>Ga0082335_1008782_pt1 | contig 11285 bp, 14 predicted proteins | sample Subgrocontami58m_FD_72375 | JGI IMG/M metagenome (GOLD analysis project Ga0082335, IMG submission 72375) | Subsurface groundwater microbial communities from S. Glens Falls, New York, USA - GMW37 contaminated, 5.8 m (SPADES assembly) (version 2) ...
TATGAAAAGGAAGAAAGAAGGACGGAGAGAGTCCATACCCGTAGTGAATTATAACAAGATAAACCTGGAAATTGCAGTTTAAGAACAATAAGTGAATAGGCAATTGGAAACCATTAAAACCGTTTTGATTATGCTTGAAGTGCCCGAAAACGTATTCTTAAAAGGTTATACTAAATACATAAAAAGCAAAACCTGTATAACGTTCTCTGCTTAAAATGCTATAGGGCGGGTTATGAAACAGTCTTTGCTAATATATTTAAAGGCTGGGACAGTGAATTAACTGTTAAACTTATTCACTGGATGTATCTCTGGATAACGAGCAAGTTAACCTGCGCCGATACGATTAATAAAACTTAACTTACTCAATCAATATTAGTAATAAAATAACTCAACTTCGACCGAGAATGAGGCGTCAGGTTAAACGCCTTGTTATAACCAGAAGATTTGTTTATAAATTTAAAAGGTGGAAATTCCTTTAGCCTAACCATATTGTCTACATCAGCAAAATCCTTTTTTAATCAAGAGACAGCAAGTTCTCTAACATGGGTGATGTCCCTTTTACTAACTGCTCGTATTTGAGATGAAAGCAAAGTTATAACAGCAACTGTTCCACCGTCAAGTGTCATAAATTCGACTTCAAAGGCTTCACCTTGACGATGAATATGAACAACCGTACCGACATCACCAGCCTGTAAACCATCCTCCGGTGAGTCTTTCAACAAAACAATTCGATCATGCTCTTTTATCATGGTTTCCTCCTAATAAGAAAATTAAGTTAGGAATAACGCAAGTAGTAATGGTAAAAGATAAAATAATCGTTTCATAAGTTCTCCTCCAATCATGCAGTTAGCAATTCTATTTTAGGTACGATTGCCTTTGGTTTTGCTATCTCAACCACAACAACCTTTTTGCCCTTTTTTCTAAGAGAGTTAGCCATTTTCTTATTTTCAGCACGAAGTTTAATGTCGTTTGTAGGTAATAGAACGAGTTCGGCATCAGGCGGAATTTTATTTAATACTTCTGGGTGTTCAAACGCATATTTCATAAATTCATTCAATAAATCTAAATATTTTTGAATTATTTTATTTTTGTTAATCATTTAGCATAATAGAGTATTGTATTTTGCAAACTATTCCCTTCTAGAGTAACCATTCCAAAGGTACATAGGTTTGGTACTGCCCTGTTCTTGCAATTGAGAGATGTCCAGCTTGATGGTATTGCTTTGAAAAAGCTTTCTGGATATCAGGCCAAACAGGTCGGCCAGACCATAATGTTTTTCGTATCTTATGATAGTTGCTTCTGTAAGTCCTGCCAGTTTTTTAGATAAACTGATAGCGTCTTCCAGGTAGCCTAATTGGTCAACCAATCCATTTTCGAGGGCTTGCTTGCCTGTATAAATCCTCCCATCAGCAATCTTCTTTACGGTTTCCATCTCCAGCTTCCTCCCTGTGGATACCACATTTACGAATTGCATGTACATTTCATCAATGATATTTTTTAGGATAGCATTTTCTTCAGGAGTCATAGGTTTGAGTGGTGAGCCGATTTCTTTCATATCACCAGATGCAATAGAGCTATCCTTTATACCGTATCGATTAATAAGCTCTGCCACATTTATGAGTGGCATGATCACCCCGATGCTTCCCGTAATTGTAGTAGGATGCGCAATAATGGCATCAGCCGCAGAGGATATGTAATATCCGCCAGAGGCGGCTATGTCCTGCATGTAAACAACAACCTTTTTCTTCGTGTCAGTTTTAAATTTCATAATATTGTTGTAGATAATGTCGCTTGCCGTAATCCCACCGCCTGGACTGTCTACCTCCAGCAGAACGGCCTTGACATGGGTATCAGTAGAGGCTTGTTCGAGTTGTTGCTTCACGACCTCAACAATGCTGGGTTTTTCAATAAATAAGCCTTCTGCCGATTCACTGCTTAATATGCCCTTGATAGAGATTATGGCCACTTTATCTTCGCCGCTTCCTTCTATAATGGTTTCTGCGACTTGTTTCTTGTCAATGTCGCTTGTGACGAATGCCTTACTCAGTACAAGAGAACCAACGAAGAGTGTAAATAACAATAGCGTGCATAAGAAAAAGAATACGGCAAAACCTACCGAGACCCAGAAGCCGGCTCCCCTGGTCTTTTTGAGATAAACAGGTTGCCATCCGACGCCTGGTGGGGTAATATTGGGTTGTGCATCTGACATAATTCTATTCTTCCTTTATTTTTCTATACAAATGCAAGGAATACCGTGACAAACGGGACATCCTGCTGTATATTTGCTAATCGTTTCTTCCATATTAATACTCGACAAACTTGCCAGAGAAAAGAGCCATGCAAGCACATCAGCAAACTCTTTTTTCAAATCTTCTTTATTGTTTTCCCGTAAGGCACGGGAAAGTTCACCGACCTCTTCAGTAAACCACATAAAGGTTTTGGACAAACCGCGTTTTGCGTCTTTTTTTAAATAGGTCTCTTCGATAAGTTTTTGGAATTTATCAATTTCCATTGCATTTATAAATCTTCGTATCAGTTCACCCCCCTCCCCTAACCCCTCCCACCAGGGGCGGGGGAAAAACGTTTCCTCCCCCTCGATGGGGGAGGTCAGGTGGGGGTGCTGAACTGTTATAAATCTTCGATATTAAGAAGTTCTCCACCATGCCATTCTGGAACAAGGGTGTGTGTTATATTCAACACGTCCAATATCTTGGCCACGATAAAATCCACCTGATCAGCAATGGTCTTTGGATTGTGGTAGAATCCTGGCATTGCTGGCAAGATGCAAGTTCCTGCAGAGGACAATTTCTGCATGGCCTCCAGATGGATAGGGGATAATGGTGTTTCACGGGGTACCACGACAAGTTTTCGGCCTTCTTTGAGGGTTATACTCGCCGCACGCTGAATGAGATTGTTTGAAATCCCATGAGCAATGGAGCACAGGGTGTTCATACTGCACGGAACGATAACCATTGCCTTGATGGGATACCGACTGCTGGCAATAGTAGCGCCAATGTCTGAGTTGTTATAATAGATGATATTGTCCGTCGAGTAACCCAGAAATTCCCCAATATTTGATTGGCTGCGGTTTAAATCGATCCTCAATTCATGCTTAATAACCAGGAAAGCGGCATCCGATATGGATAAGTGGATATTGTATTCTTTTCTGCAAAGGACTTGTAAGAGACGTTGGGCATAAACAACTCCACTGGCTCCTGTAATGCCAACGATAAGATTTTCCACCAAAACTCCTTAAACCTGAAAGGGTTTTAAAACTGTAAGCACATCATATATGGCGTGTGTATAAACAACAACGCCTAATCCCCGAAACATGAAGATAGCTGATAGAACTATCCCGGCTAACAATCTGAACGTAAAACCGGCATACGTAAAACTGTCTTTTAAAGTTCCTGTATAGTGCATGGAGGTGAATATTAATGCGCCTATCAAGACACTTGCAATTGCACTTAGGGGTTTCTTTATTTTTAATAGCTTTGTAAATATAAAATAAAGTACCGTGACTAAAAGAAGTCGAAATACAATTTCTTCATAAACCCCCGCTCCAACAGAAAGAACAATACCTTGCCACATATTCGCGGAAAAAGGTTTCGCAATGGCAAGGGGAAACAGCGCCTCGTAAACAACATAACCAAGTACATAACCCATGAAAAGTGAATAGACCGCACCCTCCATGAGCATCGGGATAAATATCACGGGACTAAAGCGATATTCCTTTTCTATATAAAACACCGATACAAAAAGAAAAGCAATAACCAACAAATTAAATATCAAAGAACCATTTTTACCAAATAAAATCAGAGGCGTTTTAATGACAACATCAGCGGTATTCTTGATCCCAGAGCCTTGCATCGCAATTCCGACTTCATATAAGACCAACAGGGGAAGGATAAATAAAAAACTGTTGGCCAGGCTCTTTGAACGATGGTAATACGATTTCATTTACGTAAATTTGTCCAGAAATAGCGTTAGTATAGCAGTCGATCTTTAGAGTGTCAATGAAGTTTCAGTAATCAGAGAAGCACTGGGCAATGCAAAGGTTACCCACAGAAGTAATAGGTAAATAATTCATCATGATTCAGTAAAACTCCGTCTTGGAATATGGGCCTTTAAACTAAAAAACATTTGACAAAAGGGGTCGATGTGCTAAAATTTTAATTGATCCTCCGCACACGAAATATCAAACGACGGGTATTTTGTTTTGCATCGTCGCTTAAATGAAGTATGGTGGTGTATGATTCATATGGAACTCTCAAAGATCATGATTACTGAAACAAGTGATCATCAGATTATTGTCCTGAAGGAAAAAGACGGACAGCGGAGTTTTCCTATAGTGATAGGTCTCCATGAGGCTTGGGCAATTGATCGGGCAGTTAAAGGGGTTACCACTCCTCGCCCTTTAACGCACGACCTGATTTGTAATGTCATTGAAGGTTTGAATGCAGGGGTTGTAAGAATTGTTATTAACGACCTCAGGAATAATACGTTTTATGCAAAGATTATATTGATGCAGAACGGTTCAGCTGTGGAGATCGATTCCCGGCCCAGTGACGCAATTGCATTAGCGATGCAGAAGAATACACCAATCTTTGTGGCCAAAAAGGTTTTGGAAGAAGTTTGCAACGCAGAAAATAATCTTTAATACGAGGAGGGATGGCCGAGTGGACTATGGCGGCAGTCTTGAAAACTGCTGGAGGCGAAAGCCTCCCGTGGGTTCGAATCCTACTCCCTCCGCCAAGTATCTGTGTTTTATGACTCTGCTATATACTTTGGTGTATGGCGCAGCCAGGATGAATTAATAAAACCACGGATTTCATGCACAAATGTAGTAATGGCGTCCGTGGTTCTTTTGTTTTAAAAAAACATTTCTCGATAACAACCTGAATAAACGGAGAGGTGGCTGAGCGGCTGAAAGCGACGGTTTGCTAAACCGTTGTAGAGACAAAATCTCTACCCCGGGTTCGAATCCCGGCCTCTCCGCCATAAAGTTGTTTAATAAGGAGATATTAAAATGGAACCAATATGTTTGTTGAACAATGCTGAAAAATATAGTGGAGAGTATGTTGCATTGAGGTCTTTTACTGATAGAGAAGTAATAAGTCATGGTGGTAATCCTGTAGACGTATTAGGTGAAGCAAGAAAACTTGGGGTGGATGAGCCTGTAGTTTTTTTTGTTCCCGAAAAGGATGTAATTCAGATTTACTAATGCCTATCGAAGATTGTCCATTTACAGACTTCAAAAATGGTATTTATCGTCCATACCTTGCCTTAAAAATAATTAATCCCCATACTAACAGAAGTTTTAAAACAATAGGTCTTATAGATACTGGTGCAGACGAATGCGCAGTTCCTGCGTTTATTGCTGATGATTTAGGTCATAATTTTCATGCCGGCATACCCAAAACAATAACTACTGGTAGTGGGAAAGCCTCTGTTTACAGGCACACGACTAAATTTGAAATATATCATCCATTATCTGGTGAACTTCTTTATACAATTCCAGATACACCCGTAGATTTTGTATATAACCTTCCTATTGTATTGTTGGGCGTTAATAATTTTCTGAGTAGATTTGTTTTAACAATTGATTATCCCAATAAGTTTTTTTCGATAAAATATCCTTAAATCTAAGCTCAATCCGCCATAAAATAACAATAATACATGACGGCGTGCGTTCGAATAAAATTCGAACTGATTTTGCCCAAAACCTGTCCTGAGCGTAGTCGAAGGATGTGCAGGGCGGGCAGAATTCCCCCCCCAGCCCTCCTTCCGCCCACAGAAACACCCCTTATAGATCGAAAAACTGCCAAAGAACCCGAAGAAATATCCGTGGTGAGCTTGTCGAATCCATCGGCTCAAACTTCATTTCGTGTTAAAAGCCGGCTTCCCGTATTTTTATATTTGAAGATTTGATTGTATTTGTTAGCATAATATTGATTTAATCAAAGGTTAATATGGCAAAGATAAAAGATCTACCACTCCATAAAAGGCCAAGAGAAAAGCTATCTGAAAAAGGAGCCGAGAATTTGAGCGATTCCGAGCTATTGGCAATCCTGATCAGGACAGGCAGAGCCGGCAGAAGCGCTTTGGATATTGCCAAAGATACTCTTAAAAAATACCCTCTATCAAAATTATTAGCGGTATCTAAAGACGATTTAGTTTCCATTAAAGGATTGGAGGAAACCAAAGCCATCACGATTAAAGCCGCGCTGGAGCTTGGCCAGCGGGCGGCAAATTCATTTAGGGAATTCTGGGGACACCATACTTAATTTTGGAAATTCCCATTTTCTTTGGAAATACCACGCGAGCGACCCTGAACATGGCCAAATCTTAACTATTTTTAAAACAAAGTTAATAGTTAAGTATTGTGTCCCCAGAATTTGTTCTTGCGCCTTCTCAAATCCGAAGCCAAAAAGCGTATTGAAGAAATTTTGGCGGGAGGGTGGAGAGTGTAGTTTTTTTAGAGTATTTTATGTATTTATCAAATTTAAAACTTTGGAATTTTAGAAAATTCGGTTCCGCTGCCGACAGTTTAGATTTGGCAAACCCCGATATTACCGTTCCTTTTACAACTGGGCTAAGTGTTTTAATTGGAGAAAACGACTCTGGCAAGACAGCAATTATAGATGCGATAAAACTTATACTTGATACTCATAGCTCTGAATGGGTAAAGGTTGATATAGACGACTTCTACAAAAACTCAACTCGATTTAGAATCGAGTGTCGCTTTGATGATTTGTCTGATGATGAAGCAAAAAACTTTACAGAATGGCTTGGAATGGAGGGGGAAGGCGATGAGGCAGTACCTTATTTAAGAGTTATTCTTGATGTTAGTAAGCAAGGAGATCGGGTTTTACCTTTTGATATTCGAGCGGGACTTGATGAAGAAGGATATAGACTAAAAGCAGAAGCAAGAGATTACCTAAAAACAACATATCTAAAACCACTCCGAGACGCAAAATCTGAGCTAATGCCCAGGAAGAGCTCTCGTCTATCCCAAATTTTGGCTGGCCATGAGGCTTTTAAGGATAGGGATGAAGACCACTGGCTCACGAAAGAGGTTTTTGAGAAATTTAATAAGGATGTTGAGGATTATTTTAAAGAGGATAAGGATGGTGATAGTAAAGGGAAGGAACTAAAAAAGAAGCTTGAAGGATATCTTAATAGATTTTTCGGCCAGGAAATGTCCACTAATTTCTCTATCCCTAAGAAGAGACTTAAAGAGATTCTCGAAATACTCAAACTTGCACTTGAGGAAGAATATTTAGGTCTTGGCAGTCATAATCTGCTTTTCATCGCAACCGAGCTTCTTAATTTGGACCGCTCAAATTGGAATGGTTTACGCCTCGGCCTAATTGAAGAACTGGAAGCACATCTGCACCCTCAGTCTCAATTAAAAGTCATTGATTATTTGCAAGAATTAACCGAGCAAAAAGACAGTAAGGTCCAACTTATTTTAACCACTCACAGCCCCAATCTGGGATCAAAAGTAAAGCTCGAAAATTTAATCATCTGTAGTAAGGGAAAAGTTTTTCCAATGGGGCATTCTTATACAAAACTAGGGGAACCTGATTATAAATTTCTAGAAAGGTTCTTGGATGTTACGAAAGCAAATCTGTTTTTCGCCAAAGGTGTAATTTTGGTCGAAGGTTGGGCAGAAGAACTAATATTGCCCGCTTTAGCAAAGAAGATTGCCTGCGACTTAACACAAAATGGAGTTTCTATTGTCAATGTGGGGAGTAATGCTTTTTTAAGGTACTCAAAAATTTTCCAAAGAGATTTTTCTCAACGTTTCGGTGAGGATAAAGTGGAGCTTGTAAAAATTGGTAATGAGTTTAAAGTTGTTAAAAATGGTGAAACTGCCCCAGAAGAAAATTTAACTGACGAAGGCCAAAGAAGATTTATAAAGGAGTCCAAGGCCAATTATTTGGGAATGGAAATCCCTGTTTCTGTAATCACTGATTTGGATGTAAAACCAGATGAAGAAAATACCAAAGAAGATGGTGTACAAAAGACAAAAGCTGAGATAGAAAAAGATAATAAGAAACTGGCATACGATGGCCAGAAGGTAAAAACTTTTGTCTCGCCTCATTGGACACTGGAGTATTGTTTGGCAATTTCTGAAACATTAAGAAAGATTTTCTACGAATCTGTGTTATTGGCTTTTAAAGAAAAGAAAAATTATCAGGATCGAGAAAAAAAGCAACAGGTCAAAGATGCAATTTCTAGTATAAATTCTCTGTTCAATAACTGGCAGGAAGAAGGTATCGCCTTAAAAATTTATAGGCAAATCTTAGGAGAGGGAAAAATTCTTGATCTATGTAGCGAAAAGCTCTCAAAAACGGTTATTGCACAATTTTTTGCGCAGAAGTTAGGAGAATTTACAATATCAAAAGAAGATTTAGAGAGTGATACAAAAATTCAATATCTTTTAGGTGCGATTAAATATGCAACTGGAAAAAAAAGTAACTGATGAGGATATAAAGTATACAGAAAAAATCCTTCTGGAAGAAGGGGAGTATTTTGACGATGAGAGAATTGCTTTCATTAAAAATTTTGAGACTATAGATCTTCAAGCGGTTCCCGGCAGTGGAAAGACTACCGTGTTTCTTGCAAAGCTTTTAATTCTCGAAAGATATTTACCTTTTAAAGACGGTTCTGGAATTTTGGTTATTTCTCACACAAACGCTGCTGTAAACGAGATTAAAAAAAGAATTGGGAAATATTGCCCGAAGCTATTTTCTTATCCTAATTTTGTTGGAACTATTCAAGGTTTTGTGGATCAGTTTTTAGCAATTCCCCGATATGCTAATAAATATGGTAAAAAACCTTACAGAATTGACAATGATATTTACAAAGAGAAACATTATACCCCTAGTCAAGCTCAAGTATGGTTAAACAACAGAAATGACAAAGAACAAATACTGTACGAATCCCGATTATTTAATGAAGATAATTTAGATTATTTGGATGATGTCTCTAAGTTCCCTCTCAAAGATAAGAATAGCAATACTTATAAAGGCTTATTAATTCTTAAGCAGAATTTACGAGAAAAAGGCTTTTTATGTTTTGAAGATGCTTACATATTGGCTACGGAATATATATCAGTATCGCCAAAGATAAAGGAATTGTTGCGAAAAAGATTTCATTTTGTCTTTGTAGATGAAATGCAGGATATGGAAAAGCATCAGTATGACTTACTTGAAGCACTTTTTTATTGTGATGAGGTTGTATATCAACGCATTGGGGACAAAAATCAAGCTATTTACTCTGGGAAAGGGAGTCTTGAAGACATTTGGGCAGATAGAAAAACAGTGTTGCTCTTAAAAGGAAGTTACAGGCTTTCTCCCTGTGTTGCCCAGATTGTGAACCATTTTGCTCTTAAATCTTCTGAAAAATTTAAAATAGAGGGAAGACAGTCATGTTTAAATCATTGTCAGAAGGGGAACATGAAACCCCATATGATAGTATTTTCAGATAATACTATTGATAAAGTGTTGAAGGAATTTACAAAACTTGTAAAAGAAAAGGTGTCTGAAGATGTTATTTTAAATCCTAAGCATCCAATTAAATTAATTGGTTGGATAAAAGAAAAAGACAAAAATGGCAAATTAGGCATAAAAAGTTACTGCAAAGATTTTGAGCCAGAAGTATCAAACACCAAGATATTTCACCCATGTTTTAAAAGTCACTTAACCCTATGGAAAGCATTTTCCAATCAAGCACACCTTCTAGACATCGCCAGAAAATCTATTTTAGAAGCCCTTATCACCATCTTGAGAAAAGAAGAAATCACTCAAACCAATAAAAGATATTTAAATATCAGCTCCTTGTATAAATATCTGAGAGATTTTCATAAAGATTTTTACGAAGAATTTAAGCTAAAAGTGTTTATTTGGAGTAGAGATGTTTATAAAGGGAAGATTGATAGTGTTTTGCAGGATGTAAAGAATTTCATTCCAAATCTTCTAAAAATATTTGAAAAACAAATAGATCGATCAGCAGGTTTTATTAACGGAGATGATATTGTGGAATTGCAAGAGCAGTCCGGTACATCTTCTACAATGAGAGATAATGTTTATGATTGTCCAATTACGGGGCTAAAGGTAGAAATCGGTACCGTACATTCTGTAAAAGGAGAGACGCATCTTGCCACTCTTTATGTGGAAACGTTTTATAGCAAGAAGCATGAATCAGATAGGTTGTCAAAGTGCTTTTGCGGGCAAGGCAATACATTTTCAAAAAAAACCGAAAAGGAGACGGCAAAAATTGCTTATGTAGCTATGTCACGCCCCACTCATTTATTATGTTTTGCTCTTCACCAAGATCGATTTAATGCTATTAAAGACAATATTGATGGGTGGGAAATTATTGAATTGGCTGTCAAAGACGGATAATTACTAAAATTAAAAAGGATTTGCCACCAAAGAAAAACTTGAAATAGTCCAATCCGAAAGGGCCGCTTCTCCGCTAGAGGCCGACAGGTGCGGCAGGCGGAAGGGGGGCTAGGGGGATTCCGCCCGCCCTACAAATCCTTCGACTACGCTCAGGGCAGGCCGGTCATGAAAAGGTTCACCCCGTTAGAAAATCCGATTCTAACGGGGTGAAGATTGTTGACGGCGTGCCAGAGGGGTGGGAAGAGAAAACGTTAGGCGATATTTTTGAAATAAAGAAGGGTAAAAATATCACTAAAGATACTACTATTGAAGGCAGAATACCTGTTGTAGCTGGGGGACTTACCCCAGCTTATTATCATAATAAGCCTAATGTTTCTGGACCTGTAATTACCATTAGTGCCTCGGGTGCAAATTCTGGGTATGTAAATTTATATCACGAAGACATCTGGGCATCAGATTGTTCATATATAAACAGCGATACAACACCATTTATATACTATTATTATTTACTTCTTGAATCCAAACAAAAAGAAATAACTGGCTTGCAAAGAGGGGCGGCTCAGCCCCATGTCTATCCAAAAGACCTTATGAATTTAACAGTAAGTTACCTGCCTAATGAAATAGCCAACTCGTTTGAAAATAATGTTACTCCTATTTTTAATTTGATAAAAAATCTAACTAATCAAAACCAAAAACTCGCTCAGGCGCGGGATTTGTTATTGCCCCGGCTTATGAATGGAACCATAAAGTATAATGGACTGGATTTTTCAGACCAGTAGTTAAGAGTCATTTTAGTAGAATAGGAAGTCAAAGGAGGTCTGAAAAATGAGAAAGAGTTTTAGTGCAGAGTTTATGGCAAAGGTTGCATTG
>Ga0082335_1008784_pt1 | contig 11276 bp, 5 predicted proteins | sample Subgrocontami58m_FD_72375 | JGI IMG/M metagenome (GOLD analysis project Ga0082335, IMG submission 72375) | Subsurface groundwater microbial communities from S. Glens Falls, New York, USA - GMW37 contaminated, 5.8 m (SPADES assembly) (version 2) ...
CGAGCCTTGGGGGCGGCGCTTGCGGCGCCCCGGGGCTGGGCAGGGCGAGCCCTGCCCCTACGTGGGGTCGCCCGCTGCCCAGGACGAACCGGCCGAACAGCAGGTAGCCGGCCGCCAGCAGGGCGAAGGCCAGCCCGTGCCAGGGCCGCTCGAAGCCCGCGATGCCCTGCCGCGCCAGTTGCTCCAGTGTCAGACCAACCGCCACCGGCAGCAGATAGGCCGCGACGTAGCGGAAGGCGGTGAGCCGAAAGAGGTAGGCCGCCAGCGCGTAGACGCCGGCGACCGCCCACAGCGCCGCGGCGGCGCTCGCCAGGGTCTGGAAGGGCCACAGGCCCGCGAGGATGGTCAGCGGGACGAACACCTGGTAGACCGGCTCGGCGGCGACGGCCAGGTAGCCCGTTCCGTCCCTTCGGGCGGGAGGTAGGGGCGCCGCTGGCTGCGCGCCGGGGCTGGGCAGGGCGAGCTCTGCCCCTACGTGGGGTCGCCCGCTGCCCAGGACGAAACGGCCAAACAACAGGTAGCCTGCCGCCAGCAGAGCGAAGGCCAGCGCCTGCCAGGGTCGCTCGAAGCCCGCGACACCTTGGCGGGCCATTTGCTCCAGGGTCAGACCAAACGCCACCGGCAGCAAATAGGCCGCCACGTAGCGGAAGGCCAGCAACCGGAAGAGGTAGGCCGCCACGACATAGGCGCCGGCGACCACCCACAGGGCCGCTGCGGCGCTCTCCAGCGTCTGGTAGGGCGACAGGGCCGCCAAGACGGTTAGCAGGACGAACACCTGGTAGACGGGCTCCAACGCGAAGGTGGTGGGGGTGGAGAGGCCGTCGCCCGGACGGCTGGCCCGTAGCACGAACCGGCCGAACAGCAGGTACCCCGTCGCCAGCAGGGCAAAGGCCAGCCCGTGCCAGGGACGTTCGAAGCCGGCGACACCCTGCCGGGCCAGTTGATCCAGGGTCAGACCAACCGCCACCGGCAGCAGATAGGCCGCCACGTAGCGGAAGGCCAGCAGCCGGAAGAGGTGGGCCGCCAGGGCATAGGCACCGGAGACCGCCCACAGCGCCGTCGCGGCGGTCTCCGGCGTCTGGAAGGGCCACACGCCCGCCAGGATGGTCAGCAAAAAGAACACCTGGTAGACAGGCTCTTGCGAAAAGGCGGTGGGGGTGAAGCGGCCGGTGGCGTCCCGCCCGGCCCGCAGCACGAAGCGACCGAAGAGCAGGTAGCCCGTCGCCAGCAGGGCGAAGGCCAGGCCGTGCCAGGGCCGCTCGAAACCCGGCGCTCCCACCAGGTAGAGTTTCTCCAGGGTGAACACCACGGCCACGGGCAACAGATACGCGGCGACGTAGCGGCAGGCCGCCAGCCCGAGGAGGCGAGAGGCCAGGGCGTAGATGGCGAACACCAGGTAGAGGGTAGGGATCCGGCTGTCCAGGGTCTGCCAGGGCCAGAGGGCAGCCACGGCCGTCAGGGCCAGGCCCACCTGGTTGGCCGGCTGCCGCAGCATCTCCCCCAATCCCACCGGTGGGGGTCGGAGCATCCCCTCTCCCCCTGGGAGAGAGCCTGCCCTGAGCCTGCCGAAGGGGTCAGGGTGAGGGCCGTCGCGCCACCTGCCATACCCCAGGTAGGCGACGGCCAGGAGGGCCAGGCAGAGGTTGTACCAGGAGCCATCCCAGGGCGCCTTGGTCAGGGTGAAGAGGAAGGCGAAGGGGAGCACCCAGGCCGCGGCAAAGGCGTAGCGGCGCTGCCCGAAGAGGCGGGCCGAGAGGGCGTAGAAGGCCGTGCCCAGCCACCAGGCGCCCCCGACGGCGTACTCGAAGGGGCCGCCGGGGGTACGGCCGGCGGCCGCTTCCCAGGCCACCGGGAAGTACTTGCCGGCCAGGAGGGCGGCCATGGCCGCCGGTGTGGCGACGCGGGCGCTGAGGAGCAGCGCCCAGCTCAGGGTTTGCCAGGACTCCGCCAGCCGCCGGCTCAGCGCGACGTAGCCCATGGCCAGTCCCAGCAGGGCGCACAGCCCCCACTCCAGGGGCACGCCGAGCCAGTTGAGCAGGGCGAGCAGCTCGCTGCCGCCCGCCGGGCTCGCGAGCAAGGCGAAGGTGCGGTCGCGCAAGAGGCCGTAGGAGGCGAGATAGACGGGCAAACAGAGGAACGAGGCGGCCAGCCAGATGGCGCCGGGGTCCCAATTCAGCAGCTCCGCCTGGCCCAGGGTCCACATGGTCAGGGGGATGAAGGCGGCGCCGATGCCCAGGAGGGTGGTCCCCGTCACGGTCAGGCCCAGGCGCTGGCGGACGAAATAGCCGAAGGCGTAGAAGACCAGGGTCGTGGCGGCCACGACGCCCAGGTGGGGCCAGGGGCTCAGCCCGGTGGGATTGAGGGTGGAGATGACGACCCCGGAGGCCAGGATCAGGAAGGCCCCCAGGGCTAGGAGGGTGTTGAGGGTGCGCTCGGAGAGGAGGGCAGCGCCGAGCTGGGACCAGGAGAACGAGGGGGAGGGTGCAGGGTGGAGGGTGGAGGGGGACGGGGGACGGGGGAAGGGGGAAGGAGCCGCGGCAGGGGCGGCAGCCGGCGGCAGGGGAGGGGCCGCAGCGGGCGGAGCTTCGGGAGCCGGAGGGGCTGGCGCGGGAGGAGGCACTGCTCGCTCAGGCGGCGGCGCCACGGGTTCCGGAGGGGCGGCGAGCGGGCGTGCCACTGGAGCTGCTGCGGCCGCGGGGGCCTCCACGGCCTCGGCCGGGGCGGCCCGCAGGCCCAGGGCCAGCTCGAGATCCGCCACCTGGCGGTCCGCCTCACGCAGGATCCGGGCAGCCACCCGGGGCGGCAGCAGGCCCTCGTGGCGCCAGGCGTCCAGGCGGTCCTGGAGGTAGTCGAGGTGGGCCAGCTCCTCCAGCGCGGCGTTGTCGAAGACGGTGCTGCACTGGGGGCAGCGGGCCCGCTCGTAGGGGCTCTGGTAGTCGCAATGGGGGCATTTCATGGAGCCCTTCCTTCCTCGGGCGACGGCAGGCCGGAGCTCCGGGTGGCGAGGACGTTGTCGGTCCGGTGGGCGAGGGCGCCGTCGACGGGGCCGAAGGCCCGCTCGCCGGCCTGCATGAGGGCGGTCGGCGTCGCCTGGGCACCGGGTGGGAAGGGTGTGGCGACGGGCCGCGGGGTGGCGGCAGCGGTGGCGAGCGTGACGGGTTGCGTGGGGGTCACCGTAGGCCGGCCGCGCTGGGCGGTGAGCGAGCCGCTGGCAAGGATGGCAACAGCCACAACCAGGAAGAGGAAGCCCACGAAGACGATGGTCAGGCAGCCGCAGCCTATGAAGACGTAGCGCCAGGCGAAGCCGCCCTGGGCCGCCGGTGCTGGTCCGGCGGGGGTTCGAGCGTCATGGCGCGAGGCGGTGTCTTCGGGCCTGTCGGCGGCGCCGAAGGGGTCGCCCAGCCAGACGAAGAGCCGACGATAGCAGCCGCTGCAGTGGATGAGATCCGGCGGGTTCTCCCGGCCGCAGTGGGGGCAGTTCACGGCCGTCCTCCCTTCACTCCCACCGTCCCCCGGATCGTGAGCCCGCCCGGGCGTAGCTCGAGGGCGTCGACGGTGACCGGCAGGGCATAGCGGGAGAAGTCGAGGCTGGCGTCGGCCTCGGCCAGCACACGATCGCGGACGAAGGCCGGCAGAGGGGTGCCGCCGAGGCTCACGTCCTCGATGGTCGCCCGAGGCAGGCCGGCCGCAGCGGACAGCCGGCCGCTGGCCCGCACCGGAACGGTGAACGCCAGCCCCCTGGTCACGGCGTCGACCACAACCAGGCCCTCTGCCCCTGGGAGAGGACCCTGGACCGCCATGCGGACGCGGGCGAAGGGCACGTTCGGCCTCTGGGCCAGGAAGTACTCGGCGGTCGCCGATAGCTCGTCGTCGGTGAGGTCGAGGACGTAGGGCTCGCCGTGGCGCCCCTCGGCGATAAGGGCCCGCAGGGCCTCCACCTGGGGCGGTAGCGCCGGGGGCGGCTCGAGGGCGGCCCCGGCTCCCTGGGGCGAGCGGAGGGCGAAGAGGGCGACGCCCAGCAGGAGGTTGACCGCGGCCACGAGGACGAGGACGCGACGGAAGGACCATGGGGAGGTGTGAGCGCGCATCTTGCTGTTACCTTCCCTCACCCTCGCCCTCTCCCAGGGGGAGAGGGAACAGGACCTCCCCCATCACCCAAAGGCACGGGTGTTGTAGCCGCGCCGCGGGGCTCGTGGACCTTGAGGACCAGCAGGGCACCAGCGAGGAAGGAGACGCCCACCGTGAGCAGGAGGGCTCGGTAGCCGAGCTGAGGGGTGGCGGCGTTGAGGGCGTCGATGACGGGGCCGTTCAGGCGGGCCAGGGCGGCGCCGCCGGCCGTGGCCAGGTTGGTCAGGCCCATGAAGCGCGCCCCCTCGCCCGGCGGGATCAGGTCGGTGGCCAGGGCCCAGTTAGCGGTGAGGAAGAGGCCGATGCCGACACCGACCAGGGTGCCGAAGAGGAGCACAGCGGCGGGCTCGGTGGCTCCCAGGAGGAGCAGGGCGCCGGCACCAGCCACCGCACCGGCCAGCAGGATGACGGGCCGCCGGCCCAGGCGGTCGGCCAGGTAGCCGCCGGGAATGGTCACCAACAGAATGGAGACGCCGATGCTGGCGGTGAGGTCGCGCCAGAGAACCAGGGGCTCGGCCGGCTGAAGGACATCGCGGATGTAGAAGAGGGAGAAGCTCTGGATGCTGGTCATGGCGACGACGAAGAAGAGGCGGCCGGCCAGCATCCAGAAGAAGTCGGCGTGGCGGCGGGGGCTGACCCGGAAGGCGTCCCGGAGGGCGGCCAGCGTGAGACGGTCGTCGGCGGCGGCAGTTTCGGGTTTCGGGTTTCGGGTTTGGGGTTTGGGGTTCTGGGTTTGGGGTTCTGGGTTTGGGGTCGGTGGTCTCGCTGGCGGTTCGGGGATGGCGAAGCACGTGATGGCGGTCGCGACGGTGAGGGCGGCGATGAGGACGAGGAAACCGGGCACGACGTCGCCCCCGGCGATGAGGGTCGGGATGGCGAGGGCGGCGATGATGAGGCCCAGGATCTCCGCGAAGTTCTTGGCACCGGAGGCGATCCCGCGGCGGCCGGGCGGCACCAGGTCGGGGATGAGCCCCTGGTAGGCAGCGAGGGAGGAGTTGAAGATGAGCTGCAGGACCACGTACACGGCCAGGAGCGCGGCGAGGCTGCCGGCCTGGGCCAGGAGGGCCACGAGGAGGACCGTGCCGAGGGCACCGGCCGCGATGAAGGGCCGGCGACGGCCCCACGGCGTGCGGGCCCGGTCGGAGAGGGCGCCCCACAGGGGCTGGGCCACCATGGCCACGATGAGGCCCAGGAAGGTGATGCCCCCCAGCACGCTGTTCTTGACCTCTTCGCCGGCCAGGGCCAGCACAATGACGGGGAGGAGCAGCGGGTGGAGGCTGTTCCAGAGGAGGGAGTTGGCCAGGGCGTAGGCGCTGAGGGCCGCGTAGCCCCACAGGGCCGTGAGCACGTGGGGGCTAGCGAGGAGGTGCACCCCCGGGCGGCCCGAGTCCGGCTGGAGCAGGGCGGGATCGGTCATGGGGTCACTCGCCTCTGTCTGCTCACACCCGGGGGACATGGCGACGGCCGGCCGGAGAGGGTGCCCCTCTGGGCCGAGCAGCGCTGGGAGCGCGGGCCTCTGGCCCGCCCGGCGGCCGGGACGGCCGCGCTCCCAGGGTGGGTCCGCCAGATCGCTGAGAGATGTTCGCAGGCATGGCCTCCGCGACAGGTCTGAAGACCTGTCTCTACGACATTCGCTCCGATGGCGGTCATCGCCGTTCAAACGTCCCGCGCGGCCGCCGCTGGCAGGTCCGCTGAGCCGACAGGGGCCGTCCGGACGGTCTGCAGGACGAGCCAGGAGGCGAGGAGGGCGAGGCCGCCGCCGAGGAGGACGGTGCGCAGGGTGCCCGTCACGTCGGCAAGGGCGCCGAAGGCGGTGGCGCCCAGGGGCTGAGCCAAGGACCAGAGCATGGCGCTGAACCCCGTCAGCTCCCCCATGCGGCGCGAGGGCACCAGCTCGGTGAAGAGAGGATAGGCGAGGACGGTGGGCACCGCTTGGGCGAAGCCGGCCAGGGCGAGGACCAGCAAGGCCTGCTCTTTGCTCTGCACCTGGGAGCCCACCACGATCAACAGGGCGAAGGCCAGGAGTCCCCAACTGGTGACGAGCTTCTTGCCGTGGCGGTCCCCGAGCCAACCGGCGGGCGCGGCGGCCAGGAGCGTCGTGACGAAGACGGCCAGCAGCAGGAGGAAGGTCTCGTTCTGGGGAATCCCCAGCTCCTCCGCACCGAAACGGGTGATGAAGGGCGTGATCCCGCCGATGCCGAACCAGAAGAGGAAGTAGGAGGCCACGTACTTCGTCGCCTCGCGCAGGGCAAGGAGGCCGCGCAGGTAGTTTCGGGTTTCGGGTTCCGGGTTCCGGGTTCCGGGTTCCGAAGAGGGCTCGGCGGGCGGGGTGGGCTCGCGAATGGCGAGGCCGGTCAGGAGAAACCCGGCGGCGAGGCTGAGGGCGACGAGGAGGAAGACCGCCTCGGGCCGTTGCTGCCAGAAGCGGAAGGCAACGAGGAGCAGGCCCATGCCGCCGACAAACCCCATGGCCCGGGCAACGCCGTTGACGGTGCCGCGCTGCTCGGGGACGACGCTATCCGGGAGCAGGACCTCGTAGGCCGTCACGGCCAGGCCGACAAAGAGGGGCCCCAGGATGAAGATGAGGACCATGAGCCAGGTGTCGGGGCGCCCCATGAGGATGAGGAACCCCAGGACGACGGGGGCCGCCAGGAGCAGGAAGGGCTTGCGGCGGCCCGTGGGGGTGCGGATGCGGTCGCTGAGGGCGCCCGCCACGGGCTGCAGGAGGCTGCCGAGGAAGGAGCGCTCGTTGGCCAGGAAGCCGATGGCCCAGTTGGGCAGCCCGTAGCTGGCCAGGAAGAAGCCGGCCGCCGCGTTGAAGAAGGCGTCATGGATGCCCACCCCGACGCGGGCGGCGCTGTAGGCGAGGGTCCAAAGGAGGGAGACGCGCTGCATGTCAGTGGTCAGTGGTCAGTGGTCAGACTGCCGACTGCGGCCTCGGCCTGGCGGGTGAGAGCGTAGCAGACCTCCTGGAGACGCTGGGCGAAGGCCGGGATCGACTCGCTCTCCTCGAGGTTGACCGGCGCACCGAAGGCGATGGCCAGGGGTCCCCGCCTGATGGAGACGGGGATCTCCCCGGCGATGACCCGCCCGGTGAACCCTTCCTTCCGGGGCGGCATCAGCTTCTCGGTGCCGGCGAGGCCGAAGGGCACCACGGTGGCGTCCAGGGCCCGCGCCAGGTGGCCCACGCCGGGCTTGAAGCGCGCCCGAGGGGCATCAAGCCGCTCTTCCTCCAGGGTCGCGTGGGTGCCCTGCGGGAAGATGAGGACCGGATTGCCGGCGGCCGCCAGCCGGGCCAGGCCACGCAGGCTGACGTCGCGGTCGCTGTACTGGCGCAACGGGTAGAGGCCGAAGGCCGGGATGGCGTAGCGGGCCCACAGCCCGGCCGCACCCATGCCCCAGGCGCCGGCCGCCACGACGAGGCGGCCGGCGAGGCGGCGCGCCGGGGTCCGCGCGAGGCCGTGGCGCACGAGCAGCAGGTCGGGGAAACCGTGGTGGGTGCCGGCCAGGATGACCCGGGGCGGCAGACCGTCGAGATGATCGCCTCCCAGCACGATGGTGCGGGTCACAGAGAGCGAGTAGAGGACCTCGACGGGCCAGCTCAGGAGCCTGAGGCTGCGGCCCCAGGTGTAGGGCCAGAGGGGCCGCTCCGCGCTGGTACTCGACTCACGCAGCACGTCCCCATCGGCTTGCCGCCCGGCCTGGCCGGCCAGCCGGTCCCGCACCTGCGCCACGGTCATCTCGAGGCTCAGGTCGTCATCGCCCACCGTCTTGCCCGTCTTCTCCTCCAGGGTGAGGGCCAGATCGACCAGGGCCAGGCTATCGAGGCCCAGCTCGCCCAGGGTCTGCTGGTCCAGCACGGCTCGCATGCGGGCGGCGCCGGCGATGGCCTGGGCCACGGGGTCGTCGGAGGCCAGGACCGCGTCCACTGCCACCGCCGCCTCGGCCTGGGGCACCGGCAAGAGATGCCGCCGCACCTTGAGGGTTGAGGTGCGGGGGAAGTCGGGCTCGCCCCACCAGGAGGCGGTGGCGATCCGTTGGTGCTGAGCCAGGCGGCCATTGCACTCCGCCACGATCGCCGACACGTCCGGGGTCCCGAGTCCTGAGTCCTGGGTCCCGGGGGCGGGGGACCGATGACTGCGGCCTGAGGACTGAGGACTCGGGACCAGGTAGACGTGGAGCACGACTCCTCCGGCCGAGCTGGGGACGGGGATGACACAGGCGTCCTGGACGGCTGGGTGGGAGCGGAAGACGTCCTCGATGTCCTGAGGCCAGACGTTCAGGCCCGAGGGGAGGACGATCAGCTCCTTGGCCCGGCCAGAGAGGCGAATGTTGCCGGCCTCGTCGATGGCCGCCAGGTCCCCGGTGGAGTACCAGCCGTCCTGGAGGACCTCCGCCGTGCGCTGGGGGTCTTTCCAGTAGCCGCGCATGACATTGGGGCCCTTCGCCAGGAGCTCGCCCTCGGCGGTGAGACGGACCTGGACCCCGCGGATGGGCCGGCCGACGCTGCCCACCGGGGTGGAGCCGTCGGCGTTGCCGCAGGCGATGACGGGGGAGCACTCGCTGGCGCCGTAGCCCTGGACGACGCGGACGCCCAGGCGTTCCCAGAGAAGCTGGGTGTCGCTCGGGAGAGCCGCCCCGCCGGCGGCCATGAGGTGGAGGTGGCCGCCCAGCTTGCGGTGCACAGGCAGGAAGAGGAGGCGCCGCCAGCGCAGGGGGAGGCGGGGAGCGAGCTGGTGGAGGACGCGGTAGGCGGGAGATGGCAGCTTGGCCCGGAGCTGAGCGTCGAGGCCGTCGCCCATGAGGGTGAGGAGCTGGGGCACGACGTTCATGTGGGTGATACGCTGCTCGTTGAGGACGCGCAGGATGTCGGGGGCGCGCCGGCTGGGGATGTAGTGGATGGCAGCGCCCTGGGAGAGGGGATAGAGGAGGCCGCACACCAGCTCGAAGAGGTGGGAGAGGGGCAGGATGCTGGCCAGACGGCAGGTGGGGTCCAGCGGCAGGAGATCGGCGATGGCGTCTACCTGGGAGCAGAGGTTGGCCTGAGTGATCATGCATCCCTTGGGGTTGCCGGTGGTGCCGGAGGTGAAGAAGATGGCCGCCAGCTCCTCAGCCGGGCGCATCCAGGCAGCGTCGGGCGCCCGGTCCACGTGGCTGCCGGGCTCCCACCACTCGGTGACGCCATCTTGGGCCCATCCGGGGCGCTCGCCGTAGCCGACCAGAACCAGTCGCGGCTCGACGGCCTGGATGATGCGGCCGGCAGCTTCGGGGTTCATCTCGCGGTCGAAGGGCACGGCGATGGCCCCCAGTTTCCAGAGGGCGAAAAGGTAGGCGGCGGTGCGCCAGGTATTCGGCACCCAGAGGACGGCCCGGTCGCCCTCGCGCACCCCCTCGGCAGCCAGCTCTGCGGCCAGGCGGTCGGTCAGGTCCCGGAGCTGCCGGCTATCGACGGTGCGCCACGTCAGCCCCTGCTCGCTGCCGAGGGCGACGGCGGCGGGGTACTGGGCGTCGCGGCGCCGGACCAGATCGTAGAGGTGGGTGAGATCAGGCCGACCCGCCCTCAGATCAGTGGCTCGTTGCATGACAGCCATGGTCGTCCTCCCTCCGCTCCTGTCCAGTCTCGCCGTCGGCGACGGCCTGCGGCAGTTCCAGATGAACCAACTTGAGGAGGTGCCATGCACCCATTTCGCTGGTGCACTACGGCCCCGGCGGCATCAGCTCCTAGCCCCCACCCTCGGGAATAGGCGCATCATAGTCCGGACCTCCCAGGCACACAACCCGGCTCACGCCAGGGGCGAGGAACACCCCCAGGCCCGGAGCCACCAGTCCCAAGCTCTTGCGGTTCATGACCAACGTAGGACAGGTGAACCGGAGCCGGATTGACAACGTGCGCAGGCGGCCTAGACTAGGCGCCACGGGCGGGATTGCGGACTCGCCCTCGTGCCCAATGCTGGGAGGAGGCGAACGTGGAAGTCTCTGACAGGCCGGTGGCGGCAGCGTCACCGACGCCAGAGTACGCTGTTTTCGACGATTACCGCGCCACCCAAGGAATTCTCGTCCTGGTCCGGTGGTGCTTCATCGTCTACGGCCTTTACGTGACCAATGTGCGTCCTACCTTCGACGAGACGCACATGCTGCGCAATAATGCCATTCTTGGTACGGTGGCGCTCTTGAATGTGTATCTCCACTGGCATGTGCTGCGAGAGCGTCGCATTGGGTTGCCAACGGTTCTCCTCTCGAGCATCGTCGACGCCCTAGCCATCACCACCATCATCATGTTCTCCGAGACCCCGGCCTTCTCGAATCCTTTCTACTTCGTCTATTTTCCCATCGTGCTGTCTTATGCCCTGGTGTTCCCTCGAGGTCCGGCCCTCGGATACTCCCTCATGGTGGCCCTGGCCTACGGGGTCCTCAGCCTCGTCCTGGCGCCGGGGGTTGATGTGGCCGCCAGGCAGGAGAAGGTGCTGCTGGGACGGATGCTGACCATCGTGGCAGCCGCGCTGGTGGGCGTGCTGATCGTGAACGGCGAACGGGCGCTGCGGCACCGTGCCCTGGAGGCGGAGCAGGCACGGTCCAGGGAGAATCTCGACCTGCAGCGCCGGGCCCAGGAAGCGGAGCTTCGGGCCCAGACGGAGCGCAGTCAGATCCGCCGTGAGATCCACGACGGCATTGCTCAGTCGATCTACATGCTCAGCCTGCAACTGGAGACCAGCGCAGACCTGGTGGCCCGGGACCGTCCGGAGCTAAGGGAGCGCCTCGAGGGTCTGGTGAAGCTGGCGCGCGAGGCGCTGCTGGAGGCTCGGCAGTATATCTTCGACCTGAAGCCCCTCCTCGCCGGGGAGCGGACCCTGACCCGTATGCTGGAGAACCAGGTGAAGGAGTTTCAGGCGGTTACCTCCATTCCGGTCCGCCTGAAGGTCGAAGGAGAGGTGCGGGAAGCGCCGATCCCCGTCGCGGCCGCCCTCTATCGCATTGCCCAGGAGGCGCTGGCCAACGTCTACAAACACGCCGGCGCATCCAGCGTGGAAGTTGCGTTGAGCTTCGAGGCGGGGAAGGTGGCGCTGGGCGTCAGGGATGATGGCCTTGGCTTTTCGGCTGAGGCCGCGGCCGCGGGGTCCGGGGGGCAGGGGCTCCTCAACATACGTCAG
>Ga0082335_1008786_pt1 | contig 11276 bp, 7 predicted proteins | sample Subgrocontami58m_FD_72375 | JGI IMG/M metagenome (GOLD analysis project Ga0082335, IMG submission 72375) | Subsurface groundwater microbial communities from S. Glens Falls, New York, USA - GMW37 contaminated, 5.8 m (SPADES assembly) (version 2) ...
TAGAATTGCGAATTACATGCACATTGCGCATTGAGACTTGCGAATTCGGGGTACGCATGCTCAACATCTTCAGCGGAATTCGCCGCGACACCGTCGTCGGCCTGCTCCAGGTGCTTTGCGTCACCTTCCTGGTGCTGAGCGCCCTCATTCCGCTGTTCATCGTGTTCGCGCCCCGGGCCGAGAACGACAAGGTGAGCCTGGAGGCGATGATCCTCGTCGGCGGAATCTTCCTGTTCTGCCTCCTGGGGTCGGGGATCCTGTTCGGACTCTCGTTCGTCGTCGAGGACACGGCCGCGCTCGCGCAGGCCGCAAGCCAGTCGGAGGCGGAGACATCCTCCGAGCCGAAGTTCGAGAACCGCGTGAGGGAGTTGGAGGCGAGGGAGGGGGCGCAGGCCCCCGAGCCGTCGTCGAACGGCGAGGACGACGAGAAGTTCATGATCTCGGTCCCCAGGCCCGCCCCCGCGACCGAGGGGGCCCCGGCGTCGCGTCCCGCGCCCGCCGCCGAGGCGGGGAAGTGCTTCGACAGCGTGAAGACCTACGTCGACCTCGACATGTGGCCGCTCGCCTATCAGAAGGCGCAGGAGTTGCTGCAGAAGTTCCCCGACTCTCCCCAGGCGGCGACGGTGAGGAAGAGCCTCGAGCACTTCCGGCTGAAGGCCGAGGAGACCGAGGCGTCGGGGATGCGGCGGTAGGTCACTTCTCGAACGCCTTCCGGATCTTCTCCACCAGCACGTCCCGCCGGAACGGCTTCACGATGTAGTCCCGCGCCCCGCTCTGCATCGCCCGAAGGACGTCCTCGCGCCGGCTGTCCGCGGAGATGAAGAGGACCGGCAGGTCGCGACCGCGCGCGCGCGCCCGGACCGTCCGGCACAGCGTCGGCCCGTCCATGCCGGGAAGGACCATGTCGAGGATCACCGCGTGGACGCGCGTGGCGTCGAGCGTGTCGATCACCTCCGTCGCCGAGTCCGCCTCCAGCACCTCCATCCCGCCGCGCTCGAGCAGGAACCGGATGATCTTCCGGTAGTGCGCCTGGCTGTCCGCCACGAGGACGACGCGCTTCTCCTTGGGCTTGTCGAAGTGCGTCGTGGTCCGCGGCGGAGGAGGGCGTCCTCGATCGGGCCCAGCCGCCGCGCCGCCGCGCCGAGCACCTCGACCGCCGGCGGGTCGAGGAAGAAGGTCCGCTCCTCGCCCCCGAGCGACACGGTGAGCGTCCCGCGCCTCCGCCCCTCCACGAGCGAGGGGAGGACCACCGTCAGGCCCAGGACGCCGAGGTCGCCTTGCAGCGCGCCCATGCCGATGCCCTACTTGAGGACCAGGACCCTCTGCCCCGTGACCTTGAGCTTCCCCGCGGCGAACAGGCGGATCGCCTCGGGCAGCGCGATGCACTCCTGTTCGAACACCCGTTCGGCGAGCGACTCGGGCGTGTCGTCGTGGCGGACGCGGACGGTCCGCTGCAGGATGATCGGCCCGTGGTCGTACAGCGAATCCACGAAGTGGACCGTGCAGCCCGTGAACTTCGTGCCGCTCTTGATCACCGCCTCGTGGACCTTGATGCCGTAGTACCCCTTCCCGCCGAACGCGGGGAGGAGGGCGGGGTGGATGTTCATCACGCGGTTGTCGTACTCGCGCGGGAAGACCGCGCGGTGGATGAGGCCCGCCATCACGACCAGGTCCGGTTTCAGCGGCCTGAGGTGCGAGAGGACGACGCGGGTGAACGACCGCGCGTCGATGTACAGGCGCCGCGGGACGGTGACGGTCGGGATCCCCGCCGCCTCGGCCCGCTTGAGCCCCTGGACCTTCTCCTTGCTGGAGACGACCATTGCGATCCGCGCGGGCAGGGTGCCGTCCTTGATCCGGTCGATCAGGTTCTGGAGCGTCCGCCCCGCGCCCGAGATCAGGACGGCAATCGTGAGCTCTTTCACCTGAAGAACACCAGCGTGACGCCGACGAAGAGGGGGACGAGGATCGCGAGCGAATACGCCATGTACCCGAAGAAGGTGGGCATGGCGACGCCCGCCTCCTCCGCGATCGCCTTCACCATGAAGTTCGGGCCGTTGCCGATGTAGGTGTTCGCGCCCATGAAGACCGCGCCGCAGGAGATGGCCCGCAGCAGGGCGGTGCCCGCGGGCGTGGCGAGCATCTGGTTCAGGTGGTCGCCGCTCGTTCCAAGGTAGCCGCTCGCCGCGGAAGTGAACGTCAGGTAGGTCGGCGCGTTGTCGAGGAAGCTCGAGAGGCCGCCGGAGACCCAGAAGTAGTGCCACGGCTTCGAGAGGCCCAGCCTGGCGCCGTGCGTCTCGAGGAGCGCGAGCGCGGGGACCATCGTCGCGAAGATTCCCGCGAAGAGGATGGCGACCTCGAGGATCGGCCCCACCGTGAACTTGTTCTTCGCACGCAGCCCCATGGGCGTCGCGACGAGCGAGAAGATCGCGAGGGCCGCCATCGCCCCCGCCTGCGCGTACTTGAGCTGGTCCTCGTCCCAGCCACGCTCCGGGCCGTAGCGCCCCGCGCACAAGGTCGTCGCGATCACGCCGCCGAGCAGGAGGAGGTTCACCACCCCCTGGATGTGGAGTGGCTCGTGCTGCTGGACCTCCTCGAGCTGCGAGCCCGGCCGCTCGCGCTCCTCCTTGTCGAAGACCGCCTCGTCCCAGCCGTGGAAGAGGAGGAGGAGCGCCCCGACGACCATGAGCCACTCGTACGTCAGCCCCATCGTCCAGAGGAACGGCACGCCGCGGAGGAACCCGAGGTAGAGCGGCGGGTCGCCGAGAGGCGTGAGGAGGCCTCCCGCGTTCGACACGATGAAGATGAAGAAGATCACGATGTGCGACTTCTTCACGCGCTTCGCGTTCGCGCGGAGGAGCGGGCGGATCAGGACCACGGACGCCCCCGTCGTGCCGATGACCGACGCGAGCACGGCGCCGATCGCGAGCATCGTCGTGTTCATGAGAGGCGTCCCCGAGAGGGAGCCTCCCACGTAGATCCCCCCGGCGATGGTGTAGAGCGCGGCGAGGAGGGCGATGAACGCGAGGTACTCCTTCGCGGAGTGGGCGAGCGCCGCCGACCCGCCGCCGTACTGGAGGACGACGACGAGCGTAATCGCGCCGCAGACGAGCGAGACGAGCGCCTTGTTCGCGTGGTGCTCCCACCACTTCGGCGCGAAGAGGGGGAAGACCGCAATCGCGAAGAGCAGCGCCGCGAACGGGAGGACGGACCAGAGCGGAAGGACGGTTCCCAGCATCTACTGCGAGGCCCCCGGCTTCGAGGCCTCCACGACCGCGACGCACCGCTCGCAGAGGACGGGGTGCTTCGCGGAGCGGCCGACGGTCTCGCGGTGGTTCCAGCACCTCTCGCACTTCGGGTGCGGCGTCCGCGACCCCTTCACGTGGAGGCGCGGGACGTCGAGCGCCGGCAGCGCCCCCGCGAGGCTCCCCTTGACGAGCTTGACCTCGGCGACCTGGAAGAGGGAGGGGAGGTCGGCCTCGTACGACAGGAGGAACGAGAAGAGGTCCTCGTCCTCGGTCGCGAGGTCGATGCGGGCCTCGTTCGACTTGCCGACGGCCTTCGCGTTCCGCAGCTTCTCGATCTCGCGGGCCGCCTCGCTGCGCACGGCCAGGAGCCGCTCCCAGCGCCTCTCGAGGTCGGTGTCGCGCTCGCCGGCGCGCACGGTCGGCCAGGCGGCCAGGTGGATCGACTCCGCCTCACGCGCGCCGGGGAAGTACGCCCAGGCCTCCTCCGCGGTGTGGCAGAGGATGGGAGCGAGCATCTTCACGAGGTCGACGACGATCCGGTGGAGGACCGTCTGCGCCGCGCGGCGCGACTTGTCGTCGGCCGCGAAGGTGTAGAGCCGGTCCTTGAGGACGTCGGCGTAGAAGGCGCTCACGTCGACGACGACGAAGTTGTGCAGGAGATGGAAGACCTTGAAGAACTCGAAGTCCTCGTACGCCTGCGTCACCTCCTCGACGAGCCGCGCAAGGCGCGAGAGGGCCCAGCGGTCGATCTCGCGCAGCGCGGCCTGCGAGACGGCGTTCTTCGATGGGTCGAAGTCGTGGAGGTTGCCCAGGAGGTTCTTGATCGCGTTGCGGAACGTACGGTACGGGTCGATCCGCTCTTCGATGAGCTTCGGCGACACGGGGATGTCGTTCGTGTAGTCGAGCGAGCAGAGCCAGAGCCGCATCAAGTCGGCGCCGTACTTCTTCGCGACGTTCTCCGCGAGGAGGAGCTGCCACATTTCCTTCTGCTTCTTGTCCGCCTCCGACTTGGAGACCTTCTCGCCCGTCTCGAGTACGACGAAGCCGTGCGTGAGGACGGCCTTGAAGGGGGCCTTCCCGTTGGAGAAGATCGACGGCAGCAGCGAGAGCTGGAACCACCCGCGGTGCTGGTCGGTCCCCTCGAGGTAGAGGTCGGCGGGGAAGGCGAGGTCTGGGTGCTCGAGGCACACCGCGCGGTGGCTCGCGCCCGACTCGAACCAGACGTCGAAGATGTCGTTCTCCATGCGGAACGACTTTGCGCCGCACTTCGGGCAGGCGAACCCCTCGGGGACGAAGTGCGAGGCGTCCTTCGTGAACCAGGCGTCGGCCCCCTCTGCGCGGAAGACCTTCGCGACCCGCTCGAGCACCGCGTCGGAGAGGAGCGGCTCGTCGCATTTCGCACAATACAGCGCGGGGATCGGGACGCCCCACGCGCGCTGGCGGGAGATGCACCAGTCGGGGCGGTCGCGGAGCATCGAGGAGATGCGCGTCTCGCCCCAGCCGGGGACCCAGCGGACGCCGCGGACCGCCTCGAGCGCGCGGGCGCGGCCCGTGTTCTCGTCGACCAGGATGAACCACTGCTTCGTCGCGCGGAAGATCACCGGCCGCTTGCAGCGCCAGCAGTGCGGGTACGAGTGGGAATTCTTCTCGGTGTGGAGCAGGAAGCCGGTCTCCTGCAGGTGCTGGATGATGAGCGGGTCGGCCTTGTGGACGTTCAGGCCCTTCCAGAGCGGGACCTCGTCCGTGAAGCAGCCCGCCTCGTCGACGGGGGAGAGGACGGGCAGCTTGTGCTCCTGGCCGGTGACGAAGTCCTCCTGCCCGTGGCCGGGGGCGGTGTGGACGCAGCCGGTGCCGTCGGTCTCGCTCACATAGAGTGCGGTGACGATCGGGCAAGTCCGCTCGAGGAACGGGTGCTTGTAGGTGAGCCCGGTGAGCGCCTTGCCGGTGCAGGTGCCGAGGACCTGGATGTCGGTCAGGCCGCACTTCTTCGTGACGGTCTCGACGAGGCCTGCGGCGAGGATCCCCGCCTCGGTGCGACCGCCGTGCGTGTACTTCAGGAGGACGTACTCGCGGCCGGGGTGGACGGCCGTCGCGACGTTTGCGGGGAGCGTCCACGGCGTCGTCGTCCAGACGAGGACGAAGACGGGGAGGGGGCCTGCGCCCGCGCCAAACACGGACGCGGCGTCCGCGGACATGGGGAACTTCACGTAGATCGAGGGCCCCTCGACGTCCTTGTACTCGAGCTCCGCCTCGGCGAGGGCGGTGCGGTCGGTCATGCACCAGTGGATCGGCTTGAGCTTCCTCTGGACGTGCCCCTTCGCGACGAGCTCGCGGAAGACGTCGATGATGGCGCCTTCATACTGCGGCGACATCGTGAGGTAGGGCCGGAACCAGTCCCCGAGGACGCCGAGCGTCATGAACTGGCGACGCTGGACGTCGATGAATTTCTCGGCGAACTCCCTGCACATCCGCCGGACCTCGGCGGGGTGGGTGGTCTTGAGCTTGTCGCCGAGCTGCGTGGCGATCTTCTGCTCGATCGGGAGGCCGTGGCAGTCCCAGCCGGGGACGTAGGGGGCGTCGAATCCCTGCATCGTCTTGAACTTGACGACGATGTCCTTGAGGATCTTGTTGAGGCCGGTGCCGACGTGGACGTCGCCGTTCGCATACGGGGGGCCGTCGTGGAGGACGTACTTGGGCCGCCCCTTCCGCGCGGCGCGGATCTTCTCGTAGAGGCCTCCCTCGAACCAGGTCTTGCGGAACCCCGGCTCGCGCTCGGTGAGGTTCGCCTTCATCGGGAAGTCGGTCTTGGGGAGGAGGATGGAGTCCTTGTAGGCGGCGCCGGCCTTCTCTTTCGGCGGCGTGGCCGCGTCGTCGGGCATGTCGTGCTCTCCGTCTCCTGGCATCCTGGAAGCGGACATTCTCGCGATGGAGCGAGGTTTACGCCACTCAGAACTGCACAGACCTGGGTGGTTGCTGCACGTTGGAACCGCCGGGGTCGAAAACAGTGCGCGGAGGTGGTGGTGCAAAGTTCCTTGGCGAAAGATGCGTGCAGGGGCCCGTTTCGGAGCGCGTCTTCGGGTGTTTGGGGTGGACGGAGGAGGTCTCATGGTCGCATCCGGGGCGGAGAACCGTGGAGATGTCCCGCGCGGCGCCGATCCGACCATGGTCACGCGTGACCGGACCCCGCGCAGCGCCGATCCGACCATGGTCACGCCTGACCGGACCCCGCGCAGCGCCGATCCGACCATGGTCACGCCTGACCGGACCCCGCGCGGCGCCGATCCGACCATGGTCACGCCTGACCGGACCCCGCGCAGCGCCGATCCGACCATGTTCACGCGTGTGCATGCCCCGCGCAGCGCCGATCCGACCATGGTCACGCGTGACGGGACCCCGCGCAGCGCCGATCCGACCCCAGGGAGCTCGTCGCAGGCCTCCTGCGACGCCCACCTCGGGGTACGGCTGGACGACCCGGAGGGATGCGGTTCAGTCCGCCGAAGACGCCGAATACGCCGAGGGCGTGATCGCGGCACTCAGAAGCGCACAGGGTCGTCCCCTCGCCCCACCCTGAAACCGCCCACACGCAGAATCGTGAGCGGAGGGGTCGCGGCTCTGGCGGAAGCAGGCGGAGGACCACGCAAGCGAGCCACTGGTCCTGGGGAACGCGGCGAACTACTTCCTGATCCACGACTCGACGCGGGCGGAGGAGTTCTACAAGAAGGCCCGGGCCCTGGAGCCGGACAGCCCCTGTGCGAAGGCGGGGAGGCAAAGAGCCAGCGCCAGGGAGGCGGCTGTAGCGATGCGCATCAGGGTTCCTCCAGGCAGGCCAGGATGGGCAGCAGTCTAGTCCGGATGGATCGGAGCCCGCAAGGTCGACGTAAGGGCGTCGGCCGCACCCGTGCTTTGCTTGCAGCTCGGCCTACGCAATGACTTGCGCCCCGCACGACCCTGGGGCAGGATTCTGTGCCTCGACCGGAGCTCGAGCCAAGGAGAGAGCCGCATGGCGACCAGCGCAGCGAAAACGGTGCAGGAGTACCTCTCGGGCCTCCCCGAGGACCGCCGCGCCGCGATGCAGGCGGTGCGCAAGGTGATCCTCCAGAACCTCGACAAGGGGTCCGAGGAGGGGATGCAGTACGGCATGATCGGCTACTACGTGCCGCACAGCCTCTTCCCCGCGGGGTACCACTGCGACCCGCGGCAGCCCTTGACGTTTGCGATGCTCGCCTCGCAGAAGAACTACATGTCGATCTACCTGATGAGCGTCTACGGCAGCGCGAAGCACGCGGAGCGGTTCCGGAAGGAGTGGGCCGCGACGGGGAAGAAGCTCGACATGGGCAAGGCGTGCATTCGCTTCAAGAAGCTCGAGGACATCCCGCTCGAGGTGATCGGCAAGACGATTGCGCGCGTCCCCGCGAAGGCCTACCTCGAGCACTACGAGGCGGTGTTGAAGGGGATGAAGTCGAAGCGGAAGAAGGCCGGACGATGACGCGCCGCATCTCGCCGGCATCGGTGATCGTCGCCCTCGCCATGACCCTGCCGCTCGCCGCGCAGTCCAAGGAGCAGGCGCGCCAGGAGCTCATGCGGCGGCTCCAGGCCGCGGAGGAGGCCTCCCTGGAGTCTCGGCGCGCGTTCGCTGCGGAGCATTTTCGGCACGAGGCGGCCGACGACCCCGACGTGGCCGCAATCGTCCGGGTCCTCGACAACACGAAGATCGACCTCGACTTTACCGACGCGTCCCTCGAGGACATCATCGGGTTCATCCGCGAGTACGCGAAGATCAACATCGAGATCGACCAGAAAGTCCGCGAGGAGGGCCTCGCGGAGAAGAAGATCACGTTCAAGATGCGGGACGCGATCCTCCGGAACGTGCTCGACCTGCTGCTCCGGCAGTACGCGCTGGAGTACACCTTCGACCACAAGGTGTTCCTGATCGTCGAGGCCTTCCCGTCATGGCCGATGTCCGGCTTCAGGAAGGGATCGGAGACCTCTGCCGGATCCCTCGTGCCTCCGCGCGAGGGGGTCTCCTCGAAGGAGGCCGACGAGGCGATCCGTGAGAAGATCAAGAAGACCCACATCTCGCTCAGCTTCACGGACGCCCCCATCCCCAGGGTACTGGGGTGTCTGGTGAAGTTCACGACCCTGCCCATCGTGATCGATGCGGGGTCCGTCGACAATCTGGAGAGGCTCTTGGTGACGTTCCGGGTGGACGACCTGCCTTTCGATCAGGCGTTCGACCTGATCGCCAAGATGGTCGGCCTCCACTATGTCGTGCAGGGCGGGGAGATCCTCGTCTTCTCCGAGGAGGCGTACGCCGACGCCAACCGGGGCGACCGGCCCTGCTCGAAGAAGGACTTCACCCCTCTCGGCAAGGACGCAAATGGGGCCGAGGAATACCGCCACGACCGCACAGGGATCGTCTTCGTGAGGATCCCGGCAGGGGAATTTGACATGGGGAGCCTCGACGACGAGGTCGGTCGTGATCCAAAGGAAGTGAGCCGGCACGTCCGGATCGACCGTCCGTTCCTCCTCTCGAAGACCGAGGTGACGAACGCGCAGTTCCGGCTCTTCGCCGCGAAGAGGCGCCTGCAACCGGGGCACTCGAGCGGCGACTGGCAGGAGGTCAGCCTCGACGGCGACGACCAGCCGGTCGTCTGCGTGAACTGGCTGGAGGTCTACGGCTTCTGCCAGTGGGCGGGGCTGCGCCTCCCCACGGACGAGGAGTGGGAGTACGTCGCGCGTGGCGGGGATGGGCGGATGTTCCCCTGGGGAGACTCCTGGCCCCCGCCCCCGAACTCGGAGAACTATGCGGACGAGACCGGTGTCCGCGACCACCTGCCCATCCTCCCGATCCCGGGCTACGACGACGGAGCCGCTGCATCGGCCATCGTGGGGCGTGCGGCACCGAATCCCTTCGGCGTCTCGGACCTCGGCGGAAACGTCTGGGAGTTCTGCTGCGGACGCTTCGAGCAGCAGAAGCTCAAGGGTCCGACCCCCGATCCGCGCGAGCGCTTCAAGACTTCCAAGCCGGACCTCCGCGGAGGCTCCTGGTACGAGTCGCAGCCGAGCGCCCTCCGGTGCGCCGAGCGCGTGGCCATCCCCATCGAAGGTGCGAGCCCCGTCGTAGGCTTCCGCGTCGCGCTGGACTGGGGCGAGTGAGCACGCCACCTCACCTGTAGATCTCCGCATCCCACCCGAACCCGAACGACTGCGACGACCGGCTCTCCTTCCAGCCCGCGCCGTCCCGAGCCCCGGCGTCCTTGCGCGGGTCCCCCGAGTAGGTGTCCTTGCCGCCGGTGTCCAGGAAGACCCCGACGGCCGGGAGGTCGTCTCGGTACGACCGCGATGGAGGATACATCGACGCCGACCCGAACGGGCCGGGCTCGCCCAGGTCCTTCTCCATCGTCGCCTCGTAGACGTCCTCGCCCCGACGATCCCAGAAGAGCGCCACGCTGCAGAGGTCGGCGCTTCCGCCGCACATGTTCTTCAACACGTAATGATCGTTCCCGTCGCCGTCGATGGAGATGCCGACGGAGCCGTCGCGCGCGTGGCCCTGGAACTGGTTCTTCGTGGTCGCGATGCCGACGTTGTAGCGGTCGTCGCCGGCGAGGTCGACCTGGACGCCGATCGAGTAGTGCGCCGCCGCGCCGAGCGAGTACTTTCCGTTCTCGTAGACGTCGTTCCCGCCGAGGTCCTCCAGCGCGCCGACGCTCCACCAGTAGCCGCACCCCTGCGACCAGCACTGGGCGTGGTAGCGGTCGTCGCCGGCCCCGTCGACGAGCAGGCCCCACCCGCCCGCGAGGGAGCGACCGTCGCCGATGTCCGCGCGGCGACCGTAGCCGCACCCCTGCGCCATGGCGACCGACTGGTTGAGGTAGAGCGCGCTGACGTTCCCGTCGTCGCGACACACGTAGACGTCGTTGCCCGCGACGTCGAGCAGCAGACCGCAGCCGAGGGTCGAGCCCATCCCCTGCGACTGCTCCGCACACTCGTAGCGATCGTCGCCGGCGAGATCGACCAGGATCCCGGCGCCGATGTGCGCCACCCCCTCGCCCCACTTGCCCTTGACGACATACGCGTCGTTCCCTGCCGCGTCCCAGAGGATCCCGGTCCCGAACCATCCGCACCCGAGCCCGGATTCCTTGACGGTGTACTTGTCGTTCCCCGCGAGATCGATCAGCTCGCCGAGCCCGAACACGCCGCAGCCCATGGTGAAGGGCTCGTCGCCCCCGTCGTAGACGTCGTCTCCGCCGAGGTCGATCACGACGGACAGCGGGTCGGAGGGACCGTTCGAGGCGGCGAGGCGGCCCGTCCAGCGATCGTTGCCGCCGAGGTCGACCACGATCGACGGCTGCGGGCCGCCGATCGCGTCATCCGCCGTGCCGAGGACATGCATCCCGGGAAGCCCGCGCCAGTCCAGGACGCCGACCTTCGCCAACTCTTCGCGCCCGCCGGCGTCGAACCACGCCTGGATCTCCGCGAGCGCCGTCTTGAGGTGCGCATTGAACAGGGCCGCCCCGTAGGCGACCGGCGCACGGTCGACCTCGCGCATCCACTGGAAGCACCGCCCGTCGAGCGTCGCGCCCTGGTCGTTCTCGCCGTCGATCCACGGCGCCGTCAGGGACTTTCGCACCCCATCTCCCTGCGGGTCGTCCGCCGGCACCGGGATCGACTGGCGGAGCCACGGGAGGGCCACGCGCCGGGCCATGGCGAGGCGGAGGAGGAAGCGTTGAATCTGCGGCGGCAGCTTCTCGAACTCCGCGACGGTCGCGGCGCGGTCGCTGTCGGCGGAGGCCTCCAGCCCGAGGAGGATCTTCAGCGCGTCCGCCGGTGCGGTGCCCTTCGGGATCTCGGCGATCCCCCACTCCTCTCCCGTCGGCGGCGCGTACATCCTGCCGGCCGGGATGTCCGCGAGTCCCCAGCACGTCATCGAGATGTCCGCGGGGCTGCCGGCGATCGCGGTGGCGAGCAGCTCGTCGGCGATCCTGCCCGTGCTTCGCGGAACAGTCCGCACGTCGCGGAAGAGGGTTTCGA
>Ga0082335_1008788_pt1 | contig 11270 bp, 6 predicted proteins | sample Subgrocontami58m_FD_72375 | JGI IMG/M metagenome (GOLD analysis project Ga0082335, IMG submission 72375) | Subsurface groundwater microbial communities from S. Glens Falls, New York, USA - GMW37 contaminated, 5.8 m (SPADES assembly) (version 2) ...
CGACAGCGCCCGGCTCGGGATCGCGTCCGGGTGGCGGACGGCTGGACTGCCTGGCGACCACGGGCCGGGGGTGGGTCCCTTTATCTGGGCAGGGGTGGGTCACTTCTGGTGAGCGCTATAGCAGTTGCTTACCGCGGCGAAGTACCGTGCCAAGTTCCGGCGAGCGAGGCTCGCAGAGACCATCGCACCGCACGAAATCTCGGCGGCTGTCTTGGCGATGCTGGAGCCACTGGGGATGAACCCCCAAGGACGGCCGGAATTCCGGCACAAGAAGACGGGAGTGATTCTAATACTGATCCCGAAGGGGAGTTACACAGTGATTTACAGCGCCTATGCTGAGCCCCATACCGTATCGATCGAGAGACCTTACCTCTTGGGAAAGTACGAGGTGACCAACGCACAGTATCGACGCTCGAGAGCCGGTCACGACAGCGGACACTTCGTCGTCGAGTCGGCTGGTCTCGATCGGACATATGTGGTTGCGTCCCTCAATGGCGACGAGCGACCGGTGGTAAACGTCTCATGTGGCGAAGCAAGCGAGTACTGTCAGGAGCATGGATTGCGCTTGCCTACGTCGGGGGAGTGGGAGTGGGCCGCACGTGCTGGGGAGGCCCTTCTCACCTTCACGTGGGGTAATGGGTGGCCACCGTCGGCGAACGCGGGGAATTTCGGAGATGCAACGTTGTTGAACGAGCTCATTAGAAGGGGTGGGGGTGGGTGGCAGGCCCTGAACTGCTTCGATCCTCGCTGGAGCAACATAGGCCGTCGACTGCAGAAGCAGAACGACACCAATCTACTATCGTCGGAGAGTATCGATGGGTTTGTCGCGACCGCCCCTGTCGGGGCCTTTGCGCCGAACTTATGGGGGCTTCACGACATGGAGGGCAACGTTAGTGAGTGGACTGGGGATTCAGCCCCCTGGGGAGGGGAGACGCTTACTGTCTGGCGCGGCGGGGACTGGACTGAGAACAGAATCGAATACCTGGCTTGCGAACGGCATTCGCGTTCTGCGCCCGACAGTCGTTACGCGACCCTCGGCTTTCGCGTGGCGCTTTCACTGGGGAGCGCCAATGCCGTGGAGTTTTCCACCACCAACGAAAAAAACGGTAGAGACTCGACGAGTCGGATCACCTTGACCGACCCGCAACTCGTCTTCGCCGGGCGAAACAAGCAAGGCTTCGACGAGTATACGTTGAAGGACATCACACTCGTCGAGATCCCACTGAACAAACCGTACAATGGATTCATGATGGGGAGCCCTGACTCGGAAGGGGGCAGGAATAATGACGAGTCCCAGCATTGGGTGAAGTTTTCAGCTAAGACCCTCCTCGTGAGCAAGTTTCCGATCACCAACCAGCAGTTCCGCAGGTTCAAGAAGGATCACAACTCCATTGATGATTCAGGGTTCGGCTTGAACGAGGACGCGCAACCGGTGGTCGTGGTCACCTGGGATGAGGCGAAGGCGTATTGCAACTGGGCGGGCAACGGGCTGCGATTGCTCACTGAGGCAGAGTGGGAATTCGCTGCGCGCGGCGGCGATGGCCGAATCTTCCCCTGGGGAAACGACTGGCCGCCACAGGCCGGTGCAGGAAACTTCGCTGACAAGGCGTTTAACGGTCAAGTCGCGGTCAAGAACAATGCCTTGGAGGCCTATGACGACGGTTTCCCCGCGGCCTCTCCGGTCGGAAGATTCGACCCGAATCCGTACGGTTTGTACGACATGACCGGCAACGTCCAGTGTTGGTGCGAAGACGGGGACGGAGGTTATCGTTATCCGACCGGCGGCGAAGCCATCGATCCTATCGATCCTATTGGCTCGGGTTCCGGTTCCGGGATCTTCCGTCTTGTTCGGGGCGTTGGCTGGGGACAAGGCGATCTCGGTACTCTGCGGTGCGCCATGCGAGCTAAAGCGCGGGCCGACACCCCGCAACAATGCATCGGGTTTCGAGTCGCGTTGCATCCGGGCACGCGATGACTTCAACCGTAGTCGGCGTTAGCCTGCTCGAAGTTTGCCTCCGGGTCCCCCCCCCGAGCGGTGCCAGGTAACCGCGCGGGCGGAACCGAAGGAGGGCGGCCGCGTGACGCCGGCGAGGCAGGAGGTGGCGCACGGCTCCCTGATCACGGTGACGGCCGAGGCCAATCGCGGCTGGCGGTTCACGGGCTGGGCGGACGGCGCGGCTGCAGGGCCGCGACGAGAAGTGCGAGAGGCGATCGACCTGGTGGCGCAGTTCGAGCCGGAGCGGTACCAGGTGACCGCGCGGGCGGAACCGAAGGAGGGCGGTCGCGTGACGCCCGCGAGGCAGGAGGTCGCGCACGGCTCCCTGATCACGGTGACGGCCGAGGCCAATCGCGGCTGGCGGTTCACGGGTTGGGCCGATGGGTCGGGAACTGGGGCGCGCCGAGCGCAAGTGGTGGGACAAGATCTCAACTTGGTGGCACTGTTCGCAGTAGGACTCGCATGGAGGCCCGACCGACCCTGCCCATCCAAGGCGCGACTATCGCGTCGAGCATCATCACAGTTTCGGGTACCGCGACCGGTCCAGTCAGGCGCGTGACGTGGGCCAACGCCACGACGGGAGCATTCGGGGCCGCCTCCGGGACAAATTCGTGGAGTTTCACTGTCAACGTGATTCAGGGCAACAACCGGATCAAGGTGTCCGCCATGGCGGACGACGCCCAAGACACGCGCGACGAACAGGAACTCACGGTTGTCGCGTCTCACCTCCAATGAGAATGGCGTCTCACCCTCAATGGGAATGGCCCTTGGCAGGGAGGGGCTTCCGGGCAGTGCACGACCGACACCATTGGACTTGCGCTTCGTCCTTTAGCTGCCGTTCTCGTTCACGTGAGACGCCATTCTCATTCAGCGTGAGACGCGACACACGGTCTTACGGAAGCGCGACCAACAACAGTGCCTGAGGCCATGAATTGTTGTCCGCACCGGCTCCACTCGCATGAGCAGAATGCACCGCGTGTCTGTCGGTTGAAAGGTGTGTCCTACTTCTATGGCGCTCACCAGAAGTGGACCACCTGTGCTCACCAGAAGTGGGCCATTCATCCGCAGCATCGGGCGATGCTTTGCCCCGCCGTCGACGGTTTTTCTTTCCAAGCGCGCGCCTTTCACACCGTTTGCGCAGCGTTCATGCGCATGAACACCCTCCGATGGCTGGCAGAGACCGTTCGCGTAGTGGTCGACTTTCGGTGAGCAGGGGCGGGTCAATTCTGGTGAGCTCTATAGCCTACCTCCTCCCACCCCCTGGCCCCGCCCCCTGCGAAGGCGCCGGCCCGCCCGCAGGCCCGGCCCCGCTCGACGGAGCCGGGCCGCTGCCCGCCGGCCCGCTGCCCGGCTTCCCAAGCTGCTGGGCGCTCGGTCCGCTGCCCGACACGCCGGTCGCGGGCCCACTGCCCGCGGTCCCGCTCCCCATCGGCCCGGCACCCGACGTGCCGCCGTCCTTCGGCGACCCGCCGCCGCCCTTTGGCGTCCCCTTCGTCCCCATCCCCGACCCGCTTCCATCCGGCCCGTCAGGATCCGTGGGCTGGAACGGCAGCACCGTCGCCTTCAGCGCCTCCTCGCGCCTCCGCGTGTCCCACTCCACCAGCGCGCCCCAGACGCGCAGCACCAGGAAGCCCGCGAAGCACCCGCCGGTGGCCATCACCATCGTCGCCAGGTAGTCGCGGTACGAGTCCTCCATCAGCGTGTGACCGCCCAGGAACATCAACGTCGCGGCACCCATCCAGCCCAGCCGCGCGCTCGCGCTCATCCCGCTGCGGAACCAGAGCAGCCACCCTGCTCCCACCACCAGGAGCACCAGGATCCCCTTGCCCGTCCAGCCCACGTTCGTCTTCACGTAGCGCGAGTGGATCCGGCCCGGATCGTTCAGCGAGATCAGCGTCTGGAAGTGGAACATCTTCTCCCCTTGCGGCCGGCTGCCGGCATACATGCTCGGCAATCCCGCCGCACGGCCCTGCTGCACGTCCATGGCACCCGATCCGGCCCGCGCTTCGGCCATCCGCTTGATCACCGCCAGATTGCGCTGCTCCTGCATGTCCCCCGCAGCCTGCGGGCCGCCCGCGCCCGGCGCGGCCAGCTGGATCGGCGAGTCGGGGTTCGCCTGCACCAGCTCGTTCTCCGTGAACCGCGCCACCCGGCGCATGTTCCCGCTGTCCGCGATCAGTTCGAAGTTCGGCGGCAACGACAGCGTCCACCCCAATCGCAAGACCGGCAGGTTCATCGGCGGGCACGCCAAGTCGATCATCCCCACCGTCCCCAGCACGCCCATCTTGCGCCCGAAGCGCAGGCGCACGTCGAACGTCTCGTCCCCGCGCGCCGTGCGCGCGATCGGGACCAGCGTCACCGAGCGCCCGCTCTCCTGCGTCTGGAACGGCGTCTCCTGCATCCCCGCCACGAACAGGCTCCAGATCTCGGCATCCGCCGGCAGCTCCAGCCGGAGATACTGCTCCCGCGTGTTGCGCACCCGCGCGGCCACGTCGGTGATCATGTGCCCCTCTTCGGTGATCGTGGTCGAAAGCCGCAGGGCCTCCACCACCGCCACCAGCACCTTGGCGAACTCGTTCTGGCGGATGTCCACCGCGAACGAGTACGGATGCTTCAGATAGCGGAACGCCATCAGGATCGGCACCGAGATCCCGCGCTTGTAGTCCGGCGGGATTTCCTTGTCGTCGATCGGAGTCAGGTTCTCCGTCTTCGGCGTGGACATCTCCACGTCCGGCCGCGCCGCGAAGGCCAGATAGCCCGTCTCGCGCTCCAGCTCGTACGACTCCGCGATCGGCATCACCTGCGCGCCGGCGAACGACACCGCCGCGCCCTTCTCCTTCACCTCGCGCTGGAACGTGAAATACAGGTTGTACGTCCCCGTGCGCGGCGAGTGCAGCGTGACGTTCCAGACGTCGCCGTCCGCGGCCTTCACCTTCTCCTTGTGCTTGATCGCCTCGCCCTCGATGTCGGGCTCGTTCACTCCGGGCGGCAGCTTGATCTTGAACGCGCTCACCCCGGCATACAGCACCGTGAAGCGCAGCGTCGTCGAACAGGTGACGAGTTGCTCGCCGATCGACACGAAGCTGAACGTCTCCGCGGTCACCTTCGGCTTCACCTTCTCGACCGCCAGACCCAGCTTCCACGGCGTTTCAAAATACTTCCAGGCGATCGCGAACGACGCGGCCCGCGGCGCCAACAGCGGCGGCAGGTCCTGGATGTCGATCTCGACCAGCTTCTCCGTGCCCTTGGGCTCGGTCTTGACCTTCAAGTCCGGCGACACAGTAATGGCTACGTGTCCCCGGTCCTTCTTGACGTCCTTCACCGCGAAGCCCGGCATCGCCAGCCCCTTCGCGGGATCGGTCACCGGCAGCTCCGCCTTGATGCGCAGCAGGTACGTGCCTTCGACCTTCGACTTCAGCGTCACCGTGAGCACGCCGTCCTTCTCGTCGCGCTTCCAATCGTCGATGTTCTCACCTTCGACGGCGATCAGGCGCAGCTCGGGCGCCAGCGCCGTCTTCAGGTAGAAGATCCCGGCCTTGCGGATGTCGTAGCAGAGCTCCGCGACCAGCTCGAGGTTCTTCTCGGTCAGGTTGTAGACCGCGCGGGTCTCGACCGAAACCTCGGGCATCACGTCGCTCGCGGAGACCCCGAGCTTGTAGGGGTGCTTCAGGTAACGGAAGGCCAGCTCCACCGGCTCACCGGCGCGCTCGACCGCCTGCTGCTGCTGCTTGACCTGCTCGACCTGCCGGGCCTGCCCGGCCTCCTGCACGGCAGCGGCCGCGGAGCCGAACAGCCCCCAGGCGAGCTCGCGCACGTTGATCTGGCGAATGCCTTCGAAGGCCTTGGACTCGACCTTGACTCCGGCGACCGAGGCGACCGCGAGGTAGCCCCATTCGCGCTCGACGTCGAGCACTTCGATCTCCGGGATCGCCACGTCGGCGGCGTCCTTGACCGCCTTCTCGGTTTCGAGCACCAGGCGGTACTCGCCCTCGGCCTTGGAGCGCAGGTCGACCGAGAGGACGTTGTCCTTGACCTGCTGGGTGTTGATGTCGCGGCCGTCGAGGTCGAGCAGTTTCAGTCCTTCGCCGAGACGGACCATCAGGCGGAAGACGCCCGCATCGCGAATCTTGTAATTGATTGCGGTGGAGAGCCGGAGGGTGTCTTTCGACAGGCGCGCCACCGTGAAGACGTCGGCGGTGACCTTGGGGGCGACTTCGGAGACCTGCAACGAGGCCTCGAACGGGCGCTTGAGGTACTTGAAGCCGAGCTGGGTCTCCTCGCTCGGGCGCAGCTCGGCGGGCAACTCCTGCACGTCGACCTGCGATACGTCTTTTGCGGACGCGACTTCGACCTTGAGGCCCTTGCGGGCGGCGATGGCCAGGGCGCCCTTCTCGCGTTCGACGCCGAGGGCGGTGATCTTCGGAATCGGCACCATGACCGGGATGCTCTCGAGATTGCGCTCGAACTGGAGCTGCAGGCGGTAGGACTTTTCGACCTCCTTGAGGAGGGCGATCTTGAGGATGCGGGCGCCGCCTTCTTCGACCACGTTCCACGAGCGGACGTGCTCGCCGTTGACGCCCATCAGGTTCAAGCCGTCGCCGACCTCGAGCTTGATCTCGCTGAGGGCGCCCTGGACGATGTTGTAGTCGATGGTGCTGTCGATGCGCAGGACGCCGCGGGAGAAGGCCAGGAGCGCGCGCTGCTCGGCGAAGACCACGTTGCCGACGCGCTTCTCGAGGTCGCGCGACTGCCAGGTGACGGTGACCTGGGCCGCCGTACCGCCGTAGATCACCACGTCGGTCTTGCCGTCCTTCTCATTTACGCCGAAGTTGCTCACCGGGTCGGTGTTGACCTTGAGGTTGGTCTCGGGGATCGAGAACTGGATCAGCGAGCGCACGGCCGGCGCGAAGGGGAGCGTCATGGACTTCCCCGCCTTGTCGTCCTTGACGCGGCAGACGAAGCCGAGATCGATGCCGTAGGTACCCTCCTTGCCGAGGAGGAGATCGACGCCCTCGCCGGAGCGCCGGAGATGGACGAAGTCGTCGTCGCCGACGCGCACCTTGAAGTCGGTGAGCGAGACGTCGGGAGGCAGAAGCCGCAAGGCCTGCCAGCCCGGGCGCACGGCGCGCACCGACAGGTGCATGTTGAAGGAGCCGAGCGACGCGGAGACCGTGCCGTCCGCGGTCATCTCCTTGACGAGCACGTGGACTTCGGGCTGGGCGGTGGCAGGATCCTGGGGCGCGGCGCAAGGGGCGACGAGCGCGAGGACCAGCGCGGGGAGGAGGAGCGTCCAGAGGTTCGTGCGGCGGATCATGTGCGGGTGCTGCTGAAGGCATGGAAATCGAACGAACTTGTAGCTGGCGAGAGCAAGTCATAACTCTAAGGAGCGAATCAGTTAAGCGCGACAACGCGCCACCTCACTTGCCTAAAGCGCATTTTGACCTGGATTCTCGGGCCGTGCCTCGAACTCCTCTGTGGCGACCGCCGCAGTGGTGTTCGTCGAGGCTCCCGCATGACAATTCGGAGGTGACCCCATGATGGCCCTGGTGCTGGTGATCCTGATCCTCTCCTTGGTGTTCTCGTTCGCAGCCAAGGGGGCGCGGCGCGCCCTCCTGCTTGCTGCTGCGACTCTCGCCCTCGTGGTGGCGACCATTGGCTTCCCGGCCGTTCGTTCCTGGGGCGAGTTTGGCATCGAAGCCCTGCGCAAAACTTTCGGGGCGGTGATCCCGGTGTCCGTCTCGATCGACCGACTCGAGCACGACATCGGCATGACGAAAGAGGAGGTTCGCGCCCAGGCGAAGGTCGTCGCCACCTGCATCGTCGACCTCGCGGCGTCGGAGGCGTCACTGGCCGCTGCGCAGGAGGAACGGACCACCCTCTTGTGCCGCATCGAACCGATCAACGCAGAACTGAAGAAGCAGGCGGACCCCGTCGTGATCCAGGGCAAGTCCTATCGGCGGGAGGATGTCGAGGCGGACTTGAGGGCCAAGCTCTGCACGCTGCGTACCCTGGATGCCAAGGTCCAGAATTCCGAGGGGATGGTGGACATCCGACGCAACAAGCGCGTCGGTGCGTCGAACAACATGCTCGCCCTGGACGATCGGCGGGGGGGGCTGGAAGTAGGACTCCTCGAAATTCGGGCCCGCTACGAGGGAATCAGGGCAAGCGGTGGCTCGGACAGTGCTGGCCACTCCCGCATCGCTGCGTGCGAGGAGGACCTGGCCGAAACCAAGCGGCAGGTCGAAATCGCCTACCAGGAGGCCCTGATCACAGGCCGCAATCCGGGGGAGATCGGCATCGATCCGCTGGGCGGAGCGCAGGCGCCGGTGACGGAATTGGCCGACCAAGCCCTGGCTCGTCCGCGGTAGGATGATCTGGCACTTGCGCCGCCGGGAGACCTCCTCTCGGCGGCGCGGCTTTGCGACCGCGTGCGCGATTCCCGACGCGTCTCCATCCCGGAGGCACTTTCGTGTCCCACCTTTTGAAGCCCCTGGTCGCAGCCGTCCTGTTCGTCCTCGTATTCCTTGCCGCGGCGCGAAATCTCGCCATTGAGGCGTTCGATCCCGAGTTCCAGCGCGGCAAGATGACTGAACTTGTAGGCGAAGCGGCCGCGTCCTTGGCGGATACGCAGGAAGTGGCAAGGTCGGCGGCGCTCGCAGCCGCGCGGGCGAAGGCCCTCGCGGCTGTTTCGGGGCGAATGGCATACTACGATTCCGCCGCTCGATTCCGCGGCATGCTCTTCGCGGCCGAGCCGCCCTGGGATCCGTGGTCAAGCAGTGTGGTGGAGCTCGTGGAGACGACCGCGTCCTCCGTGGATGTTGGCGAATTCCGCTTCTACCATTCCGCGGTCGAGTGGCGCATCCCTTCGGAGAAAGCGACCGAAATACAGGTTCGGTACTATCAATGGTGCCGCCGAATTGATAGAATCGCAACGCTATTCGAGTTGGTCGCCGCGATCGCAGCGGTGGCGATGTTGCCGCTCGCGTGGCATTGGGATCTGGTGACACGCGGCCGGCGTCGATCAATCGTCCGCAGGCGGGCGCTGCGGTTTCTCGGTGCTGTGCTGTTAGCCTGGTGGGCGCTCTGTTGCGCTTGTGCGCAAGGTGGCGCAACATGAAAGATGTTCAGGGTGTCAACGGGTTCGATTCTGTATCGCTGCTTCCTTACGTGCGCTTCCTCTTGAGGAACTTCCACCACGGACGTCGGGGTAGTATCCTTCCGGACGACATCGTCAACGAAGTCTGGATAGAATTCAGGCACGCCGACCCCACGCGGATCCACAACTTCCCGGCTTGGGCCAAGACGGTCGCTCGCATACGGGTCCTCAAAGCAGTCCGATTCGAGCGCAAAATCGCGCCCGGAAGCGTCGATGAGGATGACGACCCCGATCGCCATGCGGCGGCGCAGCCCACGCGCGGCACCGGTTTGTATGACCGGATCGAGCGGATTCTGCATGAGGTGTTTGACGAGCCAGATTGGGCTGCCTTCGACTGGTACATCGCGGTTGTAAATGACCGGCTCGCGGGAAGTACGCAAAAATCGCTGGACGAGTATGCCAAGCAGCACGGTCTGACCCAACTCTCGAGAGCGACCATCTATCAGAGGGTCGATAAGCTGAAGGACGTTATCAAGGAACGGATGAAGAGCGACACCTACCTCAAGTCCTTCGTGCTTCGCGTTGACAACGGGGACAGAATCGGCCGAATGTTGAAAGTGCGGCGCGCGGTTTGAAGCCAGCCGGAGGAAGCGCACCCTTCCGTGCTCTTGGGATCACCTGCCATGGACCACTTGTATGCTGAGTCAATGCTCGTGATCGCCTGCCGGCTCGCGAGCTCGGAAACCTCAGCCTCCTTTGGGGGCAGCGCCGAGCTCCGAGCCCGGGCGCATGAGAGTAAGTGCCTGCCCTGCGCGCGTTTCCTAACGGCTCTTCGCGTGGCGCCTTCCCTAGCGGAGATCAGGGTGAAGATGGATACCGATCTGGATGCTCGGTCCGCTGGATCCCGGATCGCTGGGTTGGTCAGCGACACTTCCGGCAGTGCTCACCGCAGCCCGCCATGATGTCCTCCTGGTTTTGTCTCCGCATGCGTGAGGCAGAGGGGTTGTTTGCGGAGGGCTGGGCCGCCTATCAGGCCGACGCCGACTCGGCAGAGGCGGAGCGCCTCATTCGCCTGGCTTTCCGCACCGCCTCGGCGGGGCGCGGAGGTCGTGTGTTCCTCTATGTGCGCATGGTCGATCTCCGGCGGCGCATTCGCCATGACTACTACCTGCCGAAACTGAGATCTCTCCTTGCATCCGTGCGAGAAGAAGAGGAGGCGGGCCGTGGCCTTCCCACGCCGGAGATCGAGGAGGCCGGCAGTCTCGTCGAGGACGTGGATGGCGCGGGAGAAGTGGAGGAGGACTACGCCCACTTGCGCGCCGAGGTCTTCCGATACCACCAATTGGTTGTACGGCTCCGGGTTGAGGTAAAGCGCGCCAAAGGGCCGCACACCGAACCCGCGCGTATGCTGGCGGGGGACGAAGTATCCGCGCGGGAGTATGCTCGCCTGCGCGGGCTCAAGGACCGATTGCGATCCTTCGAGCAGCTCGTTGATTGCGCGATGGAGCGCGGTCCGGCGGGCCTACACGAGGCCTTGGGAGCCCTCGAGGCCCTCCAACGGGAGTTCCCGGACGACTCGGTGGGCGCGGCGTGTCGCGTGGGGGATTGGCTAGAGCGACGTGCCGCGGATCTCCTCGCGAAGGAGAATGCGCGCGCGATCGAGGCGTTAGTGGCCGCGGCGCCGCCAGCGTTCGCGGATCCCCAAGCTCGCCCCAATCTCGCGCAGGCATTTGAGGAGACCTTTGCCAGGCGCCAGGAGAGGGCACAGAGATTGCTCGATGAGGGTTACCCCGCGCAGGCCCTCGAATCGCTTATCCTCCTGCCCGATGCCTACGTGCTCTCGAATCCCCGGGTTGGGGGGTTGCGCTCCGCGGGGCAGGCTTGGGCTGAGGGACAGCGGGAGGCTCAAGCTGGTCGCTGGCGGGCAGCTGTAACGTTGCTGAGTCAGGCTGCGGAGCAATTGAAGTGCAATGACCGGCTCGATAGCGCACGCGCCATGGCGACGGCAGCGCTTGCAGCGCAGACCGAGACGGAAACTATTGATCCGCAGGTTTGCAGCCGGCGCCCGAACCGCTTTACCGCCACAATTCGCGTCGCCGGGACGGAAGTGCGGCGCCTGCACGTCAACATGCAGCAGATCGTGGTCATCGGCGGCGAGCCGGAATCGGGCGTGCCAGA
>Ga0082335_1008789_pt1 | contig 11270 bp, 8 predicted proteins | sample Subgrocontami58m_FD_72375 | JGI IMG/M metagenome (GOLD analysis project Ga0082335, IMG submission 72375) | Subsurface groundwater microbial communities from S. Glens Falls, New York, USA - GMW37 contaminated, 5.8 m (SPADES assembly) (version 2) ...
AATGTTACCACGGTGCACTATGGTACTACCTGGGATGATACTACTCTGCTGGAAGAGATAAAGCAGACTAATGGTGAACTGGAGAGAAGGGATGGCATCCAACGCCACTTCCGCTACGACTGGCAGACAGTGGCTGAGTATAACCCGGACTATCTGGCTTATGTCGAGGGGGAGAGGGAGCGCTTGGGGGAGAACCACCCTCTCTTCTTAACCCAGTATTGCCTGCTGCCGATTCGCGGTGGCGGGGGGTTTCTTTCCTCCCAGCAGAGGGCACAGCTTCAGGGGGAGCATGCCAGGAAACACCAGTCCGAGCCGGGACAAGTTTATGTCGCCGGTATCGACCTGGCGGGGGAGGCTGAGACAGAAGAGGGCGCCCGGCTCAGAGCCATCAAGCCCCGTCAGGATTCTACAGTAGTAACTATCGGTGAACTGGATTTTGCCCTGGCTAAGGGTGTAAACCAACAGCCCGGGGTTAAGGTCGTCGAGCATTACCGGTGGACCGGCAAGAAGCATACCGAGCTTTATGCTCAATTGGTTGACATAATAAAGAATGTCTGGCACTGCCGCCGGGTAGTGGTAGATGCTACCGGAGTGGGGCAGCCGGTGAGTTCCTTTCTGAAACAAGCGCTGGGTTCGGCGGTTATTCCCTTCACCTTTACCGCGCCAGCCAAGTCGGAGCTAGGCTTTAAACTGTTAGCCGGCATCAATTCGGGTAGAGCAAAGATGTATGCCGGCGATGGCTCGGCGGAGTACCAGCAGTTCTGGCGGGAGATGGAGCAGGCGAAGAGCCAGTATCGCCCCAGCCAGACGATGAACTTCTACGTTGATCCTTCTAAAGGACACGATGACTTCCTGATGAGCCTGGCGTTGCTGGTTGAAGCCGCCGACCAGTACCAGCCGAGGGGGGCAAGAGGGAGCTTACAATAACTTGACGTATATTACCACTCCTAGCGGGACCTATCGTAATAACTCAAACCAAGCGCTTGCTACACCGCTTGCTACACCTTTTGCGCTAAGGTTAAGGAACGGAATATTGCTAGGTAAATGGGCACTGATTTGTATGTCATAGACATAGTGCCCATTACTAATTCTTCTTCTCAGAACGATACCGGCTATACCATAAAGTTCAGCTGATAATTCACCAGTAAAGATAATCCGATCTCCCCTTGCGTAAGTAGGCATTTCAATCTCCTTATCAGTTGGTTGCTGATTTTCCATTACTGCATATTCTTCAATTTTTTGTCCTTCCTAACCTTCCTATTCGTATCTGGATGGCGGATTGTTCCCTTTGGAAGCTTAAGTTTTCTTTCTATTCCGGCAACTGTAATATCTTTCCTAACTTTTCTTGGCGACATTTATCTCCTCCATTGTCGGCAGCTAATTTTACGGGGGGGGGTACCGAATTATTTTTGGCTTATTCTTTAAATCTTTTGTATATGTCAGCTGCAGCTTCGGCCACCTTTATTCCTGTATATAACGCGGGATGCGTGGCACCCATAACAATTTCCCCGACCAACTTGAGCGATTCATTGTTGTCATGCCGAGACTGATTTGGACTTGGTTTATGTCCATCTAATGACTTTCTGTAATGACGCCAATAACCTTCTCCCAAGTATATTATTCGTTTTCCGCATTCCGTACAACGATATATCTTTCTAGCCAATATATTTCTCCCCTCCTATTATTTTGTCTCCTTATCAAAATTCATTTTACCTAGAAATAATAATACGATAAATTATCTTATGTTGTCAAGGTATAGAAAAACGTAGTGTTAGCAAGTGCAGAATAGATTGAGAGAGTATAGTTGTTAAAATCTATATCATATAAGATATGTGATTGCCATAAACAAACTGCACCTAAGCTGCAACCAATCTATATGGACAAGAATGCGTCAATACGGAAGATAAATACGCTATTACGTATTATTATACCAGCTTCTTTGAAAAATTCAAGTTGATTGAGGGTAAGCATAAGGATGAATCTACTTGAGCCACTCCACCTGGATCCCGATTTTCATCGGGATGACAGTTAAACGGGTGTGTTTGACCATCGCCCTGCCTAAAGTGTCAGTTTCCGAATGTATTCTTCTCCTCTCCCTTGATGGGAGAGTCCCGATTCACTCCGTTCATACGGGATTCCGTATGAGTTTACGAATCGGAAGATTAAGGTGAGGGTGATAAACAATATATTTACCCCTCACTTACATCTCTCCCGCAAGGGGAGAGAGAAACCACGCTATTACGCTTTCGGATTCAATTAGCACCGTTGATGGTCTTCTGTTTGACCATCGCCCTGCCTCAGGCTATAATATGGGCTTAGCGACCCCACCCTGAGATTCCCCCTGCAGCGGGGGTCGGGGGTATACTTCCCTTCGACTGTGTTCAGTGTCCAGAATGACAAAGGGTGGCAATTTATTACTAGGAGCTTGCATTATGGCAAAAACAAAAAAAGTAGCTGTTATCGGTTTTGGGAACATCGGCACCGGCGTGGTCAGGTTGCTTTATGAGAAAGGCATCGCCGGTCTTGAGCTTGTCCGGGTAGTCGATACCGACATAAAAACAAAACGCCCTGTCGAGCTGCCGGCGAGCTATCTTTCCACGGACTGGCGGCAGGTGGTCGCCGACCCTGATATCGATATCATCGTCGAATTAATAGGCGGTATCGAGCCGGCGAAAAGCATCCTCTCGGAAGCCCTCAAGCAGGGTAAGGATGTGGTAACCGCCAACAAGAAGCTGCTGGCTAAAGAAGGCGAGAGCATTTTTCAGCAGGTTTCGACCTTGCACCGCCGCATCGGTTTCCGTGCCAGTTTTGTCGGCGGGCATTCGCTGATTCACGAGCTTGGGCTGGCGGGTACGGGGGCCAAGAAATTCAGAAGAATCTACGCCATATTGAACGGCACTTCAAACTACATCCTCTCCACAATGTCCCGGGAAGGGCAGAGTTTTGAAGCGGCTCTGAAGGAAGCCCAGGTAAAGGGCTTCGCGGAACGCGACCCTTCGGACGATATCGATGGGAAAGATACTGAGAATAAGATTCGTATCATGCTGGCTCTCATCAGCAATTCTTACCACTCAGCGGGTCACTTTCCTGTTGAAGGTATCCGGGATATTGTTCAGCAGGACATCCAGTATGCTGACGAACTGGGCTACTCGGTGAAACTGGTTGGTGTCATCGAGCCAAAAGAGGGCGTTTTCGATGTTGCCGTGCATCCGGCGTTGGTGCCGAAGGTGTCCCTGCTGGGTTCCCTTCAGGGAGCCTATAACGGCACCGAGCTTGAGGACGAATACGGGGTAGTCTCTGGCTTGATTGCTCCGGGGGCGGGGGCTTACCCCACGGCGGATGCGGTGGTTAAAGACTTGCTGGATATCGCTGAGGGCAGAACGCTACCCATGCCCAGGTCGGCCGAACCTCTGGTTTTAGGCCCGGCTGAAGCTGTGGAGCGGCGCTTCTACCTGAGATTAGGCGTAGCCGACCAGGCGGGCGTGCTGGCTCAGATTTTCAATATTTTCTGGAAGTATAATATCAGCATCACCGCCGTTATTCAAAAAGAAGCGGTTTCCCAGGAGTGTGTGCCCGTGGTGATGACCACCCATCTGGCTAAGGAGGGCGACCTCCAGGCAGCCATCGAGCAGGTGGATAAGCTGGGCGTGGTCAAAGCCAAAACCAGGATTATCCGCATACTCAAAACCGACGCCTAGTGCCTAGGCGACGGCTTTCACTGGTGTAGTTTATGACCTCACCCCCTTTTGTCCCCCTCTCCTCCAAGGGAGAGGGGGAGATAATTAGTAAGAGGGGCGGTAGCCCCTATTAGACACCCCCTACTACATCTACATCGAAAGGAAGGTGGACATGTTGTTTCTCCGGTCGTTGACAGCTTACACTTAAGCGTGTAAAATGTGAGTAATGACTAAGGATAGAAAGCAACCACTACAGTGGGATAGCCAGGGCATCCTCACCCTGCGGCGCCACCTGGGGCTAACCCAGCGCGAGCTGGCTAACCAACTGGGGACTCGCCAGCAAACAATAAGCGAATGGGAAAAGGGGATGTATCAACCTCGCGGTGCCTCCTCAACTCTGCTCTCCATTGTTGCGGAACAGGCTAACTTCAAATACGAAGCTACCCCAGCTAAGAAAATACCAAAGAAGACTTGACAAGTTACACGGAAGCGTGTATTATATTTAGAAAGTTGGAGCGGTTCAGAGCCGCTTTTTTTAGGCTATGTGATACACGTTATCGTGTTAAATAATAGAGAGTTGAAGAGAGGCAAAGTCCCTCTTATGTCGCTGTTTTCATCTCCCATGGTAAGGGGGTGCCCTAAAAGTGCTATGTTCATGTCATTCTGAGCGTAGCAAAGAATCCGTACTATCCTCCCTGAGCACGGATTCTTTCGTCATCCCGACTTCATCGGGATTCCTCAGAATGACATTTTAGGCAAGACCCCCTGTAAGGGAGGGGTTCTCCCTGAATGGGATAAAAGGAGAGAGTTGCCCGATAATCTTTTGGAAAGTCAGCTTACCCAAATCTGGCAGCGCCAGTTACTGGCCAAGACGGGGCTGGTCACGGAAGGGGGTGAGCCGGTAGAGATAATCTACCCGGGCCGCATTAATGATGACCGGGGGGCTGATTTTCGGGATGCGATTATTGCTACTGGCCGCCGCTTAATCAAGGGTGATATCGAACTACACATCAAATCGAGCGGCTGGCTGGCACACCAACACCACCGGGATGTCGCCTATAATCGGGTAATCCTGCATGTCGTGCTGTGGCACAACAGCCAAACAGCCACTATCCTGGAGAACGGAGCCGAAGTGCCTGTCCTTGCCCTGCACCGCTACCTCACACTGCCGATTGAGCAGTGGTCCAATCTAGCCGGCTCGCCCGGCAGTACCAATACGCCTTGTTTCCAGACCAGGCAGTGGCAGGCAACAGAGCGGCTGACCGGGTTGTTGGATAGGGCCGGGGAAGCCAGATTTTTAGCCAAGTCGGCACGGTTTCAAACCGATTTACGTCAAACAGAGGCCAGCCAGTCCCTCTACCAGGGAATAATGGGGGCGCTGGGTTACTCCAAGAATAAGCTGCCCTGCCAGGAGTTGGCCCATCGTTTACCGCTTCACCTTCTGGAGTCGGTGACACGGACCAGCAAATCAGATGAGGAATGTCTCGCCCGGCAGCAGGCTCTGTTGTTGGGGACGGCAGGGTTGCTGCCCTCGCAGTGCCAGGATGGATATCCGGGCACTAGCCTGGATGAACGGTGGCTGGACAGATTAGAAAGGCTATGGTCTGCTTACCAGCGCCGCGGGGTGATGTCACACCATGACTGGCACCTGTTTAAGGTCAGGCCGAATAACGCTCCCGAGCGTCGTCTGGTAGCGATGAGTTACCTTATCCTCCGCTACCGACAGGAAGGACTTCTGGCAGCGGTAGTTAATATGGTAAAGGTAGCATCCGGTGACCGGTGTCACCGCCGCTTAGCCGCAGGATTAGTGGTGACTACTGAGGGCTCCGGGGCAAACCACTTTAATTTTGGCTTGAGCCGCTACAGCCAAAGCTCAACTCTGCTGGGCAGTGGACGAGCCGCCGATATTATCGTTAATGTGCTGCTGCCGTTCACATTTGCCTGGAGCCAGTTTACCGCCCAGCCGGAATTAGCCCGGGAAGCCCTCAGTCTTTATCAGAGCTATCCCCGGCTACCCCTAAACACGGTGGAACGGCACATGATGAGACAGCTTGGACTGGATAGCACTTCAGTCAATTCCGCCCGGCGGCAACAAGGGTTAATCCACATCTACCGGAACCGGTGCGCTCAGGGCCGGTGTAATAGCTGTCCCTTAAGCCAGCTTGAGGTTGGGCACGACATCTAAATCTAAATCATCTATCTTACCCGCCCGGAAGCGATAGTAGCCGCAGGCGGCAATCATAGCGGCGTTATCGGTGCATAATTTCACGGGAGGAATCAGAACGGGCAGGGGAGATTTTGCCAGCAGCCGCTGGCGCAGATGTCCATTGGCGGCCACCCCGCCGGCCAGTAAGATTTGCCGCACCCGCTGCTCACGGGCGGCGGCTACCGTCTTGGTCACCAGGACATCAACCACGGCTTCCTGAAAGCTGGCGGCGGCATCAGCTTTGTTGGTAACCTTACCATCCTCGACCAATCGCCACAAAGCGGACTTGATGCCACTAAAGCTGAAATCATTAGTCTCCTTCAGCCAGGCACGGGGTAGCGGGATAGTGGCCGTACCGTCGCGGGCAACTCGCTCAATTAGAGGGCCACCGGGATAGCCGAGGTCCAGTATCCGGGCGGCTTTATCGAAGGCTTCGCCGGCGGCATCATCCCGTGTCCGCCCCAGCAACACATAGTCGCCGTGCCCCTTCATCAGCACCAGGTCACTATGTCCCCCGGAAACAATGAGGCATATTAAGGGGAAGGTAGGTGCGGCATCAGGCTGAAGCTCCACCAGCCAGTTAGCGTAAATATGACCCTCCAGGTGATTCACCCCGATAATTGGTAAGCCCTGAGCCAGGGCAATCGCCTTAGCCGTATTGACTCCGACCAGCAGTGAGCCGGCCAGGCCGGGGCCATTGGTAACGGCAATGCCGGCCAGGTCGCTCCAGGTAACCTGAGCCTCAGCCATCGCCTGCCGGATAATAGGGATAATGGTCAGCAGGTGCTGGCGTGAGGCGACTTCGGGCACAATGCCCCCGTAGCGGGCGTGGATTTCTACCTGTGAGGCAACCTGATTGGACAGGATACTAGCTCCGTCCTCGACTACGGCGGCGGCAGTCTCATCACAGGAGGTCTCAATGCCCAGAATTTTCATACCCCCCGATTATAACAGAAACAAGGGTGGCTGTTTAGCTGTCATTGCGAGGAGTCCCGATTCTATCCCGATGAAATCGGGACGTGGCAATCTGAGTGGAGAGGTTCGCCCCACCCAGATTGCTTCGCCTTCCGACACAAGTCGGAAGGCGAAGCAATGACATGGTGATTCATAGAGATTACTTCGCCCTCATGCTGAAGACTTCGGCTCGCAATGACATCAATAACCATAACCGAATAGTACCTATCTCTTTTGACACCCTTTGCCGCCGATGGTATTATTTGATTACATAAGAGGTATATGACGGACATTAATGGTTTATATTTATTGCTCTTTGTAGTCAGCCTGGGGTTGGCTGCCTTTTTCTGTAGTGCCGAGACCGCTTTTATCGGCATGCAGAGGCTGCGCCTGCAGCATCTGATACATACCAATCAGCCCCAGGCCAGAATAGTGGCTAGAATCCTGGCGCAGCCCGAAAAATTCCTGGCGACGGTGCTTTTAGGCATCAACCTTTTTGAGACTACTTCTGCCACGCTGGGGACACTGATAGCAGTGTCCCTGTGGGGAGAGAGCTGGGGGGCGGCCCTGGCTATTATTATGGTGACTCTGCTGACTCTGATCCTGGCCGAGCTTATTCCCAAAAGCCTGGCTACCCGCTATGGGGAGAGAATGGCATTAAGCTATGCCCGACCGATAGAGTTCGTCGCCACTATCCTCTACCCCCTGGTCTATGTGCTGCACCATATCGGACTGAGATTCACCAGGCTGGTCAGCGAAGGTAGCGAGTTAAAGCCAACGATGAGCCAGGAGGAGTTCCGTACCGCTATCAGAGTGGGGGAAGCCGAGGGGACGATGAAAGAGGCTGAAGCCGAGATGCTGCACAATGTCTTTGACTTTGGCCACCGTCCGGTGCGTGAGGTGATGGTACCCCGCCCGGAGGTCGTCTTTATAGAGCAAGGTGTTACCGTGGCCGACTTTCTGGCTATCTATGTCCAGTCCCCGCTTTCCCGCTTCCCGGTATATCGGGAGAACAGGGATAACGTGGTCGGTATCCTGGAAATCAAGGATGTGCTGATGGCTCTGGCTAAGGGCACAATGAATAATGAGAGCAGTATTGATGAGCTGGTGCACCCGGCTTATTTTACCCCGGAGAGCAAGCAAATTAGCGAGCTTTTTGCCGAGATGCGAGACAAAAACCATCACATGTCGATAGTGGTGGACGAGTTTGGCGGCACGGCGGGGATAGTCAGTCTGAACAGATTGGTCGAGGAAGTGGTGGGGCCGGTAGGGGATGAGATGGGGGGTGGGGCTAAGGAATATGAGATAATCAATGAGCACACCTTTCAAATCGAGGGGGGTATGCGCATTGAGGAAGTCAATGAAGAGATGGGACTGAATCTACCCGAGGGCGATTATGAAACGGTAGCCGGTTTTGTACTCAGTCTTCTGGGACACATACCAAAACCGAACGAACAGTTAAGGTATAGGGATTTGAAGCTGGTGGTCATCGAAATGCGCGGGGCTAAGATTGAGACAATATTAATAACCAGGGAAAGCCATGCAGCGTCTGCGGATTCGGCTTAGCCGAGGGCAAGAAGTAAAATTTATCTCCCATCTTGACATAATACGGTTGTGGACGAGAGCACTGCGTCGCGCCCAGATACCACTGGCTTACTCAGAAGGGTTTAGCCCCCATCCTCGAATGTCACTTGCCGCACCCCTCCCGGTAGGGGTAACCAGTGAAGCGGAGCTGATGGATATTTTTGTCACCGGACTGGTCTCGCCGCATTGGTTCACTAACGCTGCCGGCCAGCAGCTACCGCCCGGCATTGGCATACTCGGGGTGTATCCTGTAGCCTTAACTATGCCCTCTCTACAATCGCAGGTTCGCTATGCCGAGTATCGGGTGGAAGTGGCAACCGACCAGCCAGCCCCGGATGCAGCCGCCGCAGTGGCTGCCTTGCTTTCCGTAGAGCACTTACCCTGGCAGCATCAGCGGGATACCGGTGTGCGCAACTATGACCTGCGGGCTTTAATCGATACCCTGTGGCTTGTTGATTGGCAGCCTGCCTTGTGCACCATTGGGATGCGGCTGCGTTGTGGCAGCAGCGGTTCGGGCAGACCGGAGCAGGTTGCTTCCGCATTGGGTTTTACCCAATATCCGCAGTCCATTCACCGCACCCGGCTCATCCTGGAAACCTAGCAGTCAGATGTCAATGGTCAGGGTTGCTTCCACTTAGCCCATTATGACACTGAAGATTGTTTTAGTAAGGGGATTAAAGGGGGCGAAGCCCTTTAAGAAATTACCTTCCCTCTCCCCTTCATAAGGAGAGAGGGATAGAGGGTAAGGGGTTAGCAAACAATCTCTATTATATTAGAATGGCTTTAAATTGAAGTGTGCATAAATGGTAAAAAAACAGGGATACTCAGCAGAATTAGAGCCGAGAGTGCTGGGTTTCATACGGGAACATAGCCTGCTTGGCGGTCAGCAACAGCTGGTGGTAGCGGTATCCGGTGGTCAGGATTCGGTGTGCCTGCTCCATATCCTGGTAGCACTCCAGGAGCGGTTGAAGCTCAAGCTGCATGTGGCTCATCTTGACCACCAATTGCGTGGCGATGAGTCGGCGGCTGATGCTCAGTATGTGGCTCAATTAGCGAAGCAGCTTGGTATCCCGGCGACGCTGGACCAACGTGATGTAAAAGATTATCAGGCCCGTCAGCGTATCTCACTAGAAGAAGCTGCCCGTGAGGTTCGCTATACCTTCCTGGCTGAAGTCGCCAGATCTATCGGTACTGACCGGGTGGCGGTCGGGCACACTACCGATGATAATATCGAGACGATACTGATGCATCTTATCCGGGGCGCAGGCACCCGGGGACTGCGTGGCTTGCAACCCGCTAGCCAGTGGCAATCCGCCGGCGCCAGCCTGACGATAGTGAGACCTCTGCTGCAGGTAAGCCGGCAGGAGACCGCCGACTATTGCCACGACCACCAGCTTATACCCCGGCTCGATAGCTCTAACCTGTCGCTATTACCACTGAGAAATAGAATTCGTCAGCAGCTCTTACCACTGCTGCAGAGCTATAACCCGCGGGTGACTGAAGCCCTGCTGCGGACGGCTCACATTGCCGGTGATGACCTGGCTTTCCTGGAGCAAGAGGGCGCTCGGTTATGGGATAGCATCGCTCAGAGGCAGGGCGACACGATTATACTGGGCAAGACAGGGTTTCTTGCTTTACCGGCAGCGCTGCAACGACACCTGCTGCGGATGGCGATAGCCGAGTTGTTAGGCAACCTGAAAGACATCGAGACACGCCATATTGAAGAAATAATTGCGATATTAACCAGGTCAGCCGGCAAAAAACTCAGTCTACCCGGAGGCTTGGTCTTTACCATCGAATATCAACAGTTCCGGCTCAGCCTGGACACGGAGCCTTTATCTCCCTTCCCTGTACTCGATAATGAGTTCGTCCTTAAGATACCCGGGGAGACCTGGCTGCCGGGCTGGCGTGTGCAAGCAAGCATCGTCGCTCCCCCGGTAGCACATGGCAATCCCGAGGGGACTGATGCTTCTTCGGGAACTATAAGCCACTTTACGGCTTATATCGACCGGGACAAAGCTGGTGCTCAAGTGCTGGTGCGCTGCCGCCAACCGGGCGATAGGTTGCAGCCGCTGGGGATGAGCCAGCCGAAGACGCTGGGGGAGTTTATGATTGACGCTAAAATCCCCCGTAACTGGCGCCAGGGAATCCCGATTGTCTGCTCACATCAGCATATTCTGTGGGTGGTCGGCTGGCGCATCGATGATAGAGTTAAGGTTACACGGGATACCAAAGAAGTGCTTTGTCTGAAGTTTGAGCGTACCGACGATACCTTGAGCCAAACTATGCGTCCCACCAGGATTAGGCTATCAGGAAGCATATAGGCTTACTGAATTTTTCTGCCTAGCTCCTGACTAAGGTGTAAATAGTTGATTATATCAGCACGTTTCAGTATCCCGGAGCACTGTCCCTGTTCGCTTATTATTACCTGGTTGAGGTCATGTTCGGCAAGCAGCTTTAACGCAGTGTCTACCATGTCTTCAGCGGTTACCGTGTAAAGAGGGCTGCGGGTCATAGCTTTTTCCACAGGTGTCGTTGCCCATTTATCTTTGGGCAATCCTTTGATGTCAGTCATGGTAATGATGCCGAGCAATTCTCCATTCTGGCATACCGGCACGGCACGCTCATACTTTCTGTGAAGAATGCCTGTGACAACCTGTTCCACAGAGGTATCCGGAGATACCGTATCCATGTTACTACTCATGACTTCCTTAACCTTGATGTGGCTGAAATGTTCCCGTAGGGTGACCTCCTTACGGTTAACATCGGCAGCGTGATTAAGAAACCAGCCGATAAAAGCTGTCCATAGCCCCCCCAAGTTACCTGCCAGCAACACGACGCCTACTCCA
>Ga0082335_1004047_pt3 | contig 11269 bp, 10 predicted proteins | sample Subgrocontami58m_FD_72375 | JGI IMG/M metagenome (GOLD analysis project Ga0082335, IMG submission 72375) | Subsurface groundwater microbial communities from S. Glens Falls, New York, USA - GMW37 contaminated, 5.8 m (SPADES assembly) (version 2) ...
TCGTCTGCCTCGCTGGAGTCCCAAATTCAAAAACTTTCGGAAAAGATAAAAGCTTCAAATTTGCCCTCAGATCTTTTGGAAAAAATAGAAAGCATGATCAATTTACTTAGAGCAACTCTAAAAGGCGGAAATGCGTCATTTATAAATTTTGAAACAGTTTCAAATTATGTAAATTTGATTATCTCCCTTCCTTTTAACAAAGAAACAAACGATATCCTGGATTTGCATCACGCAAAAGAGATATTGGATAAAAATCATTACGGACTTTTAAGTGTAAAAAATAGAATTCTTGAGTATTTATCATCAATTATTTTAACTATACAAAGCGATTCAACGGGCGGAGTGATAAGAGCTCCTATCCTTTGCCTTATAGGTTTGGTTGGAACAGGTAAGACAACACTTGCTTATTCTATAGCAGAAGCTCTTGGGCGAAAATTTGAAAGAATCCCGTTCGGCGGGATGGGGGATGCAAGGGCAATTCGTGGTCAATCTCGGGCATATGCTGATGCAGAACAGGGTGCAATTATTAAAAAAATCGTTCATTCCCAAAGCAAAAATCCGGTTATTCTTTTGGATGAGCTCGATAGAGTAACAGAGAATGCCCGTGCAGATATTATGGGAGTTTTAGTAGAACTCTTGGATCCTGAACAAAACAGAGCTTTTACCGATCACTATGTTGATTATCCGTTTGACCTTTCCCATGTTCTATTTGTTGCAACTGCAAATAATACCACAAATATCTCAACTGCAGTTTTGGATAGGCTTGAGGTTGTTCAGATGCCATCCTATACGGATGATGAAAAATTGGCAATTGCAAAAAGTTATCTTTTTCCAAAGATTCAAAAGCAAACAGGACTTTCCCAAAGTCAGCTGGCAATCGATGATAGTGTTTGGCCATTTATTATAAGACCTTTGGGATTTGATGCGGGAATAAGAAGTCTTGAGCGGACACTAGAGGGAGTATGCAGAAAAACTGCAAGACTTATTGTTGAGGGAAAAGTTCCTCAGGGTTCTTATGTTCACATAACATCGGAAAATTACAAACAGTTTTTACCAACCTAACATGAAAGATCAAGTATCATTTATTCCAATTGGAGGCATCGGCGATGTTACAAAAAACATGTATTTATATGAGTATAAAGATGAAATTCTTATTATCGACTGCGGTTTGGGTTTTGCAGATGAGACAATGCTTGGAGTAGATCTTCTTTTACCCGACATTTCTTATTTACTCTCAACAGGTAAAAAAATAGTCGGAATGGCAATAACGCACGGACATGAAGATCATACAGGAGCCCTTCCTTATATACTTCCTCAACTTGCAAAAAAAACAGGCTTTTCTTTTCCTATTTTCGCAGGACCGTTAACCGCAGGACTTGCAAATGAAAAATTAAATGAATTTGGAATACCGGTTAGGGTGAAAGCCGTAGATTATGAAAATGGAGAGATAAAGCTGGGCAGTTTTACGATCTCTTTTATAAGAGTTACTCATTCAATTCCGGATAGTTCCCATATTTTTATAAAAACTCCAGTTGGAAATTTTTATCATGGAAGTGATTTTAAATTTGATTTAACCCCTTTTGATGGAAAAAAAACCGACTTTTTAAAAATTTCAAAAGCAGCAGACCAAGGAATTCTTTGTCTTGCCTCCGATTGTCTTAGGGCAGAGAAGGAAGGATTTACAAAATCGGAGCAAGTCTTGGCGGAAAATATAGAAGCGCAGATGAGAAGCTGTGAGGGGAAATTTATATTAACTACTTACTCTTCTAATATTTCAAGGCTTAATCAGGCAATACAAGCCGCGCAAAAGTTAGGCAGAAAAGTTGTTTTTGTCGGAAGATCTTTAATAAATACAGCAACTATTGCCCAAAAATTAGGCTACATGAAGCTTGATTCTGGCATGGAAGTTGGAATCAACGAAATTAAAAAATATAAAGATTCAAATCTTTTGCTTCTTGTTGCGGGTAGTCAGGCGCAGGCAAATTCCGCACTTTCCCGAATTGTAAATGGAGATCATAAAGAAATTTCAATTTCTCCAAAAGATGTTATTGTGTTTTCTGCCGATCCAATTCCGGGGAACGAAGTATCGATAAATTCTTTAATAGATAGTATTGCAAAAAGAGGAGCAAAAGCTGTCTATTCTCAGATTACAGATGATTTTCATGTTTCAGGGCATGCATCGGCCGATGATTTGATGCTTCTTATGGAGATGACCCGTCCAAAAAAATTAATTCCAATCGGAGGGACTTATAGACAGATGGTTGCTTATAAAAATTTAGCAAAAAGACAGGGTTTTGAGGACAAAGATATTTTATTAATCGAAGATGGGCAGGAAATTATTTTCTCAAAAGACAATGCGGTTTTGGGCAGAAAAATTTCTGTTAAGAGTATATTTGTCGATGAAATTTCAGGAGAAGAAATAGAAAGTTTTGTTTTGCGAGACAGACAGAAAATATCAAAAGATGGGGTAATAATTATAATTGCAGAAGTAGACAGCCAAACAAATCAAATAGTGGATTACCCGACTATAATTTCGCGGGGATTATCAAACCAGGAAAATAAAACCGCGAACAAAAAGGTGGCAAAAGACATTAAAGACGGATTCAGCGCAAAAAAAGGAAGAGTAACAGACTGGATGTATGTAAGAAAAAAAGTTGGAGAAATCGGGGAAAAGTCAGTCTTAAGATATCTGCGCCGCCGCCCTCTCGTATTACCCGTTATTATAGAGGTATGAACGGTATATAATAGATAAAATGGCAAGAAGAAGACATTACAGAAAACAAAAGTTTAAGTTAAAACTTAAAAAAACTACAATTTATTCAATTTTTTCCTTTGGACTGATTATCGCAGGAATAATCTCTCTCTTAGCCTTTTCTAAAAGCCAGCCCTCTTTTATTCTCATAACGACCCTTTTGGAAAAATACTTTGGTTCAATTTCTATACTTTTCCCGCTTACCTTGATTCTCTTGGGATTTTTCTTTTTAAGGCTTAAGTTTTTTCTTTCGCGTCCAAATGTTTCTATTGGTTTTCTTCTTCTTTTTATGTCCTTGGATGCACTGTTGAAGGGCGGGGCAGTGGGAGAATACCTTTTTAGAGTCTTAGCAGATGTATTAACGGAGGCAGGAGCAAATTTAATTTATTTTGCCGGTATTTTTGTAGGAATAATAGTATTTTTTGATACCTCAATAGACGAGCTGATTTCGGCAGCAGGTTTTGTAATAGAAGTTATCAAAAGACTTTTTCCCTCAAAACTTTTTTCATTCTTTAAAAATAAACCTGCGGGAGGCCGAGACAGACAGTTAACAATAAAAGGCGGAATAAGAGATTTTTCCGGTCTTTCCAATAAAGAGATGACGGTTTCATCTCCTGTTGTTAAAAAAGAATCTCCTCTTCTTTCGGATAAATTAGTCAGTAATCCCTTGGCGTCGGGTTTGGTATGGGAATATCCTCCATACTCATTGCTTTCGGATTCTTCATCGCAGAAAGCAGATAGGGGAGACATAAAAAGAGTCGCTTCAATTATTGAAACCACCCTTCAAAGTTTTGGAATTGGTGCGAAGGTTGTCGAAGTTAATCTTGGGCCTGCGGTAACGCAGTATGCTTTAGAGATTGCATTAGGAACTAAGGTTTCTAAGATAACATCTTTGGCTAATGATCTAGCCTTAGCAACAGAGGCTCCAACAGGGCAGATCAGAATAGAGGCTCCGATTCCCGGGCGAAATTTAATAGGAATAGAAATACCAAACAGAAGTCTTGAAGTAGTAACCTTAAAAACGATGCTTGAATCAGACATAATGCGAAAAAACAAATCAAAACTTACCGTTTCTTTGGGACTTGATGTTTCCGGTAATCCACTTGTTGCCGATATTGCAAAAATGCCGCATGTGCTTATAGCCGGAACAACGGGATCCGGAAAATCAGTTCTTATAAACTCTTTTATTTCATCTCTTCTTTTCAGAGCCGCACCATCCGAAGTAAGGCTTATTCTTATAGATCCAAAAAGAGTGGAGCTTACCGGTTACAACGGAATTCCTCATCTTATGACACCTGTTATTGTAGAAGTTGAAAAAATTTTGGCATCACTTAAGTGGGCAATGAATGAGATGGACAGACGCTATAAAAAATTTGCAGAAAATGGCGTTAGGAATATCGATTCTTATAATGAGCTGGCTGGTTTTCAGTCGCTTCCATATATTGTTATTTTTATAGATGAACTTGCAGACCTTATGGCTTTTGCGCCGGTTGAAGTTGAAGATGCGATTGCCCGACTTGCCCAAATGGCAAGAGCAACGGGAATTCATTTAGTTGTTTCAACACAAAGACCCTCAGTTGATGTCATAACAGGACTTATTAAAGCAAATATTCCGTGCAGAATTGCTTTTAATGTTTCTTCTATGGTTGATTCAAGAGTTATTATAGATACACCGGGAGCTGAGAAGCTCTTAGGACGTGGAGACATGCTTTACATTCCGCCCGATCAGGCAAAACCGACTCGTATTCAGGGAGCATTCGTTTCGGATAAGGAAGTTAAGAAGCTAGTAGATTTTCTTAAAGAAAAAGGACCGCCGGTTGAATATACAGAAGAGGTCACGCAGACGCCCCTTGTTACAAGAAAGGGGTCGGCATCAGGCACCAACGGAAGGGATGCACTTTTTGAAGAAGCAATAAGAACAGTTTGTCAGCACGATAGAGCCTCTGCTTCGCTTCTTCAAAGACGTCTCTCCATAGGCTACTCAAGGGCGGCCCGAATTTTAGACCAGCTTGAGGAGGCAGGTATTGTGGGACATGCGGAAGGTTCCAAGCCCCGCGATGTTCTAGTGAGAAATGCCGATGAGATTATCAATAGCCTAAATCAATAAATAATTTTTAATTTTCAATTTTTAATTTTCATTGAAAACTTCAAATTTTAAATTTTAAATTTTAAATTCCAAAATGTTATGATACGAGCCGGACAAAAACTTAGAGATGAACGTCAAAGACGCGGACTTACGCTTTCGGAAATATCAAATGCAACCAAAATAAAAGTCGAGTTTCTCTCCGCAATAGAAAAAGGGGAATACGAAAAACTTCCGTCCGCATCCTATGCTCATGGATTTGTCGGAAACTACGCAAAATTTTTAGACTTTGAGGAAGAAGAAATATTAGCGCTCTTCAGGCGTGAGTTTGACGGGAAAAAAGTTTATAAAGTCTTGCCCGAGGGATTGGTAGGGCAAAAAGAGATGCCGCTTAAAAGATTTAAAATAAGACAAGTAGTAATTCTTATTGCTCTTCTTTTTATATTCCTTTTAGGATTTCTGGTTTTTCAGTACCGCTATGCTTTTATAAACCCGTCGATTACATTAGCCAGTCCATCCGAAATGTCGGTTTTATCGTCCTCAACAATTTTGGTTTTGGGAAAAACAGATCCTAATTCAACTATTACGGTTAATGATGAGCCTGTTTCGGTAAATAGTGATGGAACTTTTAAAAAAGAGATTACAGGATTTCCCGGAAAAACTACAATCACAATAAAGGCAGTCAACAGCTTCGGTAAACAAACCATACTCGACCGTCACGTAATTATAAAGTAAAAGTGTTTGTTATATTTAGTTACGGTTGACCCCGATTTGATCGGGGTTGACAGCGAATTTTCCTCGTGTTATGTTTAAAGAATGATAGATCCTGCCCAGACAGCATTATTTTTGGTAATAATAGTTTTAACCATACTCCTTTTGATTTTGGGCGTTCAGGTGTTTTTTATCCTTAGGGGGTTAAGACAGACCATCGATAAGGCAAATAAGGTTTTGGATGATACGGGTGTTATAACAGAAAGCGTTTCAGGACCAATCTCAAACCTTTCAAGTTTAGCAACGGGAATTAAAACCGGTTCTGCAATTGCCCAGCTTTTTAAAAAAAGAAAATTAAAAAGAGAAGAATAAAATGAATAATAATCATAACAATAAATTCTTTGACGGCTTTTTGTGGGGAGCAATCATAGGCGGAGGTCTAGTATTTATTCTCGGGACAAAAAAGGGAAAGAAAATTTTAAAGATGATTACTGAAGAAGGTGTCGAGGGACTTTCGGAAATTTTAGAAGCTCAAATGGATAAGGATGAAGAGGATTTGGAAGATGAAGAAGCCTCAGGGATTGATGAAGTTGTGGAGGAACCTAAGATAACAAACGGCAATGGAGTCTCCAGGGATGATTCTCAAAACCCGCCTATTCAGGCAAAGCCCGCCGCTTCGGGTATCCGCAAAAGATTCTTCAGAAAAAAAAGCTCCTGATTGTTAATTTCGCTCGGAACTAGAGGCCGTATTTTTGTATATTTGCGTTGTGCTCTTCAATTGTTTTTGCAAAATGCAAATGGCCGGATTTATCCGAAATATAAAATAGATAATTAGTTTTTGAAGGATTTATAACAGCCATAATCGAGGAAAGTCCCGGGTTTGAAATTGGCGTAGGAGGCAAACCGACATTTCTATAAGTATTATAAGGGGAGCTAATTTTAAGATCATTAATTGTTAAATTCTTCTTCCACCATCTTTTTTCATCTTCCTCCCATCCCAATGCGTACTGAACTGTTGCGTCAATATCCAACTTCATGCCTATACCAAGTCTGTTAAGTATTACGCTTGCTACCAAAGGGCGGTCTTGGGCAAACTTTGCCTCCCGCTCAATTAATGATGCGATCGTTACTATTTCTTGTTGCGTTAGTCCCGATTTTCCGCCGTCAACCCCGGTATATTTATTGCCGAAATTATTATAAAGAATTGACATCACAAGATTTATATCGGCGTCTCTTGGAATAAGATAGGTATCGGGGAACAGATAGCCCTCTCTTGTTGCAAGAGTTTCTTTCCAGCCCGGTTTATATGATGGTATGTCCTTTTTAAGAATATTTGCAATTTCCTCCGCTCTTATTCCTTCGGGAATTGTAACCCAGATGTCTAAGGTTCCGTGAGTCAGATTCTGAATAATGGTGTAGAGGTCCATAGAGGGACTTAATCTAAAATCTCCTGCTTCCAAATCCTTATCAAGTCCTAGTCTTTTTGTTTGAAGAAAAAAAACGATAGGGTCTCTGATTAGTCCTTTTGTCTTAAGACTGTTTGCGATTTCTCGAACTCCTTCTCCTTTTGCAACTACGAAAATTTGAGAACTCTTATTTGCCGGATCTTGGGCCCAACTTCCGTTTTTCCACCATAGAGCAGCCGCACCGGCAGACAAAAGCAATACTGTTAAAAGAATAATAGACTTTTTCATACTTCGATTTTACTCAGTATGACCCTGAGCTTGCCGAAGGGTCATGCTACTGTTATTATCGGAAAACGTTCTTCCGAACTTTTTCCGTTTTTAAGATTATACATACTTTCGCTGTATAATGTACAGATTGTATCATTTTTCGCAACTTTTTCACCAATTTTTTTATTTAGGTAAATCCCTGAGCCCTTCTGTTTTGGAGCGCCCAATAGTCTTCCTATTATTGTAAGATTCTTGCTGTTTATTCTTTTTACAACCCCGCTTTTAGGTGATTTTATCCTAATCGAAATTTTCCCTGGTTTTAAGTCCTCACTGTCTATATTTGGGTTTCCGCCCTGTTCTTTTATTATTTCCTGCATTTTTAAAAAAGCCTCGCCATCTTTTAAAATCTTTTTTGCCCAATTGGAACAAGTTCCATAATTTTCTTTTACAATTTCTTTAAGTTCTTTATCTGAGTCTTTCAGACAAAGTTTTAAGAGTTCGGTTGCAATATTAAGACTCCTTTGCTCAAGGTCCAAAGGTCTGTTTGGTTTCTGCTGAAGGACTCTTAATGCCTCGCGAGTTTCCAAAACAGGACCAATTCCTCTTCCTGCCGGTTCATCAGTCTTATGAATTAAAACCTTTATTCGGATTTTAAACTTTCGGGCAAGATATTCAAATTTTTCTTTTAAAATTTCTGCGTCTTTTACTCTATGGACTTTTACCATCTTCCCATAGGGTAAATCAATAACAACATGATTTGAGGAAAAAGCGACTTTTTTGGCCATTATAGAAACCAAGACTTTATCATAGCTTTCAAAAAGAAGAGGTTTTTCTATATTTATAATTATGTCATCTGCGGGAGCAATTCCAAAACTTCCTCCCCAAACAATACAACCGTTTGTTTTCTTAACAATTTTATAAATTTTATCCTTACTTAAAACCACCGGAGCCAGTATTTCCATATCATCGGCTGTCCCATCGGGCGTAGTTATTGCCCGGGACGAACTTTTTGGAATAGTAAAACCGGCAGCTGCTATTATGGGAACAACTATTAAAGTCGTTCTTGTTCCCGGAACTCCTCCAATTGAATGTTTGTCGGCAACAATTCCGGAAAACTCAAGATGATCTCCTGTATCTACCATTGCTTTTGTTAAGTAATAGAGTTCTTTATTTGTAAACCCCTTAGAATAACCGGAAGCTGCAAAATAAGTTGTTAAAACTTCTCCTAATCTATTTCTTGCAATTTCATCCATTATGGCATAAATCTCTCTATAGGTGAGAGTCTTGCCGACAAGTTTTTTTTGAATTGCCTCAAGCGCTTTTGCAATTTCCTCTTCTTCGCTTGAGAAGATAGCCTTTTTTATACGCCTTTCCCTCCTTTTAATTGATTTATAGCAATGGAAACTATCGTCTTAATAAGAGAAAGTATAAAGTAGATAAATGAATTTATTATTCTATAAATCGTTGGCCAGATTTTAATTGCGATAGTTTTAAACTTATTTTCTTCTTCCATTTTTAAATCTTCTCAAGTTTTGCTTTTAAAATAAGCCTTTTCCAAATTGTTCCGGGAGGCGTACAGGTAACAAGCGTTAGATAGGAATTATCATAATCCTGCTGAAAAATAGAAGTATCACTGGGTTCAACAACGCTAATGTTAAAAATATTATACACATAGGTTACCCCATTTACACTCGTGTATATTTTATCTCCTATTTTTAGCTGGTATGCATTTGCAAAGATGGTTTTATAATCGTTTGGATTAAAAAGCTGGGGTAATGTTGAATGTCCAAAAATTACAGCATTTCCCGACTCCGGAGGAACAGCAGTGCCTTGATAATTAACAAGATGAATTGCCAGATTATTATCACGCGTTGAGACCGTCGCATTGTTAATTTTAAGCTTCGGAATAGAAATTGTATAATATGGAATTTTTGGCTGATTTTTTGATGAGGAGTTAAATCCCGGGAACCAATTTTGGGCATTTGTGTAGTCAACGCCAGAGAGTAGATTTCCTGCTTGAGAAATCAAACTTCCAATCTCCGAAGAATTTACAACTGTCGATCTTGGAATAGGAGTTTGTATTTTAGACGATGCCAGTGCAGGGGCAAAATAAATCTGCCAGGATACAAGCGGATAAAATATGTAAAGAACAAGAACGAGCCCTATAAAAAGAACTAGAAGACTAAAGAGGCGCAAGATTTTTTTTCTAAAAATTTTATCTGCCTTTTTATAATAGTATTTAACCATTTATTTTAGTTGTAATTTTTACATTTTTTGAAGAAAAGGGGAGCCTCTTTGGAAAAAAAGGAATGTTAAAAGATAATTTAATGTCTACACTCCCAACTTGCGGGAGCTTTTCTAGAACGTCTTGTGCATTTTTAAAAGACTTTCCTGCAATTTGTTTTGAAAGTTTTTCTTCATCAATTTTTGGAACAAGTATTCCCACAATTGTGATATTTGCACTTACCTCTTTATTCTTATTTTCTTTTATGTCTTTAACTTGCACTTTTATATTATTCGGATCAACAGCAAGATCGCCTGAGATACTTGTTTTCAAAAGCTCGTTTGCAAAATTAGTAGCATCACTCTTTTTATAAATCATTGCCGCGTTTGCGGGAAGCTGTTTTTGGTCTCCCTTTTCTATCTTGAGTTCTTCGGGTATTTCCTCTATTTGCTTTTTCAAGATTTCTTGGGGAACATCCTGGGCAGATTCTTTTTTTGGCATGGGTTCTTTCAATACATCCTTGCCTTCTACGAAACCGAAATATTCGACTGCCGATTCATCCGGAATTTTTTTAATCCTATCGGTTACTGTTTCATCCTCAAGTATTTCCTCTTCTTCTTGCCTGCCGACCCGCAGATTTTCTTCTCCCTGCCCCTCTTTGTTTTCCGTTTCTATCTTCTCAGTTTTTTCTTTTTCTATTCTCTCGGGAATTTCAGTTTCGAAAACATCAAAACCCATTTGCTGCGCTGCTCCAAAAAGAATTGCTCTTCCGTCAAATTCGGATGGAAGCGTTGTTACTTGTGGTAAATGCAAAAAAGGCAAGCTCTTGCTCCATCTGTGATTTATAAATTCCTGGACTTCATCCTCATCGCCATTGAAAATAATAATTCTGGCCGGCAAAATTTCAGAAGAAGAAAAATGTTTTAAAAGACTATCGACTGTTTGGGCAGGGGATTCAAGAATCTCCGAAGTTTTTGATTCTACAATTCTTCCTGCCCTGATGTTTGCTATAGAAATATATTTTTCTCCTGTTTCAACCAAAATTGTCGTAACAGGAGCGCCCTCTTCTTTTTGAAGAAGATGTGCGATTGCCTCAAAAACAACCAAAAAACCTATTGGAACAAGTCCTAGTTCATCGCTTATTTTTTTAAGTTTTATAAGATACTCTTTTTTTATTTTGTTGTTTTCTACCCAAGCCCCTTTAACGCCAAAAACAGTTTTAACCGTTTCTATTTTCTCAGGAAGCGACTGTTCGGCAGTTGAAATTGCTTTGTCTAAAACATCTAATAACTCGTCAGAAGTGGCTTGTTCGATTGAATTTTCAAAATATTCGCTGTGTTTCCCCAAAACGCTGACTTTTCCCCCTAATTCTTCAAAAAATACCGCATTCACCTTTTCGTTTCGAAGGACCAGGGCTAAAAAATATTCCTTGTTCTCTTTTTTCTCAAGAAACGGTAAGGAGGGAAGTTTCATAAAGCAAGAACTTTGGCATAGATTCGTCTTTGTCCATGTCCTATATTTTCCTGCTTTATTATCTTAAACCTTTTGAGCTTTCCTGTAAACTCAACATGAGGTCCTCCGCAAAACTCGGCTGAATAATCTCCAATAAAGTAAATTTTAACATTATCTTCATATTTTTCATCAAAAAGTCCGATTGCTCCTAATTCTTTTGCCTTTCTAAGCGGCATTATTTCAAATCTGACAGGCAAATTTTCCTCAATCTTTTTATTTACAGTTTTTTCAACTTCTAAAATTTCCTCATCCGTTAGTTTTTTATCAAAAGAAAAATCAAAACGAATTCTCTCGCTTGTAATATTTGAACCTGT
>Ga0082335_1008790_pt1 | contig 11268 bp, 13 predicted proteins | sample Subgrocontami58m_FD_72375 | JGI IMG/M metagenome (GOLD analysis project Ga0082335, IMG submission 72375) | Subsurface groundwater microbial communities from S. Glens Falls, New York, USA - GMW37 contaminated, 5.8 m (SPADES assembly) (version 2) ...
GTTCCATCGCTTCGGCGGCAATGCGATGCTCGAGATCGGTCCGATACTGCGCGAGTTCCCGCGCTCGCGTCTGTTCGATATCCGTTTCCGCGCCCGAGACCGCCGTCGGATTTTTCGCCGGCGCATTCTCCGATGCCGCCGAGGCGGGGTGCGGGGTCTTGGCCCTCGTCTCGCCCCGTTTGCTGCGTTGGCGCTCGGCGGTCTTGAGCAAATCGAGCAAGCGGCTCATGCAGGGCTCGAATCGCCTAGACTGCTCACCCGGTCGCGTCCTGAGCGCTTGGCCTCGTACAGTGCCCGATCAGCGCGGTTGAAAACCGCGTCGACGTCGGAATCGGCCTCGCGGTACGTCGCCACACCGACCGAAGTCGTAATACCCACCGAGCCGCCCTGGGGCAGCGCAACCGAGGCGATTGCAATCGCCTGCCGTAAACGGTCGGCGACCTGCAGCGCCTGCTCGGCGTTGGTCTCCGGCAGGATAATGCCGAATTCCTCGCCCCCGAGGCGCCCGATTACGTCCACTTCGCGCAACATCTCGCGGCAGACTTCGACCACTTTTTGCAGCGTCAGGTCACCGACGCGGTGGCCGTAGCGGTCGTTGACGGTCTTGAACAGGTCGAGATCGAGCATGAGCATCGAGAACGGCCGCCCGTAACGACGGGCACGCGCCAGTTCCAGATCCGCGAGATCGAGGAAATGGCGGCGGTTGGGAATGCCAGTCAGGAAATCCGTTCGCGCCTGGTGTACGAGTTCGCACTCCAGCTTCTTTCGCTCGGTCACATCGAGCCCCGTTCCCACGAGGTATGCCTTGCCGGCGATATCGACCCGCCTCGCGGTCAGAAACCGCCATCGCGTTTCCCCGTTCCCATTGTCCACCCGTGCGACACGGGCCTCGGCTTCCGCGTAGCCCTTTGCCAGGGCCTCCCGGATCAGAGTTTCAATCAGCGGACGGTCTTCCCGGCAGATGGCATCGAGCACCTTGGTGCGCGGCATGCGCTCATCCGGAGCGCCCGCGAGTTCCTGCGCAGCCCCGTTCCAGCGCACGAAATGGCCCTGTTCGTCGATGACGTAAAACGCCCCCGGTATGGCATCGACAACAGCCTGAAGAAACGCATTTTCCTTAAGCTGCGCGGCGTCCGTGCTGGCGGGCTCATTCTGCGGGTGGATGAAGCGTTTCAAGGGCCTCCCACTCCCGTTTACGCGACCGGCGGCGGCGACATTGTTCGAGCGCCCGTGGTGCGGCAGCTCATAGGATCGGATACTTGCGGCAATGCCAACCGCCCGCTCGCCTCTCCTCCAGCACTCATATGGATGGCCTTCGGATACCGACATTTATTATATGGCGAACCGGGTTTCAGCGGCGCCCGTGCAAGCCGCCGCTTGTCAGGCGCTCAAGGAACATGATACTAGTGCGCGTGCAGGCACCTTCGAGATAGCTCTCGAGTGCCATGGTTCTGAATCGGACGCAGGCGTTTGTCGCCGACCCCTGAGGAGGCTGGTCATGATCGAGCTCTACCATAACGACATGTCCGTGTGCGCGGCCAAGGTGCGCATCGTACTCGCCGAAAAAGGGTTGGAGTGGAAGGGCCACACTCTCAATCTGCGGGCGGGCGATGCGCTCAAGCCCGAGTACCTGCGACTCAATCCCAACGGGGTCGTGCCCACCCTTGTGCATGACGGCCGGGTGGTAATCGAATCGACGGTGATCTGCGAATACCTGGACGACGTCTGGCCCGAGACGCCGCTGCGGCCACGCGACCCCTACGCACGCACGCGCATGCGGCTGTGGACCAAGCAGCTCGACGAGGGCGTGCACGCGGCAACCGGGACTCTCAGCACCTGCATCGCGTTCCGGCATCAGCATCTCAAGAAGTCCCCGGACGAACTGAAACGCTATTTCGACAGCATCCCGCAACCCGACCGGCGGGAACGCCTTCAGAAAGCGGTGGAGTTTGGCATGGATTCACCCACGTTCGCCCCAGCACTGCGGCGCTTTGACAGGCTCATCGCCGATATCGACCGCATACTGACCGAAGGCGACTGGCTCGCCGGCGACAGCTTTTCCCTGGCCGATGCCGCCTATACGCCCTACATGGTCCGGCTCGAGCATCTGGGTCTGGACGACACTTTCAAGTCGCGCCCACGCGTTGTCGCCTGGAGGGACAAGCTGTTTGCACGCCCGAGTTTCAAGACTGCCATCGCAGACTGGTTCAACGCCGGAATCCTTGCGGTGTTCGAGGCCGAGCGTGAATCGGCGCGCGAAAAAGCTGTCCGGATTCTCAAGCCATGAACGCCAATCGCGAAGAATCTTGGGGTTCTTAATCTCTCGCCAGTTTGGCAATTTGCGAAGTTGCAACTTGCAAAGATGGCGAGATAAATGGATGCCAAACCGAGGCAGCCTGTTTGATTCCGGCTGTGCCGGCTCGGGGAAAGTCCTCCGCAGGGAGGGGAACCGAACTCAGCCAGCCCCGGCTAGCACTGCTGGTGTGTGTAGACGCGGGCCAGGAACGCCGCGACCTCGCCGGCCTGGTCCTCGGTGGCTGGGGCTTGGTCCGTGCATGAAGCCTGTTCCGGCGCCGGGGCTGCCCGGCCGGCGTCCTGGACTTCTGCGTCCCGCGCTTGCCTCTCCGCCCTGAACCACAGATTCCGCCACATCGCCGTCGCTCCGCAATCGCCACATCCGTTAACGGGATAACGGGCGCGGGCGAAAAAGGTTGAGTCCATGCGCAATTTTTTTCGGGGGCGCCGAAAAGCAGGTCAGGATGGTCTCATGCCCCTCCACCTGTCGCGGTCCTGTGTCGGCCCGCGGTTCAAGACTCCGAGGGCAACCCCCGCAGTCAGTTCCTGGGGAGGGCGATGAATACGCTGCAGGGCGAGTGGTCGAGCAGCGTCTTGCCGACCGAACCGTGCCACCAGCGCGCAATGCCCCGTCGCTGATGCCCCACCACGATGAGGCCGGCGCCGATTTCGGAGGCAAGCCGGCAGATCTCCTCGACCGGCTCACCCACGGCAAGATGGCCGGTGACCGCGTAACCGCGGTCCCTCAGTTGCGCCACGCCCTCCTCCAGCACTTCCTGGGCGCGTTTTTTTTCCTCCTCAAGCAGTTCCTCGGGCAGGAAACCCTCGGTGAGGAACATGCTGGAAGGCATGCCGGCGACTGCGAGCAGGTGCGTCTCAGCTTTGGTGAACGAGGCGATTTCGCAACACTGGAGCAGAGCCGCCTTGCCTTCCCGCGAGCCGTTGTAGGCCATCAGTATTTTCTCGAACATCGCTATCTCCTCAGCACGATTGCCATGCGACCGGTACTTGCCGCCCATTCTACTTCGCAAGCAGGCCCAAGCGCTCGATCAGCGCGCGGTCCCGGGCAAAGGTTTCGCGCGCGTACTTCGCGTAGTCCTCGCTCGACATGCATCCCCGCCGACGGGTGAGCCAAGCTTGCCCAAAATCGCCCCTGGCGTCAAACGTGATCCTCCCGCACTGCGGTGCACTTTCATCCCGGTTAGAATTCCCGCTTTCCAGGAAATGAGCATGCCGCTCGACGCTTCTCTCAACACGGGTTTCGACCCCCTCCGTCCCGAGCCGGGGCAGTGGTATCCGCGTCCATGCAGGAAATATTGATAAACGATGAAATTCCAGAATCCCGGTAGTCGCTCCAGCTCTTCGTGGACCGAGCGTAGCCTGGCCGCGGTCTGGCACCCCTGCACGCAAATGCAATGGCATGCCGATCTACCATTGGTATCGATTGCGCATGCAGAAGGGCCGTGGCTGACGGGCCATGACGGCGCAAGGTATTTCGACGCGATCGGTTCCTGGTGGGTGTGCCTGCTCGGCCACCGGCATCCGTCGGTGGTGCAGGCGCTGCGCGACCAGCTTGACCGGCTCGATCATGTGATGCTGGCGGGGCTGACACACGAACCCGTGATCGAGTTGTCGGAGCGCTTGTCGGATATGACGGGTAAGGTGCTGGGCCATGCCCTCCATGGCTCGGACGGCTCGTCGGCGGTCGAAATCGCAATCAAGATGAGCGCGCATGCATGGCAGCATCTGGGGCACGGCAGCAAGCAATCCTTTGTCTGCCTGGCCGGCAGCTATCACGGTGAAACCCTAGGCGCGCTGGGCGTGACCGACCTGCCGGGCTTCCGGCAACCTTACGAGGGGCTGGTGCGGCCCGCCTACGTCGTTCCCAATGCCGATGCACGCCAGGCAGGGTCCGGTGAGGATGTGCGCGCGGTGGCGCTGCGGCAGGCAGGGCACCTGGAAGCACTGCTCGCCGAACGCGCGGACCAGATTGCGGCCATCGTCACCGAACCGCTGGTGCAGGGCGCAGGCGGGATGATTTTCTATGATCCTGAATACCTGCGCCAGGTGCGCGCCCTGTGCGATCGCTACTCGGTCCACTGGATCGCCGATGAGATTGCGGTGGGCTGTGGCCGCACCGGCAGCTTCTTCGCCTGCGAGCAGGCCGGTGTCTGGCCGGATCTGTTATGCCTGTCCAAGGGCATCTCCGGGGGATTCCTGCCGCTGTCGATCGTGCTCTCACGGGACGAACTCTATCGATTGTTCCTGGACGACAGCGCGGCCAGGGCATTCCTGCATTCGCACAGCTTTAGCGGCAACCCGCTCGCCTGCCGGGCCGCGCTGGCGGTGCTCGATGTGCTGGAAAAAGACAACGTTCTCGCCGCGAACCACTGGCGCGCCGAGCGCCTCACTGCGCGCCTGCAGCCGATACTGCGTCACCCTCGGGTACGGCACTTTCGCCAGCTCGGCATGATCTGGGCGTGGGACATCGCCGATGCCCCAGCCGGTTTCTCGCACCAGGTTTTTCGTGTCGCTCTGCGGCACGAACTGCTTCTGCGGCCCATCGGCAACACCGTCTATCTGATGCCGCCCTATCTGCTCAGCGGCGCCGAGATCGATACGCTGGCCGACAACGTGGCCGCCGTCATGAATGGGGTACTTGCGTGAGCGCCTGGCGCGACCGCTTTCTGGGCGACGCCGCCGATTGGCAATCGGCGGGACTGCAACGTCGACGCCGCGTTGTGCGGCCGGTCTCAACGACCGAAGTCGAGATCGACGGTAAGCGGGTCACGGCATTTGCCAGCAACGATTACCTGGGACTGTCGCGCCACCCCCGGCTGATCGAAGCCGTAGCCGAAGGCGCGCGGCGCTACGGCGCCGGGGCAGGCGCCTCGCACCTGGTGAGCGGCCACCATGCCGTGCACGACGCGCTCGAGCACGAACTTGCCAGGTTTGCCGGCAAGCCCGCGGCGCTCGCGTTCATGAACGGCTACGTCGCCAACCTGGCGCTGCTGACGACCCTGGCGGGAGAAGGCGATGCCATCTTCTCCGACCAGCTCAACCACGCATCGATCATCGACGGAGCGCGGCTGTCACGGGCCGCCGTGGGGATTTACCCGCACGGCGATGTCGATGCGCTCGCGGCGCTGCTCGGATCGAGCAAGGCACGACACAAACTCGTCGTCACCGACGCGGTGTTCAGCATGGACGGCGACGTGGCTCCACTCGCGGCGCTGCTCGCCCTGTGCGAGCACCACGATGCCCTGCTCATCGTCGACGATGCCCATGGCCTGGGAGTGCGCGGTCCCGAAGGTCGCGGCAGCGTTCAGGCGCTGGGCCTGCAATCGGACTGTATCGTCTACATGGGAACTCTCGGCAAGGCAGCGGGATTGTCCGGGGCCTTTGTCGCCGCGGATCAGATCATCATCGATCGCCTGATCCAGCGCGCGCGTCCCTATGTGTTCTCCACCGCGGGCTCACCGGCCCTGGCGCATGCTACATTGACGGCGCTGGAACTGGTCCTGGCAGCGGACGCCGAACGCAGCCGGCTCGGCGCCCATCGCGATCGCCTGCAGCGCGCAGCCGACGCCTGGCGCCCGTATCGCCTGCTTGCGTCGGAAACGCCGATTCAACCGCTGGTCGTGGGCGACAACGCGACCGCGGTTCAGGTCGCCGAGGCGCTGCTGATCGAAGGGCTGTGGGCGCCGGCGATCCGCCCGCCGACGGTCCCGCCGGGCAGCGCGCGACTGCGTATCGCGCTTTCCGCGGCGCACTTGGATCAGGACCTCGATCGCCTGTGCAGCGCCTTGTCGCAGGTCGTCGCACGGTCGATGGCGAACCCGACATGAAACTCCTGGTCAGCGGCACGGACACCGGGATCGGCAAGACCGTGGTGACCTGTTCGCTGCTGCGCGCGCTGCATACGCGCGGCATGTCGGCAATCGGGATGAAGCCGGTCGCGGCGGGGGGCAACGCCCAGGGCACCTGGGATGACGTGGAGCAGATCCGGGGTGCGAGCCCGCTTGCCGCAGCCCTCGAGGACGTCGCGCCCTATCGCCTGCGCGCAGCCGCATCGCCCCATTTTGCCACGCAGGAGGATGGAATAACGATCCAGGAAGCAGTCGTGCTTGCCGCGCTTGGCCGGCTTGAGCAGCTCGCTGAAATGGTCGTGATCGAAGGCGTGGGGGGATTTCGGGTGCCGCTGTCCCCCCGGCTGGACAGCGCCGATCTCGCGCAGACCATCGGCGCGCCCGTTCTTCTGGTCGTGCCCATGCGGCTGGGCTGTATCAATCACGCGCTGCTCGCCGCGGAGGCCATCGCCGGCCGTGGACTGGCGCTTGCTGGATGGGTGGCCAATGCAGGAATTGATCCAGATTACAGCCGCATCGCACAGACTACGGATACCATTACCGGCCGACTCCATGCACCCTGTGTCGGCACCCTGCCCCGGCTTGAATTTGGACAAGGCGGAGCCGATCACCTTAATATCGACCGTTTGCTGATCGGCCTGCGGTCGCAACAGACCACCTATAGGAGATGCACTTGACTGTCTCAACCCATATTCCGGTCGGCCTGCATTCCGTACCGGCAACGACGAGCGCGAAGCTGTGGACCGTTGACGCGGTCGCGGAATTGTTTGAATTGCCTTTCAACGACCTGCTGTATCGCGCACAGCAAGTTCATCGAGCGCACTTTTCCGCCGATGAGGTCGAACTCGCGACGCTGCTTTCGATCAAGACCGGCGGTTGTCCGGAGGATTGCGCCTACTGTCCGCAGGCGGCGCGCTACCACACCGGGATCAAGTCCGAGAAGCTGCTGCCGCTCGCCGAGGTCGTCGCCGCAGCCAAAGCCGCGAAGCAAAACGGCGCGACGCGCTTCTGCATGGGGGCGGCGTGGCGCGAACCGAAGGGGCGCGATATCGAGAAGGTTCAGGCAATGGTGAGCGCCGTCAAGTCGCTGGGCCTGGAGACGTGCGCGACGCTTGGGATGCTGAGCGATGAGCAGGCGCTGCAACTCAAGCGCTCAGGACTTGACTACTACAACCACAACCTGGACACCGCCCCGGAGTTCTACGGCAACATCATCACCACGCGCGTGTACCAGGATCGCCTGGATACGCTCGGTCACGTGCGCCGCGCGGGGATCAAAGTCTGCTGCGGCGGCATCGTCGGCATGGGCGAGTCGCGGCTGCAACGCGCCGGCCTGATAGCGCAGCTCGCCAACCTCGACCCTTATCCGGAGTCTGTCCCCATCAATCATCTGGTGCAGGTACCGGGTACGCCGCTGGACGGCACCGATCCGCTCGACCCGTTTGAATTCGTCCGCACCATCGCGGTCGCACGCGTCACCATGCCGGGCGCCCGTGTGCGGCTTTCCGCGGGTCGCCGCGAGCTCGGCGAAGCGGTGCAGGCATTATGCTTCCTCGCGGGGGCCAATTCCATTTTTTACGGGGACAAATTGCTCACCACCTGCAATCCGGAGGCCGAAGCCGACCGCAACTTGCTTGCCAAGCTCGGTCTGCGGACGCTGGCGCAATCCGGTGCCGCGGATTGCGGCGATTGCGCCGTGCGACCGGGTAGTTGATTCAGATCAAACACCCGGTGTGTCGGTCGAAAATTACGCATGCCCGGTTGCGTAATTGACTATTATCCCATCGCTGGCGCGCCATCCTCTGGAGGAAGCAACACATGGACGATGATAAATGGGCCTTTGGCCTCACCATGATGGTCGTCGGCATGGGAGGTACTTTTCTTACGCTGTGGGTCCTGAGCCTGGTCATGGACCTGCTCAAGAAGGTCTTTCCGCTTTCGCATGAAGGCGGCGGCGCAGAGAAGAAATCGTAGCCAGGGAGAACAAAATGCTCGAAAGCATCACGACAGGCCTGCATGGACTGACCTCCGGCGTCAGTTATCTGTTCTCGCAGGGCGGGCCCAATGTGATCATGCTGCTGGTCGGTGCCACATTGCTCTACCTGGGCGTCAAGAAGGAAGTGGAACCGCTGCTGCTGGTGCCGATCGGCTTCGGGTGCGTGCTGGTGAACATTCCGCTCAGCGACCTGATGGAGCCGGGTGGTTTGCTGCGCCTCCTGTACGACATGGGGATCGCCAACGAACTCTTCCCGCTGCTGATCTTCGTGGGCATCGGCGCCATGATCGACTTCGGCTCCCTGCTGGAAAACCCGAAAATGCTGTTATTCGGTGCCGCGGGCCAGTTCGGTATTTTCATCACGCTGCTGCTGGCGTTGGCGCTGGGCTTTCCGGCGCTGGAGGCGGTCAGCATCGCGGTCATCGGCGCGTGTGACGGGCCCACGGCCATCTACGTGGCCTCCCAGTACGCCCCGCAGCTCCTGGCGCCGATCTCGGTGGCCGCATACTCCTATATGGCGCTCGTCCCCATCATCCAGCCCCCCATCATGAAGGCACTGACCACGCCCAGGGAGCGGGTCATCAGGATGGCGCCGATCAAGAGAAGCGTCTCCGCGCAGACCAAACTTCTCTTTCCCATCGTCGTGACCCTGGTCACCGGCCTCATCGCACCCAAGGGACTACCCCTGATGGGGACCATCATGCTGGGCAATTTCATGCGCGAGTGCGCAGTCGTGACGCGGCTGCAGAAGGCGTCCGAAAACGAGATCGCCAACATCGTGACCCTGTTTCTGGGCCTGGCGATCGGCGGCACCATGGAGGGCCACGCCTTTCTCAAGCCCACGACGCTGATGATTTTCGCCATGGGCTTTGTCGCCATCTGTCTGGATACCGTGGCCGGCGTCCTGTTCGGAAAACTCGTTTGCAAACTGACCGGCGGCAAGGTCAATCCCCTCATCGGCGCGGCGGGAATTTCCGCATTTCCCATGGCCGCGAGGGTGGTCCAGACCCAGGGGCAGCTCTACGACAAGAAGAACCACCTGCTCATGCACGCCGCAGGGGTGAACACCGGGGGTCAGATCGGCTCGGTCGTCGCTGCGGCGGTCATGCTCTCGGTGCTCAAGGGGATGGGGCTGATCTAAGGTCGGTGAGGCAAGGCGTGCACCGCGTCAGTGCCGCTCGATGAAACGCGGCACCTCCCGCCCCTCCAGGTAGGCCAGAAGCACGTCGGCCGCCGCATCGGACGGGCGCTTCATTCCCGTCCGCGGGGGCGTGCTGATCATCGATGCCGAAGGGCAGCACCATCGGTGTCGTGGGCATTCGCGGCGACACGTCCGACAAGAACGAGTACTGCGCCATTCAGGCCGTAAAGGCCGCCGGTTTATCCGTTTGGCAACAGACAAGATTCGATCATAGCTCCCCGTCAGACCCTTCAGTCGGCCTTCACGCCCGCAGCCTTGATGATCTTCGCCCACGTCTGCGTCTCGGCGCGGATCACGGAAGCGAATGCCTCCGGGGTCATCGGCGCGGTGTCGACGCCGATTCCAGCGAAACGCTGGCGCACGTCCGGGGCGTTCAATGCCTTCACCAGCTCGGCGTGGAGCCTGGCCACGATCTCGGGCGGCGTACCCGCAGGAATCACGCTGCCGTACCACGTCGTCATGTCGAACTCCGGATAGCCTGCTTCGGCGACCGTGGGCAGCTCGGGCGCGGCAGAAACGCGCTTCGCCGGCGAGACTGCGAGCGCCTTCAGCCTGCCGCCCTTCACCTGCGCCATTCCGGCGGTAAGCCCGGTGAACGCGAGCTGCACTTCACCCGCGGTGACTGCGGCGTTGCCCGCGGCCACGCCCTTGTAGGGAACGCCGACGATGTCGACCCCCGCCAGTTGCTTGAACCACTCCATGGCCAGTTGATGCGGGCTGCCGGAGCCGAGATGCGCGTAGTTGAGCTGGCCGGGCTTCGATTTCGCGAGCTTCACCAGTTCGGGCACCGAGTTCGCCGCAACCGACGTGTGTACCACCATCACGAACGGCACCGTGACCAGCATCGTGAGCGGAATAAAATCGCGGGCGGGGTCGAAAGGCAGCTTCGGGCGCAGCGAAACATTGATCGGGAAAGCGTTGCTCACCAGCGCCAGCGTATGGCCGTCGGGCGCCGACTTGGCGAGCGTATCGGTGGAGATGATCTCGTTGCCACCGGGCTTGTTCTCGACGATCACCGTCTGCCCCATGCTCTCCTGCAGCTTCTGCGCCAGCACGCGCGCGACGATATCGGTCCCGCCGCCCGGAGGATAGGGAACGAAAAAGCGGATCGGCCTGCTTGGATAGGTTTGGGCGAGACCGGCGGGCGGCCAGATCGCGCCGGCAACGATGGCGACAACACAAACGAACATTCGTATCATGAGGCCCCTCCTTGCGATTTCTCTAATCCGGACAAGCCGGAAGCGTCGGCTCGCTTTGGCACCCATAATCTTCCGATTTTGGGAAGTTGCGAAGTTGCAACTCGCCTATCCGGTTTGTTGCCAAACGGATAAACCGGCTCTCGCCGCAAGAATATCACGCCGCCGGACAAGCGCCGCTTCTTCGCCATGCTCCAGTAGCGGTACTCTTTACCGTCTATGAATCGCCGATGGCATTTGAGGTACATCGCAACGCCAGCGTAGCCACAAGCGTGCACGCTGACCAGATCCAAGATCTGTACCTGACGCTTGGCGACATCAGTCGCCGTGCAACTCAGATATTTACCTCGCCACGCCGGCCAAATACAGCGAAAATTCGCTTCGAGTAGCGAAAGTCAGGTTAGCCCTTGATGATCCTCGGCAGCAGCATCTGGTGGCGCGGGCAGATGGACTTCGGGTTCTGGTAGACGGCGCCGGCGAAGGCCTTCAGGTAGCCGCGCAGCGCGGACAGATTCACGATCTCGTCCACAAAACCGTAGCGCGCGCAGTACGCCGGCCGCGAAGTGTCGTAGTACTTCTGCGCCATCTCGTTCATTTTCTGCGCCAGCGGCTCCAGCGGCTTGCCCGAGTCCTTGTTCTTCACCGCGCGGCGCGCATAGGTCGCCACCGCCGCCGTCTCGCCCTGCGTCACCTAGATCTCGGGCGCGGGCG
>Ga0082335_1008791_pt1 | contig 11266 bp, 10 predicted proteins | sample Subgrocontami58m_FD_72375 | JGI IMG/M metagenome (GOLD analysis project Ga0082335, IMG submission 72375) | Subsurface groundwater microbial communities from S. Glens Falls, New York, USA - GMW37 contaminated, 5.8 m (SPADES assembly) (version 2) ...
CTGGCTTAGAGGTAATAGGGGAGGCGCCCAATGGCTCTATCGCCCTGGCTATGGTCAAAAAACAACGCCCTGACATTGTTCTAATGGATATAACTATGCCCGGGATGAATGGCATTGAGGCTACCCGTGCTATCAACGATATGGGCCTTGGAGTGAAGGTTCTGGGACTTACCGTCCATGAGAATGTAGAGTATTTTTTCCGAATGTTAGTCGCAGGAGCATCAGGATATATCCTGAAAGGGGCATCTTCGGTTGAGCTTATCGGTGCAATAGGCTCTGTATATCAGGGTGGTGTCTTTGTCTCGTCGGCTGTGACATCTCACATGGTAAATGAATATTCCCTCTACAAGGACATAGCCTTAAAAGCCGGTCAAGAGGGTCTCACGGCTCGGGAAACAGATGTATTGCGGCTAATTGCTAAGGGCCTCACCAATCAGGAAGCTGCCGATGCTCTAAACATCAGTATTTATACCGTCCAGACTCACCGGGCCAATATTATGAGAAAGCTCGGTCTTGAGAATAGACAACAACTTATGGCATACGCTATACGCAAGGGTTACGTGGATACGAATACTTAGGCATCACATTTTATTACTATCCACGGTTATCGCAAGTTGACTATTACCCCCCCCCCTATTTAGCCTTTCAATGTCTTTGCCATCACCTATTCAACCTCTCTGGTAGTCAAAGTCTTCACCTAAGCTCTAATTATTAATCATCCCCACTTTTGACAGTGCTACATGGCAATAAGGCGTATTTACGCCTTTTGTAGAGCATAGTCACATCAACCTGGCTGTAGATTCAGCGTTACAACCCTGATTTTAATTTGCTTACGTCATTTAGCAGAACTGGTATTACACTGTTTACGATGAAGTAATGATTAAATTCACAATAAATAGGGATATTGGTAAAAGCAAAGGCTGGCATAATAGTTTCAATAATCCATTTATATTAAATTAACTTTCTATATCCAGTGCTAAAATATTAATTTTCCTGAAGAACATTCAGGAAATCCTTGCCTTTTTCAGAGTAATATAAGGAGGTTGAATCGTGCGAGTTAAAGATCCGAGAGTCATAATAGCGTTCTTGGTAGCTATGATTCTACTAATCGCGGGTGCTGTAGCTTGTGAGCGTGCTCCAAAACCCACCCCAACGTCCACCCCTGCCCCTACCCCCTTAGCTACACCAACGGCAGCGCCTACAACAGCAGCTACTGCACCGCGACCAACGACAACGCCTGCGCCTACGGCTAAGCCAGCGCTTCCTGTAGGTTTAAAAATCGGAGAGCGGTTTCACGATATACATACTAATGACCTGAAGTTAAAGTGCGAAACTTGCCATGCAAAGGTCGTGGAAACATACAACGACCCTTTAGCCCAGGTGTCCAACCTGGCTGACCAAAGAGCCTGCCTTAGCTGCCACAAAGAGGGGAGTGCTAAACCCTTCTATGGTGATGAGTGGAGCAAGGCCAAGGTAGGGAGGTAACAGATGACAATCTTCTCAAGACGGGACTTCATTAAAGCGTCCGGGGCTACTGCAGCTGGAGCCATACTTATTCCCAGGCTGGATTTCCAGACGTTAATCCCACCATCCCAGGTGCAACCTGGCAGTCAGGAGAAACTGGTTGCCTCGGGGTGTAACGGATGTGTGGGATGGTGTCCCCTGATGGTGAGGGTAGTGAATGGAAAGGCCGTAAGGGTAGAAGGCAATCCCAACTCCAAATGGACCCAGGGCAAACTCTGTCCCCGGGGCCAACTAAACCTGCAAATCCTTTACGATCCCGATCGGGTGAAAAAACCCCTTAAGCGGACCAATCCTAAAAAGGGCCGGGATGAAGACCCTAAATGGGTGGAGATAAGCTGGGAAGAGGCTATTGCAACCATCGCTACCAAAATGAAAGAGCTAAGGGACAAGGGAACACCGGAAAGGTTTGCCCTGTTTCGGGGGCGTTATACCGCACTGGATGCCGATATCCTCTATGGCAGGTTAGCCAAGGCATATGGCAGTCCCAACTCTATTTCTCACAGCGCTCTATGTTCCGAAACCGACAAATCCGGCAACTGGTATGCCCGGGGAAATTACGCCTATAGCGGCTATGATTATGAGGACACCAACTATATACTGGCATTCGGCACTCCTTTTCTGGAGAGCCAGCGGCCGACTACAGCTACCCTGGCATCGTACCCCAAGGGCCGGAGAGGTCGGGCGGTAAGACCCCGAACAGTAGTGGTTGACCCCCGGCTTTCGGTCACCGCTGCCAAGGCAGACGAATGGATACCCGTAAACCCGGGTACAGATGGAGCCCTGGCTTTAGGCATTGCCCATGAAATCCTTATCGCAGGGCTTTGGGACCGGAAATTTGTTGGCGACTTTAAGGACAAGGCCAAGAAATTCGTACCCGGCCAAACCGTAGCTGAGGAAGATTGGACTGATGCCTATACGTTGGGACTGGTGAAATGGTGGAACCTTTTCCTCAAGGACTTTTCGCCAAAAGAGGCTGCGGCGAAGACCGGCGTCCCCGAAGCTACCATAAAACGCATAGGTCAGGAGTTTGCTACCACAAAACCGGCAGTTACCACCAGGGGACGAGGCGCCGGGGCGTGGCCTGGCAATGGAACGTATAATGTTTATGCCATATACGCGCTGAATGGCCTTGTTGGTAGTGTTGACGTTAAAGGCGGCATCAACCATTTACCCAGTGTCAGTTTTGCCCCGGAACCTATTGGAATAACTTCGGACGATGCAGCCACTGAAGGTGTCAAGAAACCTCGAATAGATGAAAAAGGTACTATAAAGTATCCCTACGCCGATGTTATCACCAACAATGCGGCTGATAACATTCTCAAAGATTACCCCTACCCCATAGAGATAGCCTTGGCCTACTGGAGCAACTTCGCCTTCTCAGCACCTGGTAGCAAGAGGTGGGAAGAAGCTCTAAAGAAGATACCCTTTGTAATACATCACACCACTCACATTAGTGAGTGGAGCACGTATTCGGATATTGTCCTGCCCGCCAAAACATATATGGAGAAATGGTCCGCCGGTTCCCCTGCCGGTGGTTCGAACCTTTATGCGGGTGTAACGCTTTATCAGCCAGTTGTTGAACCCCTTTATGACACCAAATGCGAAGTGGAACTTGCCATACTCCTGGGGAAGAAGCTGGGCGAGTCCTATCCCAGCATTAAGAAATCCTTTGATGGCATTGGCGGCACCTTCGGAGATACCGCCGAAGGCTATACTAAGGTGCGAACAGAGAACTCCTGGAAAAACTTACGTGGCGGCTGGGATGAGTTCAAGGAGAAGGGTACGACAAATGTCGGCCCTTATGCTTTCAAATGGGAGTTTGGGACGCCATCCAAGAAATTTGAGTTCTACTCTGGGAACCTTAAAAAGCTGTTCACAGATAAAAAGGTTACTGATGCTAACCTGGCTACCTATTACATAAAAGCTAGGGGCGACCTGGTATACGTACCTCACTACGAAGATCCGACTTTTATCGGCGATGCCAGCAAATTTCCTCTATCTCTTATCAGCTATAAAAACCAACTCAATCAAGAAGGCAGAAGCGCTAATACCCCCTGGACCCAGGAGATGTACTTAAACCCACTGTATGGGACTGGATGGACGAACTTCGCCGAGATTAATCCCGAGACAGCAAAAAAATACGGCATAGCCGATGGTGATGCTATCAATGTAGAGTCCGAGGTGGGCAAGATAAAAGTTACTGCTAAACTCTCCGAGGGCATCCACCCCGGGGTAGTCGCCATGTGCTTTGGGCAGGGACACTGGTCCTATGGGAAGTGGGCTAAGGATAAGGGTTCTAACCCCAATGAGATAACCGGTGTGATGTATGAGCATATAACTGGCATGTCAGCTTACTTTAATACCAGGGTGAATATTTCTAAGGCATAAGGAGGTAACAATATGGCGCGATATGGCATGATTGTTGACCTTGATCGGTGTGTGGCCTGTCAAGCGTGTGTCATCGCTTGCAAGATAGAAAATAATGTGCCTAGCTCAACACCAGAGAGCTTCAAGAGCAGGCAAATGAATTTCAGAACCAGGGTAGTGCCCCTGTTCAAGGGTGGTAAGTATCCAAATCCTAAAGTGGATATTTATCCGGTGCTCTGTAATCAATGCGATAACCCCCCATGTGTTGCAGCGTGCCCTACTGGCGCCACTTATCAACGCCCGGACGGTATCGTTTTGGTAGATTGGGAAAAATGCATTGGTTGTCGCTACTGTATGGCTACCTGTCCCTATAGCCAGAGGTCGCTTATCCAGCTAGAGGAAACTGTCCAATACAACAATCCCAACGCCGTACCACCTGGCAATACTCGCTCTACACCCCCCAAAGGCAAAGTTGATAAGTGCACCTTCTGCGCCCACCTGGTGGACAAAGGGCAGCCCCCAGCTTGCGTAACGTCCTGCCCTGCGGAGGCCAGGATATTCGGAGACCTGGACGACCCCAATGGCAAACTAAAAGAGCTATTGGCTAACCGCAATAGCACTGTCTTAAGGCCTGACTTTGGCACTGAGCCACAGGTATTCTATCTACTCAAAGGATAGCATAATGGAAGAAAGAATAGATTCGCTAGTGGCAAGAGGCGAGATTTATAAACTCCTCTCCCTCGCTTATGGCCAACCTGAGCAGGTTTTACAGGTTGAAGATTTCATAATGGTAGCGAGACAAGCCTTAAATACTATTGAAAAAGACATTTTCTCCCGGGAGTTAAAGGAATTAGAGACATTTTTTAACTACAATAACAATTCGGTAAATTTGGCTATAGAGTACACCAGGTTATTTCGCGGCCCGGTTAAAGCGGATGTATATACCTATGAATCCATGTATGTGGACGGGGAGATAATGGGCAAATCCACTATGGATGTGTTACAACGATATGCAGAGGCAGGTGTTCAGGTATCAAGAGAGTTCAAGGATTTACCAGACCATATCTGTACCGAAATGGAGTTTATGGGTTTTCTTTGTGCCCAGGGGTTAGCCGCCTGGCAACAGAACAATCAAGATGAAGCAAAACGCTTCCAACTCATAGGTGATTCTTTCGTGATAGACCATTTATCTAAATGGGTATCTCGTTTTTCCGACCTCATCCTGGAGCATGCTAACACACCTTACTACCTGAACCTTGCCCGGATAACCAGGGGATTCATAGCTCGCGAGGCTTCCACAATTTGTGCACAGACTATCGCATAGGAATATAGGGCTCGTATGTTTTTCCTGAATCTACCTGACTCCATGGAGAAACTATGTAGTAGTGGCATTATTTACGAGCCTCATTTATGTTCCAGGGTCCGTTTCCCTCGCTCCACATGTCAAGCTTGTGTGCAAGGCTGCCCGGGCGGAGCCATATCCTGGGATAAAACTTTACACATTAATACAGATAAGTGTTCCGGCTGTGGTATTTGTATATCCCGCTGCCCGAATGGAGTTTTCTGGAGCCGCAGTCGCGGGGATTTTCTCATAGCTCAAGAGATTGAACGACTCCTGAATGCTAATGAAAGTCGCTCTATAGTATTTAGTTGTTCCCGATGTGATCAAACTGCAAATAGCATCATCGTTTTGCCCTGTCTTGGCAGATTAACTGAAAATCTACTTTTGGCCCCCTTTGTCTTCGGAGCGAGCCAGGTTGAAATACAATGGCCAGAATGCAGTGGTTGCTCATACGAAAAATGCCTGTCTCACCTGAACTTTATCCTGTTTTTCGGTAGTAAACTGGCTGCGATGATAGGCAAGGAAGAAAGCTGCATTCGGGTGAATAAGGCTGGCAAACCCTGTAAATTGCAATCTATGCAGCATCGGCTTTCCCGTCGAGATTTGTTCCGCACATTAAGAGTTGAAGCTATCCAATCAGTAGAAGTTTTCTTGCCTGAGTTCAGTAACAGCAGTCAAACTAATACTTGGGCGCAGTTTGTAGGAGCTAAACGAGGCTATCTTTTGAAGCTGCTGCGGGCATTCCCCGATCATATACCAACTTGTGTTACCGCAGAAAATATGCCACTGGCCAACATAGCGATTAATAGTAGCTGTGTTGGCTGTCCCGTCTGCACTACTCTTTGCCCTACCGGAGCTTTAGGACGAGTAGAAAACACTGACGGGGTTGATATCTATTTTCGGCCAGACATTTGTGTAGGGTGTAAAATTTGCCAGGAGGCTTGCCTTTTTCAAGCCATATCTCTTTCACCAACCATTGACCTTCTCAACCTGACTGCCAGCCACAACCAGCTACATATCCATTTGGCCAAAAATAACTGTCATGAATGCACAACCGAGTTTTGGAGTACAGACCAAGAGATTTGTCCGACAAGCCGGCTCGAAAAGGGAGCTATTGTTTTATCTATGAAAGGGAGAGTGTAAGATGCGTTCAGTCATTTCGTTTATAGGCAGGTCTGGAGTTGGAAAAACCACGTTGATTGAGAACATAATACCGGAGCTAAAGGCAAAGGGCTTTCGTGTAGCTGTGATTAAACATACACCCCATGGATTCGATATGGACACAAAGGGCAAGGATAGCTGGAGATTCTCTCAAGCTGGCGCTGATATTATTGCTGTCTCGTCTAAAGAGAAATTATGCATTATGCAACAACCTCCAGAAGAGACCCCTCTGGAACAAATTATTTCCATGCTGGAAACTCAGATTGACTTAATTCTGGTGGAGGGTTACAAACACTCCCAATTCCCGAAAATAGAGGTGGTGCGTTCTCCCATCAGTTCCAATATCCTTAATGGGCTTCAGAATATCGAAGCTGTAGTTTCGGACCAGCAACTACCCTTGGATATACCTCAATTTCGTTTCCAGGAAAACCGGGCTATTGCAAATTTCATAATTAAGCGCCTGGCTATGGTTTCTTTAGCACCCGTGATGGACCTGGCCTCCTGTACTTCATAGAGCTTATAACGCTAAAGCTGCTCATGGCCGCGCCATCATCCCGGGCCATGTCCAGACATTTGTTTTATTTTAATATCTTCCCCTTATCCGGGGCCAAAATGACCAGCTTATCCCGCCGTAACGATAGCGTTATATCGTTGCCCGGGCTGAGAGGTAAAGAGCCATATGAATACACAGGGAAACGCACCTGCATTTCATGGCCATTGGCAAGATGGATTCGCAGGCTAAAAGAATTTGATCTGGATTCCCGGCTTACGATTTTTCCCGCAACCTGGTTACGACTGACTGCCTTGTTCAGTTGCATATCAGGATAAAGCACTTTGATGTCCTCGGCACGGATGTATGCTGTCACCAGTTCTCCTACTTTTATGGGCTGGAAAGGGGCTTCAATATATAAACCATCCCACTCAAGTACAATACCGTTTGGCCTGGAATCAACTACCCGAGCCTGAAAGAGATTCTGAATACCGAGGGTTGACGCCACTTGATGGTTCACAGGGCTGTTGAACACCTCTTCTACCTGTCCAATTTGGTCCAGGTTTCCATTCTGGATTACCGCCAACCTATCACCCAGAGTAAATGCGTCTTCGAGGTTATGGGTCACACAGATAACCACTAACCCCGACTCGCTTTGCAGGGTGGATAAATCATTCTGCAAGCGCTCCCGCAATGATAAGTCTAAAGCGGAAAAGGGCTCGTCCAGCAGCAGCAACTGTGGGTCGGGGGCCAAAGCACGGGCTATCGCTACACGTTGCTTTTGTCCTCCGGATAGCTCATGGGGATAGCGGCTGCCCAGTTGGGCTATTCCTAACTTCTTCAATAACGTCGTCGCCTTCGAGTTGGCATCCTTTTGCCTCCATAGAGGGTAGGCCACATTTTCCAGGGCTGTCAGGTGTGGGAACAATGCATAATCCTGAAACACATACCCTATACGGCGCTTCCTTGCTGCCAGGTTTTTATTTGTGCCTGGGCGGTGTTTTCGAAAAAAGGTGACTCCATCGAAAATAATTTCTCCAGCATCTGGCTTAACCAATCCAGCTATCATATTTAACAGGGTTGTTTTTCCAGCTCCGGAAGGCCCAAAGAGAATTAGTATTTCGGCGCCCGCTTGAAAGTTGATCCCTAGGCGGAACAGCCCACGATGCAACTCAACATCTACGGTCAACCGTGTTTTTTCAACGGGTGAATTTGCCCCCATAGCTATGACCTCTGTTCTTTCACATTACCGGGGGTCGGTAATTGAGTCCGTTTAGGCTGCTCGATACGCCGCACCCACCACAACCCCATGAAGGCCAGCGCCGTCATCAGAAGAACCATCTGGTTGGCCAGGTCATACCGGCCGGTTTGAACCGCATCATATATAGCCAGAGGCATTGTCTGGGTGCGGCCGGGTATGTTGCCGGCTACCATCAGAGTAGCGCCAAATTCACCTAACGCACGGGCGCTACCCAGAAGAAGTCCAACCAGAACCCCCCTGCGGGCCAGTGGCAGAGTGACACGGAAGAATACACCAGCTTCAGAAGACCCCAGACCACGGGCTGCATTTTCAAGCGCTGGATCTACGTTAGCGATAGCCGCTCGCGCTGAAAGCACCATCAATGGCAGACCCGCCACTGCTGAAGCAACAGCCGCCGCTTGCCAGGTGAAAAGGACATGCATTCCTAGCCATCTCACTATAGGACCTCCCTGCCCCAGGAACATGAGCAGGTAATATCCTACCACGGTCGGGGGAAGGACCATGGGAAGGGTTACTATCGTTTCTGCTATTAGCCGGCCTGGAAAGTGTTTACGAGCAAATAATAACGCCAGGGCCAGGCCAAACACAAATATCAATACCGAGGCAACCGCCGTTACCTGCAGGGATAGAAGAAGTGCCTGCCAGTTCATCTGGGCAATTCCTCACCGGGTAGAATAAATCCATATTTTCGCATAATATCTCTTCCCTTATGGCTATTGATCAGGGCAATAAACTGATATGCTTCTTTCTCGTGAGGGGTACCCCTTATTATACCTGAGGTCTGTTCTATAGGCTGGTGAAAATTCTCCGGAATCAGCACCCAGTGAGCATTAGTATTTTGTACAACTAAAGATAAGGGAACAATAGCCACATCCACATTTCCCGTTTTGGCATACTGGAGCGTTTGGCTGGCGTTTTCAGCCATTACAAGTTTAGGCCGCACCACGTCCCAGATATTTGCCGATTGAAAAGCTTGCATGGCAGCCATCCCATATGGAGCGTGTTCCGGATTAGCAATAGCTATGCGTTTTACCTCCGGTCGGGTTAAATCCTGGATTATTTTTGGGTAAAAGGGGCTGCCATCCCGGGGCCATAATCCTATTCTGCCTTTGGCATACAGCATGTTAGTTCCTGCAACAATTAACCCGACTTTATCTAAATCCTCCACAAGAGCCAGGCTCGCAGAAGCAAATACGTCCACCGGCGCCCCCTGCCTGATTTGTTGAGCCAGTTGGCCGGAAGAACCGAAGTTAAAAACCACCCTCGTGCCGGTCTCATTCTCAAACACCACACCAATCTCCTGAAAGGCGTAGGTGAGATCAGCAGCAGCAGATACGGTTAGGGTAACCTTACTGGACCTGTCGGTAACAGACCTGCCAGTGCAACCTGCAAGGGATACAGTCATTATAAGAACAATAAGGGCAGTACAGAAACAGGCTGAAGCATGTTTTTTGGGAAATTGTAATGTCTCGGAAAATGGCATTGTTTTCCTCTCCCTTGTCCGAACAGGTATCAGACTCCACAAAGCGGAGAGTTGGAGAGGACTAAACCTGCCCTGCCTGCTCTCGGCTTGACGGAGAGCCAGGCGAATGGGGTGAGGGTGACGGAAATTCACTTTTACCAGAAATCCCCCTCTAAATCGTTCGGCTGTCCGAGCTGGTATCGGACTCCGATGTTTTACTCGGAGAGCTCACGACGAAGTCTCTTCCCTGGTGGGGTGAGAGGTTTTGTGCGCTATTTTCATCCTTCTGTGAGATAAACACTATATTTCTTGTTTCAGGAATTCAATAAATTTCGCATGTACCTCTTTGTATTCACTGATAACCTTCTGGCCTTCTATTGTCAATCTGGCATGACCCCCACCGACTCCACCGGTCGCTTTCTCGACCAATGGCGAGGGCGCTAATCGGTTCATCGCTTGCACCCAGAGCCAGGCATTCCGGTAACCCAAACTCATAGATTTAGCAGCTCCGGCAATCGAGCCAAATTTGTCAATTCGTTCCAACAATATTATTCTACCCCAACCAATATATAGCTCGCCATCCTTTTCCAGCCAGATTCTGCCGCCCAATACATAACCTGGCTCAGGGTGATTTGAAAAACGGGGCGTCTTTTTTACTTTGTATCCTGGAGTTTTGTTAACAGCCATTGGATTTCCGTCCGATCGAAATATTTGCTCACCGTTATATTATTACCGATATAACGTTTTTGTCAAGTCTATCTTTAATTTGACATATAACTTTACTATTGCTAGAATCAATCTATATTAATACTTCAATATTAAATAAAGGAAATAAATCGTTGAAACGCTGGTTTCTGTCTTATATATTTTTAGGAATCCTCAGCATAGCTATCGGTGTGGGAATTTTTGTGACCTTAGTCGGACGCCCTCAAATAGCCGTAATCAACGTAGCCTATGTAGAGTTGGATGGCTTTACTGCGGATGAGATTAACAAAACCCTTCAGTTTGTCAGGGATGATAACTCTATAAAGGCCGTGGTTATAAAGCTAAATAGCCCCGGAGGCACGGTTTCCGCCAGCGCCAATGTCTTTCTTAATACAGTAAAGATCCGGGATAAAAAACCGGTAGTGGTGCAGGTGGGTGATATAGCCGCCAGCGGCGGCTATATGTGGTTATTAGGGGCCAACTATGTTTACGCATACCCGGCTTCTATGGTTGGGAATGTTGGAGCTATCATGAATTTACCGGCTGGCGCATCATCTCCCAGTGAAAACGTGGTCCCTACAGGCCCATTTAAATTGACCGGCGGCTCTTACCGTACCTATATAGGCTGGCTGGAATCCATAAAGGATGAATTTATCCAGACTGTCTTTTCTCAGCGTGGAGACAGGCTTAAGATTACTCCGGAAGAACTGGCTGGAGGTAAAATCTACTTCGGCTCGGACGCAGCCAGGCTGGGCTTAATTGATGCTCTGGGAACCGAGGTTGATGCTATCAATAAAGCAGCCCAATTAGCCGGAATCCGTAACTACACTCTGGTAGATGTCAATGCTGCCCTTAAAGAGCAGGGAACCAATTTATCTTTTTCCAAATTTGGCAACTACTCATCAAATTCCGTTAAAGAACAATTCCCGTATATTCACTATATGTTCTGGGAGC
>Ga0082335_1008795_pt1 | contig 11265 bp, 8 predicted proteins | sample Subgrocontami58m_FD_72375 | JGI IMG/M metagenome (GOLD analysis project Ga0082335, IMG submission 72375) | Subsurface groundwater microbial communities from S. Glens Falls, New York, USA - GMW37 contaminated, 5.8 m (SPADES assembly) (version 2) ...
GGCCCCCCCTGCCATCTTGCGGGGTCGAAGCCCGCGGGGCGAAGACGGGAGGGCACCCCGCCTACAACTGCGCGGATTAATGACGTTCTGTATGGCTCGCCAGGCGGGCGGCCAGTTTCTCCCGGCGATCATCGAGGTCCCAATAGGCCTCGACCACTTTCGTGAAGGCCGGAATCAACTGGCGGATCATGATGGCACCGTAGAAATTCTTGAACCGGGGCCGGCTTTTCTCCGTCACGATGGTGTCCGCGCTACCCCCGCGCGTGAAAGCGCGACGCGCCGCGAGGTCCTGTAGCGCGAAGTTCACGTCGGCGACGAGGTTGAGCGTGTGGCGCGGATTATAGAGGAACGGGCCGACGGCGTTCACGAATGGCTTGAGCGCCGGCGGGTCGCGGCGCATCTCCCAAATGAGATTGCCGAGCGGCCGCTCGAGGTTGGCGCTGTTTTGGAACAGGTGCTCGACGGCGATGAGCCGGCGCGCGCCGGCCTCACCCCGGACGCCGGCGTGGAGCGCAGCGGCGAGCTTCGCCTTGTTGGCCGGTGACACCGTCGCCTGGTCGAGAATCTGCGCGGCATAACTGACGATCATCTTCTCCACCACGATGCCAACCATCAACCGGACGAGCGTGCGCGCGGAGGGCTGCAGCTTGCGGCTGGCCTGGAGCATGGGCAGGAGGGTGGCGATGGCGTCGTCGGGTTTGCCGTCGAGCATCTGCAATCCCGCCATGTGCATCGTGCGCTGCGAAAGCATGCGCCAGACGCCGAACGAGATGATGTTTTCCGAAACGGTGGGTTGTCCGAGGTCGCCGAAGCGGTCGAACGCGTTGAGCTCGGCGAGCCAGCGCCGCTGGGGAGCGAGGTCCGCCCAGTCTGCCTCGATGGCCGCGCGATTCTTGACGAGGAAGGCGTTCCAGGCGTCCGGTTTGTCGGGGTTGACGGGCATGCCGACGACCCGCTGCTTCCACTGCGCAAAGGCCTTCGCTTCGGCGGACGGCTGCTGCTTCGAATACTGCATGAGGATGGCGTAGCTCTTTTCCGCGCCCGGAAACGCCGGCGCGAACTCGTCGACGGTCGTACGGTGCAGCACGATCGGATCGTCCGAGGCCAGGTAAACAAGGACAGGCGTGACCGCCAGGTAACCGCCAGCGATCCACCACCACGAGCGCAGCCGCAGCCGATATCCGACCAGCACGAGCACCAAGGGCACCAGCACCACGACGCCCAAGGTGATGCCACCGGCCGTCCGGTCCAGCTCGACTCCGCGAACGGGACGATCCGCAAAATCTCACCTGAGGGTTTGGTCAGCACGGTTAGCGAGATTTGCGGGCAGTTTTGGCAACCGCGTTGGCGTTGGCAGCACCGCGCGTTTTGGCGAGGTAGTTTCCGCGGCTCCTACGGTTCCGGCCTCTCCGTAGGTGGCTCAGCGCATTTGCACCGCGCTCGAGGCGAAGAAGCAGCCGCAACTTTCCAACGGCGGGATGCCAGAGCCGCGACCGCCTGGGCATCACAGCAACCCCGCTTCGCGGAAACTGTAGTAGCCCTTGCCGAGCGGATCGGCGCTGGCGCGGCCGATGATCACGTGATCGACCAGCTGCACGTCGATCGTGCGCGCGGCGTCGCGGATCAGCCGCGTGACATTGACGTCGGGCGCGCTGGGCGAGGGGTCGCCGCTCGGATGGTTGTGCACGCACACGATGGCCGTCGCGGATTCGCGCACAGCGGCGCGAAAGACTTCACGGGGATGGGCGAGCGCCGCCGTCGCGCTGCCGGAGCTGATTTCCACGCGCTTGATCAGCCGGTTGCGGCGGTTCAGGCAAAGCACGAAAAACTTTTCGACCGAGAGCCCGGCGACCACCGATTGCATGTGCGCGTGGACCAGGTCGGCCCGATTCAGCAGCGGGTCCTCGCCGGGCGGCTGGCCGATGACGCGGCGGGCGATTTCCATGACGGTCAGGAGTTGCAGGGCCTTCACGCGACCGATGCCCTTCAGCCGGCGAAAATCGTCATGCTGCCAGGCCACCATCGCGGCCAGCGAACCGGCCTCGGCGATCAAACGCGCGGACAACGTCAACACGTCCTGACCCTGCGTGCCGCTGCGCAGCAGCATGGCGAGCAGCTCGGTGTCGCTCAACGCCGTCGCGCCAAATTTCTCGAGCCGCTCCTGCGGCCGCTCCTTCACCGCGGTTTCGCGCAGCCGGTTCGGGGGGCGGGGGTATTCGGTCACGGATTCGTCAGCCATGGGATTGAGTTTGGACAAAACTGCGTCGCGGCCGGAGTGTGTCGTTACTCGTCATGAAACCGCTTCGCGTGATCGTCTGGGGTGAAAACGTCCACGAGCAGAAAGACAGCGCCGTTGCCGCAATTTATCCGCAAGGCATGCACCAGACGATCGCGGCGGGGCTCCGCGAGCTGCTGCCGGCCGCCCGGGTGGAAACCGCCACCCTGCAGGAACCGGAGCATGGCCTGACCGAGGAGAGGCTCGGCCAGACCGACGTCCTGACGTGGTGGGGGCACCGCGCACACGCCGAGGTGAGCGGCGCGGTGGTCGATCGGGTGGCGCGCCGCGTGCACGAAGGCATGGGGCTGATCGTGCTGCACTCCGGCCACTACTCGAAAATCTTCATCCGGCTCATGGGCACGCCGTGTTCGCTGACCTGGCGCGTCGCCGGCGAACGCGAGCGGTTGTGGGTCTGCGACCCCGTTCATCCGATCGCGCGCGGCATCGGCAAGTTCTTCGATTTGGCGCACGAGGAGATGTACGGCGAACCGTTCGCGATTCCCGCGCCGGAGGAGCAGGTGTTCATCTCGTGGTTCGAGGGCGGCGAGGTTTTCCGCAGCGGCTGCTGCTGGCGCCGAGGGAAGGGTCGGGTGTTCTATTTCCGGCCCGGCCACGAAATCTACCCGACCTACCACGATGCGAACGTCCGACGGGTCATCGCCAACGCCGTCGAGTGGGCGTCGCCGCCGGCAGACACCGTATCGGCCGCGTCTTAGAAGGCGTCCAAAAAGGTTGGCCCTGTCCCCTCTGGTTCGGCCTCTGTGACACCAAGGATCAACGTGTTGTTTTCCTGCGTGCATTTTCAGCCCTCGGAAATTGAACAGAAGGCAACAAAGAGAACAAAGAGTCGTCCGTCTCCGTGGCCTTTGTTTCCTTGGTTACCTTTTGTTCAAAAAGACGGGAGTTTGAGTTCAGTTGCGGCTGCGCCGCGCCAGGCACTCTGTGACGAAAGGATGGCCGTTAGGCTGGCTTGGGTGATCTTGTCGTCAAAAATCGGTGAAGACTCCCTATTCACCGACGCGCGCTCGATGAGTACTCTCGGCGCCGGTGTTGCTCCAGCTTCATCCCCTCGTTGGCTGGGCTCGTGCCCACGCGCGTGCCCTGGTTTGCACGGCACTGCTCGTGATGGCCGTGCGCGCAACCACTCACGGAGTGGAGTCGCCGCGACCCGAGCGTATCGCGGCGCGGGAGGCGTGGCGCCTGGCGGAATCGCTTGCCGCCTCGCATCCGGACTTCGAAGTGGTCGTTGGGCGGGGCGGTTCGATGTTGCCGCTGTATCCCGACGGCACGGTGCTCGTGCTGCAGCGGCTGCCATTGGAGAGCTTGCAGCGGGGCATGACGGTCGTGTTCATCGGCGACAACGGACGGCCGGTCGCGCACCTGCTGGTCGAGAAGACCTGGCGCGGCTGGATCGCCAAGGGCCTGAATAACTCCGAGGCGGACAACACCCGGGTCCGGACGAAGAATTATCTCGGCGCGGTGGTGCGAGCGTTCACGCCGGTGTTGGAAGAAATGGCCGAGCGTTCGGCGCGCAGCGAAGCGGCGGGCGGCGAGTAGCGGCATACGGCATCGCCAAAAGCGGACGACACCCAAGTCGTCCCCCAAATCTGGGAGGGCCGGGGCGCTGTTCCCGGCGCGGATCCAACCACGTCCTACGCAGACGCGAGCCCGCTTCTGCCGGATTCAGGCAGTTGAAGGCATTTTCCATTCGCAGCGGCGAGCACCGGACGATGGACGGCGACCTTCCCCTCGGCAGGCTCGGGACCTTGAGCCGTTTCGACAAACTCAAGGCCCCGAACCCGTCGAGGGGCTTGTCGGAGGAAACGGCGGGCGCCGTCTGGTCGCGTCCGTGGCAAGAACGCGCCCGGAGGTCGCGTTCCACCTGAATCCAACTGCACGATCCCCGCCTCAGTAATGCTTCACGTAGCCGTTGCGGCGCAGCCGCTCGAGCCAGCGTTCCTGCGTCCCGCGCTGCATCTGCTGAACCAGGATGCGTTCAATCTGGTCGCGGACCTCATCGATCGGCTGGATGCCGGCGTAGCGCCGATCCTCGGCGAACAGGATGAAAACACCCTCGGGCAGCACGATGGGCTTCGAGGCCTCGCCTTTCTTCAATTCAAACGCGACATCGCTGAATTCCTTGCGGAAATCGGAACGTTTCTGCCAGCCCCAGTCGCCGCCCTTCGCGCGGCGCATGTCCTTGCTGAATTCCTTTGCGAGCTCGTCGAACTTCTCGCCGGCCTTGAAGCGGGTCGTGACCTGGTTTGCCTGCTGCAGCAAGGCCTCGTCGGTTTCGCCTTCGGTCCGCGTGAGCTGAATCAGCCGCAGGTAAACCGCGTCCTCCTGGTAGAACCGATCCTTGTTCTCGTTGTAGTAGGTCTCGATGCGCACCGGGCTGACGATACTCGCGGATTTCCGCTGCTGGCCCTGCATGTACTGGTAAATGATGTTCTCTTCGATCTCCTTGCGATATTCGCGCACCGTCTGCCCTTTCGAGCGCAGGTAAGCGAGGAACTTGGACCGATCGCCCTCAAACCGCTCGGCCTGCTCGTTGGCGATTTCCTGGTCGACGTATTGGATCGGAATCTGCCGCTTCTCGTCCTTCCGGAATTCCTTCACGATCAGCACGCGGTCGATCAAGTTTTGAATCGTGTCGTCCTGCAGCCGTTCGAGGCCTTCCTGAAACTCCTTTTCGCTGCGCGCCTCCTGGCGGAGTTGCGGCAGCATCGGGCCGATTTGCTGCATCACGTCGGCGACCGTGATGATCTTTTCCTCGGCCACGGCGACGATCCCGTTGGCGAATCGCAGATTCAGGTTCTCGGCCACCGGGCTGGTGGCCGGGGTAGCCGCGGGAGCGGGAGCAGCCGGCGGATTCGGAAACAGGCTGGACGCCGGTGCGGCCGGGCCGGGTTGGGCGAGCCCGAAGGAGCCCGATGCAGCGGCACACGAAGCGAAGGCAAGGATGCGGCGAAACGTCATGGGCTCGGGAGATTGTTCAGAAAGGCGATGATTTCGCGCAAACGTAGGAGCGGCTTGGGGGCAGTCAACCGGGGAAACCGCGATCCGACCTGCACCCAGTCGTCGCGGCGGCCACTGTTGCGCAGACATTTCAGCCGGTCGGACTCGGTTTCGACGGAAACGATGCCTTTTTGTTCCGCCCGGATGCGGATCTCGGTGATGAGCAACAGCGCCCTGACCTCGTCGCTGAACTGGCCGAACCGGTCGCGCAGATCCGACTCGATTTGTTTCAGGCTCGGCCGCGAATCCGCCATCGCCAGCTTGCGGTAGAAATCGATCCGCAGCCGCGTCTCCGCGATGTAACTCGAGGGAAGCCGCGCGGGGATTTTCGCGACTTCGACCGCCGCTTCGTTTTCCGCGTCCTTCAGCGCGGTGTAGCCATCGACGTGCCGGCCGCGGTCCGAGGGCAGGGCGGGACCGCTGGGCCCGCCGCCCTTTTCCGCCGAGCCCGGCGGTCGCGCCCTCCCTTCGGCTTCGCCGACAAACACAAAATCCAGCCGCACGGTGGCACGGATCGCCGCAGCGGTCTTCTCGCCCTTCAACCGTGCAACGGATTGCCGCAGCAACTGGCAGTAGAGTTCAAAGCCGACGCCCACGATGTGACCGCTCTGTTCGGCGCCGAGCAGGTTGCCGGCGCCGCGCAGCTCCAGGTCGCGCATCGCGATCCGGAAGCCGGCGCCGAGCTGGTTGTGCTGGCGCATCGCCGTGAGCCGCTGCCGGGCGACCTCGAGCAGCCGCGTGTGGCGGTGCAACAGCAGGTACGCGTACGCCTGGTGCTTGAACCGGCCGACGCGCCCGCGCAGCTGGTACAACTGCGACAAGCCGAAGCGATCCGCGCCCTCGATGATGATCGTGTTGCAATTCGGGATATCCAGCCCGCTTTCGATGATCGTCGTCGACACCAGCACGTCGTACCGCCGCGCCACGAACTCGGTCATCACCTCCTCGAGGTCGTCGGCGTGCATCTGGCCGTGGCCGATGGCGATCTTGACGTCGGGCAACAACGCGCGGAGCCGTGCCGCGACAATGTCGATCGTCTGCACGCGGTTGTGGAGGTAAAACACCTGTCCGCCCCGCCGCAGTTCGTAGCGCACCGCGTCGACGATCACTTTCTCGTCGTAGGTCTTCACGACCGTCTGGATGGGATGGCGGTTCGTCGGCGCGGTCTCGATCACGCTCAGATCGCGCGCGCCCGTCAGCGCCATGTAGAGCGTGCGGGGGATCGGGGTCGCGCTCATCGAAAGCACGTCGACCGTGGATCGCATCCGCTTGAACACCTCCTTGTGTTTGACGCCGAAGCGCTGCTCTTCGTCGATGATCACCAGCCCGAGCTCCCTGAAGATCACGTCGCGTTGCAGCAGCCGGTGCGTGCCGATGAGGATGTCGACCTGGCCGGCCGCGGTGGCTGCGAGGATCTTCTTCAACTCGCCGCGCGTGCGGAACCGACTGAGCATTTCCACCGCGACGGGATAGCCCGCCATCCGCTCGCGAAACGTGTTCAGGTGCTGCTGCGCGAGCACGGTCGTCGGCACGAGGATGGCGACCTGCCGCCCGCCCTGCACGGCCTTGAAGGCCGCGCGAATCGCCACCTCCGTCTTCCCGAAGCCGACGTCGCCGCAAATCAGCCGGTCCATCGGCCGCGTTTTCTCCATGTCGGCTTTCGTCTCCTCGATCGCGCGATGCTGGTCGCGCGTTTCGGTGAACGGGAACGACGCCTCGAATTCCTTCTGCCACGTGTTGTCGGGCGGAAACGCGAACCCCGGCTGGGCTTCGCGGGCGGCGTGAATCCGCAACAGCTCGGCGGCGAGATCCATGGTGGCGCGTTCGGCCGACTGGCGCGCCTTTTCCCAGCGGTTCGAACCGATCCGGCCGAGCTGCGGCTTGGCCTTGCTCAGCCCGACGTAGCGGCTGATCAGGTGCGACTCCTGCAGCGGCACGTGCAGCGTCACGTGATCGTCGAACTCGAGCGAGATTACCTCGCGGATGCCCTGCGCCGTATCGAGTTTCGTCAAGCCGCGGTACAACGCGATGCCGTGTTGCAGGTGGACGACGAAGTCGCCCTCGACGAGTTCGGAAAAATCGAGCAGCTGGTCGATTTGCGCGCGCTGCGCCATCGCCCGCGCATTCAGCGAAGGCCGGCGCGCCCGCTGCCGGCCGAAGATCTCGGTTTCGGTGACGACGACGAGACCGGCCTGAATGTAGGGCGGGGTCTCCTGACCCCGCCGTTTGTTTCCTGTCATGGCGGCGGGGTCGGGAGACCCCGCCCTACATTCAATCTTCGCCCCCGCCCGAAAAGTGACCCGAAACCCCTCGTTCAGCGTCCCGCGCAGCCAGCGCGGCGCAATGCGCTTCAGTTTCGGATCCTCGGCGAGAATCTCCTGCGTCCGCTGCTCCTCGCCTTGTTTCGAGACGACGAAGACGACTTCGTAGCCCGCGGTCCGCCACGCGCCGACCTGGCCGAGGAACTCCCGGCGCGCGTCCTCTTCCACGTTCAGCCGCTCGTGTGCGACCAGCGCGTCGTCCGGATAGCGGCGGTGATGCGCGAGGCTCTCCGTGTCCCACGTTGCCTCTTCGGTCACGCCGTCGAACAATGCGCTTGCTTCGTCGAGATCGCTGATCGCGAAGGCCGCCGCGCTGTGCTCGAGCAAAGGCGTCAGGCCATCCGTGCCGTCGCGGGCGAACGCGCTGAACTCCTCCTCGAGCGCGGCGGGTTCCACGAACACCAACTGCGCGCTCGGCGTGAGATAGTCCGCCAGCCCCGACTTCGCGGGATCCAGCCGCACGCGGGGTGAGGCGGCGATCGCGATGGCCTCGACGGCCGCTCCGGATCGCTGCGTGACAGGGTCGAACTCGCGAATGCTCTCGATGACGTCGCCGAAAAAATCCAGCCGGTAGGGCTGGTTCGCCGTCACGGGATACACGTCGATGAGGCCGCCGCGAATCGCGTAGTGGCCGGGCGCCTCGCACACCGCTTCCGAGTCGTAGTCGAGTTTTTGCAGCTGCTCGAGCAGCCCTTGAAACGACTGCGTCTGGCCGCGCGCGAGCGCGAGTTCGCGCATCGCAAATGCCTCCAGGGCCGGCACGGACTGGAGCAGCGCCGCCGGCGTCGTCACCACCACGAGGGTGTCGGGGGTGGCGCGGAGCCCGCGAATCGCGCGCAGCCGCGACAGCACCGTCAGCCGATCGCTCGAGGCGGCAAACGCCTCGCGCAGATCGGCGCTGTCCTGCGCCGACTCGGGGAACACCAGCGTTTGCTGGACCCGCGCACCGTCGCCGAAGCCCGCCTGGAAAAACGCGATGTCCTCCGCAAGGTGTTCCGCCGCGTTCAGGTTTTCCGTCACCACCAGCCAGACCGGCGCCGGGTGACGCCGGCCCAGCTCGGCGATCACGGCGCCGCGGGCCGGAGGGCAGACACCGGTGAGCTTGCGGCGGGTGAGCGTCGAGAGGACCGGCATGGGGAAACGAAGAGTAGAATCAAAATGCCGGAGAACCGCAACCGCGCCACTGAGCCCGCAGCGCGGGCAACCGGCCCGCGCTGGAACACCGTACGAGAGCAGGCGGGCGCGGGCAGGTTGCCCGCGCTACCGTGATTTCACTCCGGCTGCACCACCAGCAATGCGGCGCGCGCGGCGGCTTCCTCGGCGGTTTTCTTCGAGGGGCCACGGCCCGTGCCAAGCGCGCGATCCTTCAGGTAAACGGCCACCTCGTATTCGCGCGCGTGGTCCTCGCCGACGATGCCCACGACTTCGTAACGCAGCGCGCTGTTGCCGTGCACGGGTTGGACGAGTTCCTGCAGCCGGCCCTTGGGATTCCCCACGTCCTCCATCGTCGCGAGCCGATCCTGCAACGGGCCGTACAACCCGAGCACGACGCGCCGCGCCTTCGCCAGCCCGCTGTCGAGATAGATGGCGCCAATCAACGCTTCGAGCGCATCCTCGAGCGCCGACGCGCGCGTGCGGCCCCCGGTCGCCTCCTCGCTCGCCGCGATGCGCAGCGCGAGGTCCAGGCCGATTTCCCGCGCGATGCCGGCGAGGAACACACCGTTCGCGAGCGCCGCGCGGCGTTTGCTCAGCAGGCCCTCGCGATCGCCGGGAAAGAGCTCGAACAACACTTCGGTCAGGATGAGCTGCAGCACGGCGTCACCGAGGAACTCGAGCCGCTGGTTGCTCTCCGCGATGTCGGGATGGTCCTGCAGGTACGAAGGGTGGGTGACCGCGCGCTCGAGCAGCGAGCGATCGCCGAAGGCGTGGTCGATCCGAATCTCTAATTCGTCGAGCGCGTTGGTGGATGAGTGCGACACGGTGGAAAACGCCAAACTCCAAAATTCCAAATCCCAAACAGGTCTCAAACTCCAAAATTCAATCCCGAGCGAAACCGGCTTTTGTGATCCAACGTTTCAGCGTCGTTGTGAGCGGAATTGATTCAATGGCCCGCGAATCCACGCGAATCGACCCAAATGAGAAACCAGGCTGGGCGGGTGTTCCAGCGGGTGATCGTTGGCGGCAGCAGCAGCATTCGCCCCGCTTCTGAAATTCGCGTTCATTCGCGTGATTCGCGGGTTGGCCTGGTTTGGCGTTTGGACGTTTGGAGTTTGGGATTTAGGATGATGCACTCGCGTACCGCCGCAGCCCGCGATGGAACACGAACGCGGCGACGCAGAACCAGCCGACCGCCGCGCCGAACAGCCAGAGCGCCTGCCCAAGGTTCATCCCTTGGAAAAGCGTGCGGGCCGGGGTGTTGCTCACCACGACCACCGGCAGCGCCCAGACGAAGAGCACGCGGGTGACGATGCTCTTGAACGCCTCGCGCGGCAGCCGCGAAAACTCCGTCAGCGTGAAGTAGGTGCCTTCCACCCCCTGCGCGCTCGTCAGCCAGAACACCAGCGAAACGGAAAGAAGCAGGATGCTGTAGTGGATCACGATCCCGCACATCACCATGAACACGTACAGCGCGATGTCGCCCGCGGTGGGGTGCAGCCCGAGCTGCTTCGCCGCGTAAATCACCACCGCGGCGGCGACGATCGAGTTCACGAGTCCATCGGGGTCGAGCTTGCGCGTCGTCGCCATGAACATGACGTTGCCCGGCTGCGCGAGGAAGAAGTCGAAGTTGCCGGTGCGGACGTTGCGGCCCATTTCGAAAATGCTGCTCCAGAAGAATCCCATCAGGAACCGCTGGATCAGCAGCGAGGTGCCCACGAGGAGGATCATCTGGTACTTGCTCCAGCCGGCGATCGCATCGGTGTGCTGATAGATCACGGAAATCGTCAGCAGGTTCACTGACATCCAGAAAAACTCCACCAGCGACCAGACGAAGAAGTCGCCGCGAAACATCAGCGTCCGCACGATCGAGTACCGCGCGGTGGCGAGCCAGACTCTGAGGTAGTGGAGCACGGGGGATTTTCGATTTTGGATTCTCGATTTTCGATTTGGGCGCGGGGACGGGTTGGCGATCGCGATTCTTGCAATCCAAAATCGAGAATCGACAATCGAAAATTCAGCCGCCCACGGCCGTGTGTCGGCGCAGCCCGCGCACCCACAGCCCGTGGTTGACCGCCAGCAGGATGATGACCCAGCAGATTTGGATCAGGAAACCCTGGGCGATCGCGGCCGGCTCGGCGAGCCGGCCGGTGAAAATCGCGGCGGGGAAATACATTTGATAATAGAACGGCAGATATTTCGCGATCGCGTACGCCCAGGGTGGCAGCAGGTCCAGGGGAAACATCTGCCCGCCCAGCACGGTTTCGATCGCGAACGAGAGAATGACGAAGCCCTGGATTTCCAGGAACCAAAACGTCAGCAACCCGAAACAGTAGGCGATGCTGAATTGGATCATCGCCGAGAGCGCCATGGCGGGCAGCCCGACCGCCCAGCGCCAGCCCTCGGTCGGCATGACGAGATAATCCTTCAGCACAGGATACGCGATCAGCAGCGGTAGAAACACGAGGGCGCCGGAGCCCAGGCGGGCGGGGG
>Ga0082335_1008796_pt1 | contig 11264 bp, 12 predicted proteins | sample Subgrocontami58m_FD_72375 | JGI IMG/M metagenome (GOLD analysis project Ga0082335, IMG submission 72375) | Subsurface groundwater microbial communities from S. Glens Falls, New York, USA - GMW37 contaminated, 5.8 m (SPADES assembly) (version 2) ...
GCGAAGAACGCGATACCGCCGATGATCGCCGCGAGGCTCAGGATGAAGATGAAGATCTTCCAGAAGCTGTACGGCCTCTGGCCGGTGACCTGGCCGGTCTGGCCGTTCACCTGGAATCGATAGGTCTTCTGCCCGTATGCGTAGCTCGCGATCCAGAGCGGCAGGAGGACGTGCTTGAACGAGAGCCCGCTGTACGAGGTCGACACGCTCACGTTCCGCTGCTCGTCGCCGCCGATCCGGTGGCACGCAGTGTGGTAGAGCGAGCCGTCGATGATCTCCTTCGCCTTCTTCCACCCGTCGTCGACGCCGACCGTGTACCTCTCCGCGACGAACCCCGAGAGGAACGACGCGTCATACGGCTTGAGCGCCTCCAGCTTGTACTCCGTGGCCCAGTCGTTGTGCGCGCTGGCGGAGACGAGGACGTCGTCGAAGAACTCGGAGAAGACGCCGCTGCGCCACGACCAGCGGGTCTTCTGGACCCGCCGCGTCTTGCGCACCGACCTCCCGTTCTCCATCGTCGTGTACGACTCTTCCTCGTAGTAGTGATCGCCCCGCTCTCCGTTGTACCAGGAGGTCGTGTAGGCGTCGTACGTCCAGAACGGGCGGTACACCCCCTGGATCTTGGCGAGCGCGGCCATCGACTTCAGGGTGTTCGGCGCGAACCATCGCCCCTTGACCCAGTCGCGGAACTTCTGCGTCGCGGCGTTCTTGTCGACCGCGAACGGAAGGACCGCCTCGGGGGCGATCGTGTCGCTCTCCTGGGCCTCCTGCGGCACGGTGAGAGGGGCTCCGCAGAAGGCGCACTCGGCGGAGAGGGTCTCGGAGGAGAGATGGCTCACGGCGCCGCACCGCTCGCACTTCACGTCGCGGCCGGCGGCGCCGTATCCCTTCGGCTTCTTGGCCTGGTGGAGGACGGCGCCCTCGAGCGCGTGCTCCTTGATCTGCGCCTCGCTCTGGGGGATCGCCTCGACGAACCCGCAGTAGGGGCACTTGAGGGAGGTCGTCCCCGGCGCGAACTGGAAGTTCGCCCCGCACCCCTTGCAGGGGTATTGTCGGACCTTCGCGGGTGCTGTGGTATCGCCCATGTCGTTGGATCCCAGCGAAGGGCGCCCCGGCGGGGCGCCCCTACACGACTACGCCACCGGCTTGCCGCAGCCGGCGCAGAACTTCGCGTTCGGCGCCAACTGCGCGCCGCAGGCGCACACGCTTGCCTGCGGTGCCATCGGCTTCCCGCATCCCGCGCAGAACCGCGATCCCGCCACCGCGGCGGCGCCGCAGGCCGGACAGAACGCCGTGGCCCCCGCGGCGCGCGCCGCCTGCACCGGCGCCGCCTGCTGCGGCGGGGCCTGCTGCGGAGCGGCCATCCCCGCGAACCCGGCGCCCATGACCACGCCCATCCCGGCCCCCGCCATGCCGGGGTTCTTGGAGGCGTTCTCGACTGCGACGCCCGCCTGGAACTGCTGGAACTTCTGCATGTCGCCGACGATGTTCATCCCCGTCCGCTTGTCGAGGATCGCCTCCACCTCCGGCGGCAGGCTGACGTTCGAGATGAGGAACTTCGTGATCGAAACGCCATACTCCTCGAAGTCCTTCTGGATCCGCTCGCGCCCCTTCCCCGCAATCTCGTCCTGCTGCGAGGCGACGTCCATCACGGGGACCTTCGCCTCGGAGAGGAAGTCGGCGAACCGCGCGACGATCGTGTTCCGGAGCTGCTCGCTGATCTGGTCGACCTGGAAGGTCGGGTTCGACCCGACGATGGTGTAGATGAGCTTCGCGGGGTCCGTCACGGCGAAGGTGAACGTGCCGAACGCGCGGATGCGGACGTTGCCGAATTCGGCGTCGCGCATCAGGATCGGGTTCGGGGTCCCCCACTTCAGGTCGAGCTGGTTCGTCGTGTTGACGTAGAAGACCTGGGCCTTGAACGGGGACTCGAAGCCGTACTTCCACCCCATGAGCGTGGAGAGGATCGGCATGTTCTGCGTCGCGAGGGTGTGCTGGCCGGGGCCGAAGACGTCGGCGATGCGCCCCTGGTTCACGAAGACGGCGGCCTGGCCCGGGAGGACGATGAGCTGCGCGCCGTTCTTGATCTCCTTCGCGTAGACGGGGAACTCGAAGACCAGGGTGTTGCGGTCGGCCTCCGACCACTGGATGATCTCGATGAACTGGTTGACCAGGCGATCGAAGAAACCCATCTCGCGCTCCTCCCTTGGCAGGTCGACTCTGGTGGAAAGGGGGAATCTAGCCGACCGGCTTTCGCAATGTCAACGCCATTGCGGAGGGGAGAGGCCCAGGCTCGGTGGGGCCGCGCCGGTGCGCACTTGCGACGCGACGATTCTCTGCCGTCCAAGTCGGGGGCGTGCAGATCCGCACGGGTTCGTGCGAGGGCGATCGGAGGGGGCATACGAAGGCCCCCAGGTCGCGAGCCAGCGGACCAGCTCGACCGCGGGAGGGACAATCGCCAGGCCAAATCCCAGCCACAGCAGCGGCACGCGCGCGAGCGGCCTCCCGACGCGCGCCGCGGAGAGCGCCGTCGTCCAGGCGAGGTAGACCGCCGCGAAGAGGATCGGCCCGCCGATCAGGGGGAAATAGCTCGAAACCCACCCCATCCCGGCCGCATCGAGCGCCAGGCGGGCGGCGTAAACGCCGACGGACAGGAGCCCGATCGCCAGCACCGCGCGTCCCTCGCGGATCGGGTGGTCGGGCCGCGGGCGATCGAGCCCCTCCCGTCGCCAGTGGCCGCGAAGCCCCCCGTAGGCCGCCGCCGCGACGGCGACCATCGCGACCGCTGTGAGGCTCGGCCACATCTCGAAGCGCGCGCGAGAGATCACCTTCCCCCCGGGGAGCGCCTCCTCGCCGACGCCGAAAAGCGGTCGCACGTCGCCGCGATCGAGCACCTTCGGCCGGATCGATTCGAGGAAGGCCCACACGACCGCCGAGGTCGCAACCGACTGCACGAGGGCGACCGCGCGGACCCACGACAGCTCCTCGGGCGGGAGGTCATCGGCGGGGGAGGCGCGTCTGTCCGCCGCCGTCGCCGACGATCGTCGCGATGCCGAAGTCGGCGACCTTCACGCGGCCGTCGGCGTCGAGGAGGAGGTTGTCGGGCTTCACGTCGCGGTGGACGATCCCCGCGCGGTGTGCGCAGGCGAGCGCGTCGCAGACCTGGAGGGCGACGTCGATCGCGCGCGCGAGCGGGAGAGGCAGGCGGTCGGAGAGGCGCCCTCCGCCGACGAACTCCATCACGATGTACGGCTGGCCCGCCTCCTCGCCAAAGTCGTGCACGGCGACGATCCCCGGGTGCCGGAGCGAGGCGAGTGCCCGCGCCTCGCGGCCGAAGCGCGTGCGAAACGACGGGTCGGCGGCGAGCGACTCGGGGAGGAGCTTCACGGCGACGTCGATGCCGAGGCGGAGGTGCTTCCCGCGATAGACGCTCCCCATCCCTCCGCGGCCGATCTCCTCTCCCAGATCGACGGACCCTCCCACGATCGCGGGCTGCAGCGGGGCCTCGAGGAGGCAGACGGGGCAGAGGCCGATGCGGTCCGTGGCGAGGGGGGCATGGCAGCGGGGGCAGGAGTCGCTCATGCGCGCAGCGCCCGCACGAGGTCGGCGATCTCGGCCTCGATGTCCGCCTCGGAGGAAACGGTGTGGGAGACCTCCTCCCGCACGAGGACTCGGAAGCGGGCGCGGTGGAGGAACGCCTTGAACTGGACGGCGCCCATTCCGCTGGCGCGGGCGGCCTCCTCGTAGGAGGGGGGCTCGCCTGCGACGAAGAACCGCCGCACGACGTCGAACGGGCCGCGTCGTTCGCCTCGTTCGAACTCCTCGCGGAGGCGTGCGACTGCGCGTTCCATGACGCCGAGGGCCCACTCGCGATCGAAGGCGGCCAGGGGGTCGGCGGGGAGCGCAGCGCACTCGCGCTCGGCGACCTCGAAGTCGAGAGGAACGATGTGGGCGTCTCCTCCGCGCTTCTTGGCCGACGCCTCCTCATACCGGTTCACGAGCCAGTGGTCGAAGGAGGTCTTGAGGAAGCCTCGGAAGCGGCCCCGCGCGGGGTCGGCGTGGGAGATGAAGTCCTTCTCGACGACGTGGGTGAGGAACTCCTGCACGGCGTCCTTCGCATCCTCGACGTTGCGCCCCTTGCGGCGCACGTAGAAGTAGAGGGGCTTCCAGTACGAGGCGAGCAGATCGTCGAGCGCGCGCCTCCGCGCGGCGGGGTCGCTCTGCGCGGCGAGGATGGAGGTCCACCTCGTCGGTGGAAACTCCCTCGCCTCTCCACCCATTGCGGTTTCGGGTGACATCGGTGCGAGTATAGCGGCTGCGCGTGCTCGGCGCACGAGACGGCTTGTTTCGACTCGGAGCCAGGAAGGCACGCTCGGCTATCTGGCGTTCGCCGCCTTCGCGCTTGACGGGCGCGGTCGGGGACCGATACAAGAGGGGGAGGAGGACACATGCCCAAGCAGAAGCAGACCGCAGGCGGGACCGCGGTCCTGGAGTCGAGGGCGCCCGGACTCTCCACGCGCGAGGCTCTGCGCTTCGCCTACCTGGTAGAGGACCTTCTCCGCGCCATGAAGAGTCGCGCCCCGCGCGATCGGCGAATCTCCGCACTGCTCGCAAGGGCGGCACAACTTCGCGAGGACCTCGAGGACCGCTTCGACGGGGAAGAGGGGGACAAGGCGATTGCCGAAATGAAGGCCAAGGGGGAGAAGCCCATCCCCTGGGAAGAGGTGAAGAGGGAGCTCGGACTGTAGGTGGCCTACCGCGTGATCTACGACGTCTACGACAAGGAGTTGCGAGTCCTCATCGTGAAGATCGGACACCGAAGCGACGTGTACGACTAGATGCGCCCGCAGGCCCCCCGCCGTCAGACCGGCTTACCGCGAGGGGTTCGGAGCGGGTCGCCGCGTATCCCATGACCATCCCTTCTCGGACCCTCGCCCCGTTCCGGCGATTCGCCACGTCATCGGCCGGAATCAAGCCCCCATGCTCCCCGACCTACCTCCTCGGGCCACCCCGACGCACCTCCCGACAGCCGTCCGCGCCCCGCTCGCACCCTCATCCCCCACGCCTACGCTGAACCCGCCCTTCGGGCGCTCGCCGCGGGCGTCCGCCGGGCGTTCGCCGCTGTCCACGAATGGGCGTTGATCACCTCTGGTCGGGGTCGGACCCCTTCGCAAGGCGATTCCGCATCCCTTCCCATCGCCGCCCCCACTGCTGAACGAACACCTGTCAGGAGTGGTGCCCCCTGCAGGTGCTGCTCATCTCCTCTTCTATTTCCACACCACCCCCGTCAAGCGCCGGCCGAAGGGGAAGCCCCGCCGAACCAGCCCTCGCGCCTACGCCTCCGCGTCCTGGTACTGCAGCTCGTGGAGGTTCGCGTAGATCCCGTTCCGCACGAGCAACTCGCCGAGCGCGCGCCTTTGCGCGGCGGGGTCATGCTGCACTCTGAGGACGGAGGTCTCGGGGGTCATCGCTGGGATTCCACCTTGCGGCCGGCCATGATCACCTCGACGCCGACGCGAACCCGGATCAGCGAAGACGAAGGTATGCCTCCCGGGAGATCCCAGCCTCCCGCAGGATTGCGTGGAACGTGCCGGTAGCCATGTCGCCCGGATGTCGCGGCACGACGATCGTCACCTCGCCGCGGTAGAGCACCGTGTGCTTCCGCCCCTGTCTCGCGACCTCGAAGCCAATGGAGCGAAGGACACGGATCACGTTCGTGGCCGTGTCGGTCAGAGCGTGACCTCCACCAACTCGGTGTCCTCACGAGGGAGGCGACTCCGCGAAGTCAGGTAGAGGGCGATTGCCTCTTTCACATGATCCAGGGCCTCCTTGCGGCTCCTGCCATCGCTGAAGCAGCCCGGGAGCGCGGGGACCTCGACAGCGTACTTGTACGGTCCCGGCGTCCTCGGACAATAGCGCACGACCACCTGAAACAGGTGACTCTTCTGCAGAGGCTTCGCGCGACTTCGCATGGCGTGTATTCTACGGGGGAGTGGCCGGCGGCCGCAATACCGTGGCGTTCGCTACGCCTCCGCATCCTGGTACTGCAGCTCGTAGAGGTTCGCGTAGATCCCCTTCCGCGCGAGCAGCTCCTCGTGCGTCCCACTCTCGACGATCTCTCCGTGCCGCAGCACGAGGATCCGGTCGGCGCGCCGGATCGTCGAGAGGCGATGCGCGATCACCACGCTCGTCCGCCCCGTGAGGAGCCGCTCGAGCGCGTCCTGGATCAGGTGCTCCGTCTCGCTGTCGATGTTCGAGGTCGCCTCGTCGAGGACCAGGATCCGCGGGTCCGCCGCGAGCGCCCGCGCGAACGCCAGGAGCTGCCTCTGCCCCGCCGAGAACGTCGACCCGCGCTCGCTCACCCGCGCGTCGTACCCGCCCGGCAGCCCCCGCACGAACCCGTCGGCGTGCACCGCGCGCGAGGCCTCCTCGACCCGCTCGCGCGACACCGCGCTGTCCCCAAGCGCGATGTTCTCCGCGACCGTTCCCGTGAAGAGGAAGACATCCTGCAACACGATCGCGATCCGCCTCCGCAGGTCGCGCTGGGCCACCTCGCGGACGTCGACGCCGTCGACGAGCACCTGCCCCTTCTGCGCGTCCCAGAAGCGACAGAGGAGGTTCACGATCGACGTCTTCCCCGACCCCGTCGCGCCGACGAGCGCCACCATCTCCCCCGGCCGCACCGAGAAGCCGATGTTCTTCAGGACCCAGTTCTCCCCCTCGTAGGCGAACGACACGCCGCGGAACTCCACCTCCCCCTTCACGTCTGGGAGCGGCCGCGGCGCAGGCGGGTCCTCGACCGTGGGCACCTCGTCGAGCACCTGGAAGACCTTCTCCGCCGCCGCCATCGCGTTCTGGAGGATGTTGTACTTCTCCGCGAGCTCCCGCAGCGGCTCGAAGAACATCGAGACGTAGCTGTTGAAGGCGATCAGCGTCCCGAGCGACATGTGCTGCTGCACGACGCGCCCGCCGCCGTACCAGACGACGAGCGACACCGCCGCCGCCTGCATGATGTTGACGAACGGGAAGAAGATCGCCGCGTAGAAGTGCCCCTGGAGGTGCGTCTCGCGCAGGTCGCGGCCGTACTCCTCCAGCCGCCGCCGGTTCTCCGCCTCGCGCCGGAAGAGCTGCACGACCTTCATCCCCGCCAGGTTCTCGGAGAGGTAGGCGTTCACCCGCGCGATCTTCGCGCGCGAGACGCGGTAGACCTGCCTCGTGACGCGGCGGAACGTCCTCGTTCCCCACAGCATCGGCGGAACGACGACGAGCGCGACGAGCGTGAGCCTCCAGTCGAGCCACGCCATCACGCCGATCGCCCCGACGAGCGTCACCACGTCGCCGACGACCGCGACGACGCCGCTCGTCAGCATCTCGTTGAGCGCGGAGATGTCCGACGTCACCCGCGTCATCAGCCTCCCGACGGGATTCCGTGAGAAATAGGCGAGCGAGAGCGACTGCATGTGCTCGAAGACCCGCATGCGGAGGTCGTGCATCACACGCTGGCCGAGCAGGAGCGTGACGTAGGTCTGGAGGTAGAACGTCAGGACCTTCGCGAGGAGGACCCCGACGAGCATCAGGGTGAGTCCGTGGATCCCCGCGAAGCGCTCCGCCATCGGCAGGTCGGTCCTCGCCATGAACCCGTCGACCGCGCGCCGCATCACCTGCGGGGTGACGAGCGACGTCGCGCGGTAGAGGACGAGGAGGACGACCCCCGCGAGGAGGAGCGCCTTGTACCGCCACACGAACGCGAAGAAACGCCTCGCGAGCCTCGGCGCGATGCCGCGGCTCGTCTCCTCCTCCATGAACGCGGTGTGCGTGAGGGCCACTACTCGATCTCCGCGCGCAACTGCTGCCGCCGCCAGATCTGCGCATAGAGCCCGCCGGCGGCGAGGAGCTCCTCGTGCCGCCCCTGCGCGACGACGCGGCCGTGGTCGAGGACGACGATCGCGTCCGCGTCGGAGACGCTCGACAGGCGGTGCGTGATGACGATCACGGTCTTCCCTTGCCCCGCCTCGCGAAGGCGCGAGACGATCCTCTCCTCCGTCGCGGCGTCGACGCTCGAGAAGGCGTCGTCGAGGACGAGGACCGGCGCGCCGGTCGCGATGGCCCGCGCGATGCAGGCCCGCTGCCGCTGGCCGCCCGAGAGCGTGACGCCGCGCTCTCCGACGACCTGGTCGTACCCCTCGGGGAAGCTGGCGATCGCCTCGTCGAGACAGGCCGCCCTCGACGCGGCCTCGACCTGCGCGCGGTCGGTGCGCGCGAGGCCGAACGCGAGGTTCTCCTCGAGCGTGTCGGAGAAGAGGAACCCGTCCTGCGGGACGAAGCCGATGATCGCCCGGAGCGAGGCGGGCGACAGCGTCCGCACGTCCTTCCCTCCGACGAAGACGGTCCCCGGCGGCGGCTCGTACAGGCGCGTGAGGAGCGACACGAGCGTGGTCTTGCCGCTCCCCGTCCGCCCGACGATGGCCACACGAGCGCCCGCGGGGACGGTGAAAGAGACGTCGTGGAGGGCCTCCTCGCGGTCCATCGAATAGCGGAAGGTGAGGTGGCGGAACTCGATCGCCCCCGGCGAGGCCGTCTCGCCGCCGACCTCCTCGGGCTCGGGCAGGTGGAGCACCTCGTTCAGCCGCTCCATGGAGGCGACGCCGCGCTGGTAGAGCGAGAGGGTCCAGCCGAGCCCGACCATGGGGCCGGTGAGCCACATGAGGAGGGCGGTGTACTGCCAGAACTGACCGACGGTGAGGTGCCCTCGCACGACGTCGGCCCCTCCGAACCAGAGGACGAGCAGCGTGCCGGTCTCGAGGAAGATGGTGAAGACGGGGAAGTAGATCGCCTGCACGTTGGCGAGGCGCATGTTGAGGCGGACCGACTCCTGCGACAGCTCGCGGAACCGCTCGGCCTCCTCGCGCTCGCGAGCGAAGGCCTTCACGACGCGGATGCCGTTGAGGTTCTCGAGGACGCGCGCGGTGACGTCGCCGAACTGGTCCTGGACCGCCTTTGAGCGGCGGTGGGTCTCCATGAAGAGGCGGTAGGCGATCGCGGCGAGGAAGGGCAGCGGGATGGAGGTGTAGAGGGTCAGGCGCGGGGAGAGGGAGATGAGGAAGGGGTAGGTCGTGACGATGATGGCGAGGGTATCGAGGAGGACGAGGACGCCCATGCCGCAGAACATGCGGACCTGTTCGATGTCGCTCGTCGCGCGCGACATGAGGTCGCCGATCGTGGTGCCGTCGAAGAAGGAGGGGGGGAGGCGGACGGTCTTGGCGAACAGCTCGTTGCGGAGGTCGAGCTCGATGTGGCGGGAGAGGTCCCAGGCGATGCGGCGCCACGTGAAGCGGAGGCAGGCGCGGCAGACCTCGGTGCCGAGGATGACCAGGGCGAACATCCCGAGCGTGGGGGCGTCGGCGAGACCGGTGTTGAGGAAGTCGACGGCCTCCTTCACGAGCCACGGCGGCACGAGGCCGACGGCGTCGACGAGGAAGATCGAGACGACGATCCCGAGGATCCAGAGGCGGTAGCGGCGGAATTGCGCCGCGAACAGTCGGTAGCCGCGCATGAGAGGCGGGGATTATAGCATCGAGGCTCTCGTCTTTCGCGCCATGGAGAGGCTCGCGTGAGCGAGCCGTGGCGGGGCGCGCGTGAGCGCGCCATCCCGCGGCTACCAGAACCTCCATCAAGGACGCTCTGCTGGCGAGGGCGGAGGCTGACTCGCCGGGACTCCATCAGGGTGAATTGCCTTCGAAGCGCGCCGTCTCGCCGACTCGGCCTCGTGCTGCGCCGTCCAGTCCGTGGTGTCGACCAAGCAGCATGGACCGCACGACTTCAGTACGTCGTTCGCGGTTCGCTCGGCCGCTCCCGGTCCTGCGCATCGTCGAGAAAGCGCCAGATGCCATGCCCAGGCTTGAGCAGGACCAGGCCAAGCGCTTCGACGAGCACGTCGTTCATCACGATTTCCGTCTCGTCCTGGGACACGAGGATGCGCGCGTCGACCGCAGGCGTCTGGCGATCGGGCACGAGCGCGCGGACGGAGCCGATCCCGATTGGCACGAGCGACAACCCCATCCCACCTGCGGTGGCGTACCGGATCGGGGTCGCCTTCGACGCACGAGTCCCCCGGAGATGCTTGCCGATCGCCACGGGGAGGAGGAGTTGGGCATCGTCGGTCTCGAACCCCGTGTTCGCGATCGCAACGACCTGGACCGAGTGACCGCCGAGCGCGATCCGGACCTTCACGCGCACCGCCAAGTGTCACTCCTCATCGATCTGGTAGAGTCGGCCAATTCGCGGGATCTCGTAGAGGCGACGGCAGTAGCCTGCCAGCGACGGCCCGCGAGGGCGCTTGGGGGACCCGGGGCTTCCGATCCTCTTCGGAGCATGGGTCATCGACTTCGCCCTGGCCGTCTTCATTCGCCTGGTCATATGACTCTCCCTTGACGCTCCCCGATCAGTCTAACCGCCGCGGTCAGCAGCATCAATGGGCGCCTGCGAGCGCGAAGTGTGCGCAGCATGTGCGACGACGGATCGGAGAGGCCCTCTACTCGTAGGCAGCGAGCGTGGAGACCCGCGGGTCGTCGATCGCGCCGCCAACCGTGAAGTGGTACAGGCTCTGGAAGGCCGCCGACCGCAGCCCGAACGCCTCGTGCATCGCGTCGTCGAAGAATCAGCCGATCCCCGTGCCCCGGACGCCCGCCTCCTCCGCCTCCAGGTAGAGGACCTGTCCGATGAGCCCCGCCTCCCAGAAGAGGCGCGGGTAGGCCCACGGCCCCCACGCGCGGAGCGACGCGCCGAAGTCGGAGAACATCCCGAGCGAGAAGGCGCCCTCGCCGGCGATCTCCTGCTCGCACGAGAGCAACGAGGCGAGGTCGCGCGCGTCGCGTCCCTCCAAGAAGTAGAAGGGGAGCCCCGGCGCGACGGGGGTCCAGGCGAACGTCCCGCGCATCTCGGCGCGAAGCGCGTCGAGACGCGCCGGGTCGCGCACGAGCGCGTAGAGCCCCGGCGTGAGTCCCGCGACGCGGTGGACGAAGAGCGCGAGGTGGATCCGCGGCCTCCACGGCAGCGCATCGAACGGCGCCGTCCCCTCGCGCGTCGGGAGCGTCCGCGCGAGCATGCCCAGGAATCGGTCGGCCAGGATCGCCGTGCGCCCGTCCATCGCCACCGCGCTGCGGCGGCCGAGGATCGCGCGCTCAGCGGTCAGGCGCGACGCGCGCGGCAGCAGAGTCGCCAGGTCGGCCTCGCTCGGCAGGCCGCCGAGGTCCTCTCGCACCCCT
>Ga0082335_1008799_pt1 | contig 11255 bp, 19 predicted proteins | sample Subgrocontami58m_FD_72375 | JGI IMG/M metagenome (GOLD analysis project Ga0082335, IMG submission 72375) | Subsurface groundwater microbial communities from S. Glens Falls, New York, USA - GMW37 contaminated, 5.8 m (SPADES assembly) (version 2) ...
GCTCCGGGCGAAGGTCGATGAAGAACGGGCTAGAACGTGGCATAGACCCTCCTTGAACAGGCCCATTGTACCACGTCTCGGGCGGCTAATATACGTCATTGTAGTAACGAAAATCACTACTTAGCGACCGTTCGGGCCGTGCCGCCGCCAACCCGGGAGATAATCATTTTGAGAGCCGACTCGGTCCCGATCCCATACCCCGTGACCCCGATCCAGAAAAATCTGTCAACAGCCCTGGCACTCCTACTCCTTCGTCCACACAGACGCCCGAGCAGACCAGCACGCCGGAGGCCGATCCAACCCCAAGCGCGGCGCCCACGCCTGATTCGAGCGGTTGTCACGGGTCATGCCCCATCGCCGTTGTCGGAGGTGCAGCTATCGTCTTGGTTACCTTGCCGACCGATGTTGGTTTAGCTATAGCTATGGGCGCAGCAGCGCCGTTAGGCCCGGGGACTGAAATTGCCAGCGTTCTTTTAGCAGGGTGTTGAAATAGCCCTTCCAGGTGCCAAGTAAGGTCGTATTTCGTGCCTGGCGGAACCCCAAAATAGGCCCGAATTCGAGTTTTTCAACAGCCTGTTAGAGATGTAGGCTTTGAATCCCTCTGCGTCGATGTCTTTCCAACTCCCCGCAGCTTTGAGTATGCCCTCCTCGGAGCGGGTAACTACTTCAGAACTGGGGCGCTCGGTTTCTATCTTCACAGGAACTAGGCCGTATAGCTCTCCATCTTTGTCCAGAATCACTGAAGCTGATCCCACTCCTGCAAGTACCTTAGCCAGGTCACTTCCCTGAGTTACTTTAATCATTCGTGGCTTTTCCGCCATCTTATTCACCTCCTCGAAGTCCCTCCGTATAGACTATTTCTGCGTCGTGCCCTACCTCTTCAAAAAATCGGGCGACTTCCTTCGGTAGATTTTCGTCGACGTTAAACTTCACTGGTTTGCGGCAGGAAAGGGAATGATACGCTCCCGAGCTAAGTCAGCAGCATAGGCAAGAACTACTTTAATATCCATCGCTGAAACGCTTGGATAACTCTCCGTTATCTCCTCCACCGGAATACCTGCGGCCAGGTTGTCCAAGACAACAGAAACCGGCATCCGGGTATCCCGAAGGCAGGGTTCTCCATGACAGACCATCGGGTCCACGGTAATGTACTCCGAATAGTCAGGTTTTTCTTTCGCCATCTCTCCTTCACCTCCTCTACCGATATATTATCCCATAGCTCCCACGCGGGTGACGCGATAAGGGCCGTAGTGGCAGCTAATCCTCTCTTGACAAGCTGTTGGTGCGCTCTTCTCGAAGTTCATTCAGGGTTCGGCTCAGTCTAACTACCGCAACTGATGCTTAGCTTGTCAAGTAGCGAAAGGACGGCTGCGACAGCCTAAACGCTACCACGGTGCTCCACCTGTGAGATAATAGTCACGGACTTCCCAATGTCGGAGACAACAAAGATGCAGAAAGAATTAAAGTCTATGGACGTTACCAACATGCCGGACTTGCTCCGCCTGGCAGAAGAGGTGCAAGCCACCAAGCAGCCCAGGGTCCTCACCCGTGGTGGAGAGGAGTTGGTGGAGATGAGGCCCCTCATGCCTGTCGTAAAACGGTCGCTGAAGCGGCCTAAGACACAGGCAGACTTAGAAGCCTTCCGATCTGCCGCGGGAGGCTGGAAGGGACTCGTGGATCCCGAAGCTTTCAAGGCGGCTATTATGTCCGCTCGCGCCTCTGACCGCCTGCCCGTTGACCTATGAACTACCTGGTCGATACTGACTGGGTAGCTGATTACCTGACCGGACAGCCCGGGGCCACTGCCCTCTTCAGCCGCCTGCTGCCGAACGGGATCGCCATTAGCATCATCACCTTCACCGAAATCTACGAGGGCATCTATACTAGCCGCGACCCCAAAGCTGCCGAGCCCGTGTTTCGGGCATTACTACGAGGGCTCGCGGTCGTAGGCATCAATCGTACCGTCGCCAAGCGCCACGCTCAGCTACGAGGGCAGTTACGGCAACAGAGACAGCCCGTTGCGCACCGAGCCCTAGACCTATTGATTGCGGCCACAGCTCTTGCTCACGATCTCATACTCGTTACCCGGAATCTTCGGCACTACGACGACATTCCCGACATGAGGCTCTATGAGCTCTGACTTAGATAGCCCGACTGCCACCCGTCGACGCCACAAGGATAAACACGCATGGGAACTTTTAACTCTATCCACACTGAAGAGACCTGCCCCAACTGCCACGCCCCCGTGGAGTGGCAGAGCAAGCGGTTGGAATATGATGGGCTCATCCTTGCTAACGTGATGCAGCGCATTGAACTGAAGCCGCAGATGGATGGCGAAATGCACGCCCATTGCGATGCGTGCAAGACTTGGACCGACGCCACGATCCAACAGGGCAAGATAGTGGCACTAAAGACGAGCCGAGTGACACCGCGCCAATAGCGTCCTGACAAACACCGAACTTCAGGGCGGCCAGCAGCAAGGCACCTAGACGGGCCATCCTGCTGGCTTTTGCCTACCCTAGGGCGCTGCCCTCTGGCGTCAAGGGCGGCGAACAAGCATGGGCATAAACGGTTTCCCTCCCTGAAGGGCGCCCTCCCATTTATCTCCCCTGCTCGATCACCTTATCCCCCTTGACTCCATTCACCTATGTCGCGGACCCAAGGTGTCCTCGCTCTCCCAGAGCGAGGACACCTTTACTTTGGGAAGGAGACACGGTGATGAGGAAGCAACAGAGTGGTCGCACATCCTCGGTGCAGACGGAGCGCATTCTGTTCGAGGAGCATGGTGACGGCCTGTGGTGGCTAGAAGGGAATGACCTGAATGATTTCAAGCGTCTGGTTGGACTGCGTTGCGAGAGACTGAGGGTAGGGTTTGAACAGTCAGCCGTCTATGGGTATGCCGAAGAACTCGCTCACCAGGGAATCACGGTAGCGGTGCTGAGAGACTGCGGCATCTATACCGTGGGAACGTCCAAGAAGGCCAAGGCCAAGCAAGTGAAAAGCAGTGTCCTATTCCTTGCACCTGAGTTGTTGCTGGACAACGTTCAGCTGCTACGCATGGAACGGGCTACTCCCCTGACCACAGCCCGCCTGAAAGAGCAGGCAGCAGCAGACTGGGGCAGCATCTACGTCTATCAGGTGTACGATGAGGTGTTCGAGATTGACTGGGAGCTGACCAGAGTGCCCAGAGCTAATCTCGAAACCATCCTCTATGCCGCACACAAGCTAGGGAAAAAGGTAGCTTGTCGACTCGTAGCCCCTAAGACAAGAAGGAATGGGAAGGTCGCCAGTGTCGAAACCCAAAATGACCCGCGGCAACCCGCCCAGGACACGGGTCAAATGAAGCTGCTTCTCTAGGAGCACGCCTCAAAAGCTTTATTATTAAGCCAGTCCCAACGATTCTGGCGTCATAATACCTGTCACGCAGGTAGATGTAGCCGCTCTCACTGTCGTACTGCTCGGCAGAGAACCTCCGGTCGTTGGTGATGCCGGTGGGGGTGTTCCGCATCCCGCCAAAGGCCTCGTAATCGTAGCACTCGACTACTGCGCCGCTGGCGTCGCTGATGGCCCGCACGTTCCCCGAGCCGTCATAGTGGTAGTATTTCGGTGTGCCGTCCGCTTCTCGCTTGGCAATCAAGTTCTTCCCGTAGCAGGGTGTTGAAAATCGCGCCCCACTACATCTTGGGGATCGCGAAATGGCTGGGAAGCGAGTACACTGACGGTAATCTTACGCTAGGAGCCGTCCATGCGTGGCAAGCAACCGGTCCAGGTCTCTGCCCTCGCCCTCGTTGACTCTGACTCCCGTATCCCCCGTGACCATCCCTTGCGGACTATCCGCCGCTTCGCCGACCTGGCCCTGGCCCAACTCTCCCCGGAGTTCGACCGACTTTACGCCCGGATCGGACGGCTGTCCATCCCGCCGGAGCGCCTACTGAAAGCGTCGCTGCTGATGGCGCTCTATTCCGTGCGCAGCGAGCGGGCCTTCTGCGAGCAACTGGACTACAACCGCTTGTTCCGCTCCTGCGGGCCTGCACATGGACCTGGTCGAGCCGAGCTTCGACCACAGTAGCTTCAGTAAGAATCGCACTCGGGTGATGGAACACCACATCGCCCAGCAGTTCTTCGATGAAGTCGTCGCCTACTGCCGCGGGCTGAACCTCTTGTCCGATGAGCACTTCTCGGTGGACGGGACGCTGATCGAAGCCAACGCCAGCCTCAAGAGCTTCAAGAAGAAAGACCGTGACGGAGACCCGCCACCGTCACCCCCGATGACCCGGGCAACCCCAGCGTGGACTTTCACGGAGAAAAGCGGTCCAACGACACCCACCAGAGCACGACCGACCCCGAAGCCCGCCTAAAAAAGAAGGGGAAGGGCAAGGAGGCGAAGCTGGTCTATGAGGGTCATGGCCTGATGGAGAATCGCAACGGCTTCTTGGTCGACTGTTTGGTGACCCAGGCCAGCGGCACTGCTGAGCGAGACGCGGTCCCCATCTTGCTGGATGGTGCCCGGGAGCGGGCCGCAGGTCCGCCCCCGGACCTTGGGCGCTGACAAGAACTACGACACGCAGGGCTGCGTGGCCGACATGCGTGCCCGCGGGCGGCACGCCCCCCACGTCGCGCAAAACACTACCCGGCGCAAGAGCACCATCGACGGACGAACGACCTGCCAGCCTGGCTATGCCGTTAGCCAGCGCCTGCGCAAACGTATCGAAGAAATCTGGGGCTGTGCGAAGGATGTCGGCGGGCTACGGCGCAGCCGCTTCCGAGGAGTAAAGAAGCTGCAATGGGCCTCCTACCTCGTGGGCGCGGCATACAACCTCGTCCGCTTGGCCGGGATGCTGCGCTGCCTCAACCCTCGGGCGGCCGCAGCAGCATAACTCAAGCTCGCCCACCGCAAAATGCGCCCCGAACACCAACCGAATACCCCCAGAACCGCCTCAATCCTCGCCGATTTTGTTTCGCCATCTCTCCGCGTAAGCTCACCGGCTTCTTCCTCATCCTTCTTGCCCGCCGATTACCCCATCTTCAACACCCTGCTAAACGGAGGCACACCGCCAATCGGCCCGTTCAGAACTAAATTTTCTGCGGTAGTGCCGCTGGTGTCCAATTAGCGTCGCAACCGAGGGTAGTCACTGTGCTGGGGCAGAAAAGTCTTGATGAAGTCTCCAGGCGAGAGTGCCGTGATCGGTAGCCCCGCGTCGTTGACCTGGGTCGTGAACGGTTTGTCCAGAGTGATGAGGAAGGGTGCGTGAGCCGCAAGCGCCGAGGCTATGACGTGTTGGTCCTTCTGGGTGACCACCCGACGATGAGCGTCAAGATCTGCTTGGGAGGGAACGGGCACCTTCGGTCTGCTTAGGAATGCGAGTGACAATGTTGTCGTAGTTCTCCAGGGCTTGCGGCCCCAGGTCAGCAAAGACATGGCGTTCGGCCTCTACCAACACGAGCTGCGATACGGCTGCCCGAAGCAGACCGAGCGCACAGAGGGACAATAAAAAGCCGGATCCCCCATTTGGTGAACCGGCCGCCGCAATCAGGCAAGAGGCATCGAAAAACAGCAGTGTTTGGCGATCGATGGTCATGGCGCTGGTGTCGGTTTTTCCGCCGACACCGCGCTGCCTGGTCCCTTGTGCTCAACAGCACTGAGAAAACGCTCTACAATGGCGCGAGCGTCCTCATCGAGTTTGTCCGTCTTCAGGAAAGCGGCAACTTCTTCTTGAGTGTACTCACGCATAGCCACTTGAGGCGCGGTCCTCGTGGCCCACAGAAGGAGGTCCACGCTTCTCTTGGGAATACGATAGGCTTTGCCGAGCCGCGAGGCTACCAATTTGCCCGAGCGGATGTAGCGGTAGACCGTTTCGCGGTTGATTTGCAGATACTCTGCGGCCTGGCCTGGTGTCATGATGTCACGAATGCGTTCCATAGTTGAGGCGACTGTCTCATACTTGAGACGACTTGTCAATAACGATAAACCAAGGAGAGCTATTCAGGCGAGGTGGGTGATGGCACGGGCCCGGCGCTGACACATGGCCTGGAGGAGCCTTTATAGATTTGATCAAGAGAGAACGAAGAAGGCATTCTCCTTATTGATCATGGTGTGGAGGCGACGCGCTCAAGCCCGACCTTGGCGGGTAGACGTCTTACGCTTACCTCCAGAGAAAAGCCTTCACCTAAGGCCTCCAGATACCGACGTAAAGTGGTGAGCGTATAGGACTCATAACCTCGCTTCTCGATGCGAGCCACCTGCGCTTGGGAGACGCCGAGACGGGCAGCCACCTGGCGTTGGGTGAGCCCGGTGGTCTGCCGAGCCTCTACCAATTGCAGCCAGAGGTCGTTTTTAGCAGCAGTCTGCTGATACCGAGTTGCCTTTGCAGGTGTATCGGTAAGAGATGCTTTCCAGTCTCGATAATCTTGTTCGCCCTCTTTGATAAGGTCTCGTTTTGTTTCAGTAGCCATAATTATTCACCTCCTTCCCGTTTTATAAAAGCAGCATAGCGGGCATGAGCGATTGCCAATTCGTCCCGTGGTGTCTTCCGATCCTTCTTCTGGAAGCCGTGGACGAAGACGATCTGCTTGCCGGTAAAAAAGAAATAGATCACTCGATAGATGTTGGTGTTGCTTTCGCGGCGCAACTCCCAGAGCTTACTTTCGAGATGACGGACCAGTGGCTCCCGGGTTTGAACATTGCGTAATCGGAGCTGTTCAATAGCCCATCCGATACTTTGCTGCGTATCTTCATCCAGGCTTGCCAAGAACTCCCTCACGGGACTATGTCCCTGCTCATCACGATAGAAAACGACCGACCATTCCTCTGCGTCTGTCATGATACTGATTTTAGTATATCACTGGCCCGTTGTCAAGCTGCGGGTTAGGCAGATGTCGCTCGGTAGTTACACCAAGACCCATCAAATTGCTTCTCATGGCAGCTCCAGAATGGGCCTTTCCTGCCGTGAACCAGGACCATTGAGATATGATGCACTCCGCATTGGGGAGGTGCTTCATCAACGGGCTCGGTTAAGGGTAGTCGTTCTGGCTGCATCAGCTTGGCATAAGTGCCTTGCGCGTAGGCGAGGGCAGCGTCAATACCACCGGGGTCTTCGACGGTGACGGTAACCCGATGAGTACCATCCGTACTCATCGTAATTTCGTAGGTTGTACGATTCATTTCTGCATCACCTCCTCTCGTTCACTTTTCATAGACTTGTAGCGTCCATCAGTTTCTTGGCGTTCTGGCGTCCCATGTGGACGTAGATCTGGGTAGTGTTGAGGTAGGCGTGACCGAGCCATTGTTGGAGTTGGAAAGGGGAGACACCCTTCTCGGCCTTATAGGTGGCGAAGGTGTGCCTCAATGAGTGAGGACTGGCCCTGCGCGTGATGCCCGCCAGAACCCTGTACTTGGCGACCAGTTTTCGCACGCCGCGTTCTCCCAGATGTTGACCGTCGTGGTTCAGGAAGAGGTAGTTGGCGGTGTCCGTCGGCCGAATAGCCAGCCAGTTCTTGATGGCTTGAATAGCCTTCTTCTCCATAGGGATGTCCCGGGCGCTCATGCCCTTTCCGGCGCTGATGTGTAAGACCTGGCTATCAAGCTCCACGTCGGAAAGTAGCAAAGCGCAGAGCTCGCTGACCCGGACACCAGTTTGCAGGAAGACTTGAAGGATGGCGAAATCTCGTGGAGACGTGCCGGCCAATGACAACATCCGGGAGAACTCGTCCGGCAACAGGTAAGTGCGGATATTCTTCTCCTTCTTCGGACCCTCCACCCCATGAGTAGGGGAGCGGTCAATCTTGCCCTCGGCTTCAAGACAGCGGAAGTACTCGCGGACTGCGGCCAACTTCCTTGCTCTTGATACCCCTGTGAGTTTTTGCTGTGCCAGATAGGAGAGAAAGTCTGTGATGTAGGCTCTCGACACATCGGCGGGGCGCTCAATGGTAAAGTTGCTTTCCTGCAAGAACCGGAAGAACTGGAGGAGGTCGGTCTTGTAAGCCAGCACGGTGGCAGGACTGCGGTTCTTCCCATTGAGGCCGTCAAGGAAGGCAGACAGCGTTTCCGGGAATGCCGGGAAATACTGAACCCCTGAAGAATTTCCAGGGGTCGGATTTTGCTGGTGATAGTCTGTTTTGTTGTCCATAGTGACCGCTCTCACTGTAGCAATCAGGAATTACCACTGCAAGAGCGAGTACCTGGTAATAAACGGTTCCGATAACCAGGTCTTTATTTCATTATATGGAACCGCTTATCTAGCGAGTCAAGAGGGAAGTTAGTTAGAGAGGGTCCGATAATCGTAGTTATGAGAACTCATTCACAAAAAATCTCGGAACTACCGACGCTGCCAGTAGTGAGATGCTGATTAAGGGATGGGTTGCGAGACAATGGGCACGGCAGGACTTGTTTCAATCCTCACCCGATCTCACGACCGGGTGCAACTAAGAGTAACAAATGCTTGTGCATCCGAGTCCACGTTTCAATCCTCACCCGATCTCACGACCGGGTGCAACCCTGGAGGTGCAGCGGGATAACTTTCTGGGCCTAACTGTTTCAATCCTCACCCGATCTCACGACCGGGTGCAACACTGGTGGCGCGAGCCTGTCCCCTTCAACGAGACCGCGTTTCAATCCTCACCCGATCTCACGACCGGGTGCAACCTCATCGAGCTTGCCAATCTGATTACCTATGCGCTCGTTTCAATCCTCACCCGATCTCACGACCGGGTGCAACGCTGACCATACCGGCGCAAAGATCGGAGCGGTGTACGTTTCAATCCTCACCCGATCTCACGACCGGGTGCAACGTGACCTGATAGATGCCTAGTCCCATCTGTGACAACTGTTTCAATCCTCACCCGATCTCACGACCGGGTGCAACTCCACGCTATCCGCCGCTCCCGCTCAGCGTACCCCCCGTTTCAATCCTCACCCGATCTCACGACCGGGTGCAACCCGGGCGGCGCGGAGCGGTGCAGCTTTATCGTGCATGTTTCAATCCTCACCCGATCTCACGACCGGGTGCAACTCAGGACAAGCGCATCACCAAGCCACTCACCGATGGGTTTCAATCCTCACCCGATCTCACGACCGGGTGCAACGCACCGTGAAATGATGGTTACTGGCGTCTACTGGCAGTTTCAATCCTCACCCGATCTCACGACCGGGTGCAACCGCAGCCAGGAGCCAACCCCAGCATGACGCATGCCGTTTCAATCCTCACCCGATCTCACGACCGGGTGCAACGAGGTCTCGCCCGATCAAAGGGCGGATATACGCAAAGTTTCAATCCTCACCCGATCTCACGACCGGGTGCAACGCTTTGTGGGCCACTCGTTCTGTTCCGATGCACAGGTTTCAATCCTCACCCGATCTCACGACCGGGTGCAACCGGCGTCGGCGCACGGGATGCGGAGCCTGCTTATCGTTTCAATCCTCACCCGATCTCACGACCGGGTGCAACCAACTGCAGCGCCGGGGCATTTGCCACCACGGAGACGTTTCAATCCTCACCCGATCTCACGACCGGGTGCAACGCTCCCAGCACTCTGATTATTACCGCAAGCTATATAAATGTTTCAATCCTCACCCGATCTCACGACCGGGTGCAACCTCGCAGCGACAAGTCGCCCGTGGCATAGCGCAGGTTTCAATCCTCACCCGATCTCACGACCGGGTGCAACCCTGGGCCCCCTCTCTCGCCAGCAGTCCACGGGCGTTTCAATCCTCACCCGATCTCACGACCGGGTGCAACTGCCCTGGGGCAGGAAGCGGTGCAGCGGGCGATCCCGGTTTCAATCCTCACCCGATCTCACGACCGGGTGCAACATCCGCAGCACCCAAGTCGTCCATGTACACCATAGTTTCAATCCTCACCCGATCTCACGACCGGGTGCAACCTGAGTACCTTGCGGAGTCAAAACTCCGTCATTGACGTTTCAATCCTCACCCGATCTCACGACCGGGTGCAACCATGTGCGTCTCGTTGTGCTTGCAACAGTCTACTAGTTTCAATCCTCACCCGATCTCACGACCGGGTGCAACGTTATCCGATGGCAGTGCCTTAGTAGGTGATTCAAGTTTCAATCCTCACCCGATCTCACGACCGGGTGCAACTTGCGCCGTAAGCGTGTAACCGCCCTTGCCCCACGTTTCAATCCTCACCCGATCTCACGACCGGGTGCAACCTCATCTGTCGCTTCATCCCGCTCTTCTGGCTTTAGTTTCAATCCTCACCCGATCTCACGACCGGGTGCAACTCCCGTAGCAAAGTTTGCTTCAGCCTGATCGCTAGTTTCAATCCTCACCCGATCTCACGACCGGGTGCAACCCAATGCCATCAGTGCCAACGGTTCCGATTCCACGTTTCAATCCTCACCCGATCTCACGACCGGGTGCAACCTTAATGACCTTGTACCACTTATTCAAGACTGGTGCGGTTTCAATCCTCACCCGATCTCACGACCGGGTGCAACGCTACGCAGCAGACTGCTTTTGTCCAGCTAGGTCCTGTTTCAATCCTCACCCGATCTCACGACCGGGTGCAACGTCACGATAAATTAGAGGAGCATCACCATGGCTATGTTTCAATCCTCACCCGATCTCACGACCGGGTGCAACCGGCGGACTGTCTACGCGACATCGCCGTATTGCTAGTTTCAATCCTCACCCGATCTCACGACCGGGTGCAACCCCACAGCGAAGATGGTAATAGCGCAGACAAGGAAGTTTCAATCCTCACCCGATCTCACGACCGGGTGCAACCATTTTGTCACGGGAGGAGAGAGATGACCACACAAGTTTCAATCCTCACCCGATCTCACGACCGGGTGCAACCTCTCCCACTTAGTTGTTTGGATGAGCGGTCTCAGTAGTTTCAATCCTCACCCGATCTCACGACCGGGTGCAACCTGGCAAGCAAGGAGATTATGCGCCTATCGACAACTAAGTTTCAATCCTCACCCGATCTCACGACCGGGTGCAACCGAGGCGATTGTCACAAGAGAGACGACCACACAAGTTTCAATCCTCACCCGATCTCACGACCGGGTGCAACCCGCGCCGTGTACCTTCGCGGCCTGAGCGAGGCCAGTTTCAATCCTCACCCGATCTCACGACCGGGTGCAACTCTCGCCCTCGCCCGTCATGTTCAGGCTGATAGAAGTTTCAATCCTCACCCGATCTCACGACCGGGTGCAACGTGAATTGCCCGATGGCCTGTCCCGTGGGCAGCGTGTTTCAATCCTCACCCGATCTCACGACCGGGTGCAACTCT
>Ga0082335_1008800_pt1 | contig 11254 bp, 8 predicted proteins | sample Subgrocontami58m_FD_72375 | JGI IMG/M metagenome (GOLD analysis project Ga0082335, IMG submission 72375) | Subsurface groundwater microbial communities from S. Glens Falls, New York, USA - GMW37 contaminated, 5.8 m (SPADES assembly) (version 2) ...
CTGGGGTAATAAAGAAAATTTTTTGTTGATCATATGCTCTATAGTATAAGAAATGTGGATTATAAGCAACATTTTAACATAAGTCGTAGAACATATAACGTGGAACGTGGAACTTATATACAACAATTATTTATTATCTAATTAACGAGTTCACGAGTTAACGGGTTGTCGCTTATAGTCTGCAGACAAACAAATAAACCTCTGATAATATTACTTTTGTGAAATTGCTGAATTTGTTTGTTGACGAATCTGGTTCAGATAATCCAAAAAAAGGGCATTCGAAGTGTTATATTGTCTGTGGTTGTTTGGTTTCAGACTATAAGAGAGACGAATTAAAAATTCATGCAGATCAAATAAAATTCAAATATTGGGGAAGAACAGATATAGTATTCCACTCAAGGGAAATAGGAAGGAAAGAGGGAGATTTTTCTATTCTAAAAGACAAAAAAACATACCAAGACTTTCAAAACGACCTTTTTAACTTTCTGTCATTAGCAGGAATTCAATTACTGGTAATTTTAGTAGATCATCAAAAAGCCAACAAGAAAAACTGGAATTCACAAAAAGTCTATAAAGAAACAGCAAACATTTTAATCAAAAACTTTATTTTATCTCTACTTGCAATTGGAGACACAAGAGGTAAATTAATTGTAGAATCAGCTACTTCTGAAAAAGATTTTGTATTCCATAAGTCAGCTGGATATTTTCTTTCAAACGGCATTAAAGAAATGAATATAAGTTATAAAGATGTACAAAATGTTTTAACTGAAGTTTCTTTTGTTTCTAAGAAGAATTACGACATCGAAGAACAAATCGCTGATTTGTTAGCTTTTGGAGCAAAGTTAAAGTTTACAAAAAAAACAAAACCTCTTTCTATTTACGAACAAAGAATTCTAAAGATTATGGAACACAAAATCTTTCGTATGCATCCAGATACAGGCGCTAAGAAAAAGAAATATTATTCTTTGATAGAAGGATTTAAAATCTTGCCCTAAATGCAAAAAAACTGGGTCGTGGCATCACGCTCACTCACCAGTTTTCAGCAATTAAAGTATAAAATAGTTAACAACTTTTGTCAACAATAAAAAAAGAGGGAGACCCTAAATTAGAATCTTCCCTCAGTGTTATAAACAGATAATAACTTACTATCCTCTTTCTGTCAAATACTAATAAGTTAACAAATTAACGGGCTTGGGTTTTTAAGAACATACGTACACACTCCCGCCATCTCTTTTTCTAATGTAAATCCAGATTTCTCAACAGATTTTCTACTTGCTTTGTTATTAGCAACAACATGACCTATTAATTTATCAAGTCCTAATTGATTAAATGCAAAATCAACAAGAAGTGCCCTCGCTCTTGCTGCAAAACCGTTCCCCGCAAACTCTTTTCCAACCATAGATTCTATAAGACCAGTCCCATCCTCACAATCCAATACGCTATTTTCTCCAACCAAAGTCTCGCCTTCCCATATTCCAAATGCATATTTTTTTGGGTTATCTGGATTAGCCAAAGCATATTTTACTGAATCAAGAGTAGGATACATTTCTGCGTATCCTAAACCAAGTTGGTTAAAGTGATCTCTATTCCTGTCTACTAAATCATAGAAAACAGGCGCATCGGTCTCTATGAGTTGTTTTAAAACAACTGTATCGCTGATACTTTTTAATATTATTCTTTTACTTGGAGGCTCTTGTAATTCCGGACTAGATGAATCTGTAGCCATTTGTTTAAATTTTACCACTTTTGGGAAGGTTGGGGTTTAGGAGTTCGTAATTTAACCATTTGCCTTCTCTAATCTTAAGTTTAAAACCGGATTTTTCTACGGATTTTTGGCTTGCAATATTTCTTTTATGTATTTGACTTTCTAAAAATTTTAATCCCAAGTGATTAAACGCATAATCAATTAATATATCTCTACCCCTTGCGGCAAAATTATGACCTGTATGTTTTTCTCCTATCCAAGAACCTGTTACCCCTATACCCTGCTCTTTTATAACAATCAAATTTACTGACCCAACCATAGTGTCACCATCCCATATACCAAATCTTAATTTTCTTGGGTCATCCGGATTTACAATACTATTTAAAACTGATTCTTCTGTAGGATATTTGCGTGATGTTCTATCGCGATGACGAGAAAGGTGCTTTCTTCCTTCATCAACAAGTTTAAAATAATGCGGAGCGTCTTCTGGTATCAATTGCTTTAAAACCACAGAATCTTTTTCGCTTCTAAGAATGATCCTATCGTTTGGAGTAAGTAGTGATTCTGAAGACCCACCATCTATAGACATTTAAAGACATTTTACCACGAATAGGCGCGTAAAAAGTGGATTATAATTCGATTGCACTCAGTACAAGTAGTCTGCAGACAAAGACTAAACCTTCTGATAGCATTTTCAAATGCAAGAAAAATAGATGATATTTGGGAGTTTAAATAAAGCGACCCTGGTTTCTATCTAAGCGTTTGCTTAGAACGCGCACCATACGGTGACAATTCGAAAACAGGGTCTTTGTAATTCACATTATAGCATAAATTCTGTTTTACCTGTCAAGAGATAAAGCAATTATTGTTACAGGAGACGGAGACTTTCATTGTCTTGCGCAGTATCTCATCAAGAAAAATAAATTGTACAAACTTCTTATTCCTAATCAGTTTAGTTATTCTTCTCTGCTTAGAGAATTTAAAAAATATATATCGTTTATTAATCTTTTGAAGGAAAAACTTGAACTTAAAAAATAGACAGGCATTTGCGCGGGATGAAACCCTTTAAAAGAAAATCAAAAAAATAAATTACTTTCTTTTTCGCTTTGCGTACTCTTCTGCTAATAATTCTGCTGTAATTTTTCGATACTTAGCAATCTTTGCTGGATCAGTAATTCCTTCCCAACCATCTCTGATCATAGCTTGGTTTTTTGGAACCACTAATTTTTCACCATTTCTAACATAACTACCTCCAGCTCCTTTAATAACACTAAAACTTTCTAATCCAGCTAATGCTGCTGCTTTTCTATGTAGGTCTACAGTTGTTGATGGTACAAGTTGTGTTCTTTCCTGACCGTAATTTGGATTTGGGGGTCTTACTATCTCTGGTCATACACCTATCTCTGCCATAGAATAAATTATATCAAATCAGTCTGTCTAAACAAGAAACGTAGAACATTTAACGTGAAACTTGAAGTGTGGGGGTTATTTGAAGTTTATGACGAGTTTTTTTCCAATATAGCAGGCTCTAAAGTCTTAATAAAGTGGATTATAATCTATTGACAAGTTTATAAATTCTGATAATTTGAAATCTACATGATAATTCTTAATGAAAAACAAACATTACAATTATCTGAATTTTTATCAAATATGGCTGTCGCTCTAATAATTGGAGCATTATTTACTCCTAGTAAATCATGGCTTATGTATATATATATGGGTTATGGTACAATAAGTTTGTATCTATCAATTAGGCTTTTGAGAACAAAATGATAAACGAACAGGCTTTTAATACATTTGCTATTTTTTGGGGTGTTTTTTTAATTGTATTTATACTTCTCATAGCTACAAGAAAAATAACCTTTAAAAGATAATAAAAACAGCTACGTCGCACCCCGGAGGGGCGAATTTCATATTTTGCATAAGTAGAACGCTAATTAAATAGTGTTCTGTTTAGAAGTATAAAACAGAACATACGACTTGTTAAGAGATTAAGACACATCTGGGGTAGCATACCCTATTGGGTCGGTCTGCATTAAAAGTAGATCCTATCGCTCACTTCGTTCGCTCCAGGATGACAAGCGGTTTTTTGAATTTAATAATTTGTATTTAGATATTGTTTAGGATTTAGAGATTAGAGATTAGAGATTAGAGATTAGAGATTAGAGATTTTTATGAAGCTTTACTTTATGACTTTCGTTACTACTCCTGCGCCGACTGTATGTCCGCCTTCTCGAATTGCGAACTTTAAGCCTTCCTCAAGAGCGACTGGATATATGAGTTTTGCAGATATTTTAATATTGTCACCCGGCATTACCATCTCAACACCTTCAGGAAGAGTTGCCTCACCTGTGACGTCAGTTGTTCTTATGTAAAACTGTGGTTTGTAACCTTTGAAAAATGGAGTGTGTCTTCCGCCTTCTTCTTTTGTCAATACATAGATCTCTGCTTCAAATTCTGTGTGAGGAGTGACTGTCCCTGGTTTTGCGATTACTTGACCTCTTTGTACGTCATCTTTTTCAGTTCCTCTAAGAAGCAGTCCTACATTATCCCCTGCTCTTGCCTCATCTAGTGATTTTCTAAACATTTCAATACCTGTTATGACAGTTTTTGTAGTAGCTTTTAGACCTACTATTTCAATTTCATCATTGACTTTAAGCACTCCCCTTGCAACTCTCCCAGTAACTACAGTACCTCGTCCTTGAATTGTAAATACATCTTCAATAGGCATAAGGAATGGTTTGTCAATGTCTCTTACAGGTTCTGGAATATATGTATCAACTGCCGTCAGCAGCTCTTCAATAGATTTCATTGCCGCCTCATCGCCTTCAATTGCTTTTAGAGCTGATCCTTTTATAACCGGAATCTTATCTCCTGGAAATTCATATTTTGTAAGAAGCTCTCTGACTTCCATTTCTACAAGATCAATGATTTCTTTATCTGAAACCATATCTACTTTATTAAGAAATACAACAATTGCTGGTACGTTAACTTGTCTTGCAAGAAGTATATGTTCTTTTGTTTGCGGCATTGGACCATCTGGAGCAGACACTACTAAAATTGCTCCATCCATTTGAGCTGCACCTGTAATCATGTTTTTTATGTAGTCTGCGTGTCCTGGAGCGTCAATGTGCGCATAATGTCTTTTTTCTGTTTCGTATTCTGAGTGGTGTATATTAATAGTTACGCCTCTTGCTTTTTCCTCTGGCGCTTTATCTATTTCTTCAACTTTCATCTCTTTTGCAAAACCTTTTTTTGCAAGTACTTTGTGAATCGCCGATGTTAATGTTGTTTTACCATGATCGACGTGACCAATCGTACCTATATTGATGTGCGGTTTGTTTCTTTGAAATACTCCTTCTGCCATATTATCGTTGATTTTTATAAATTACTAACTTATGATAAAAGAATTAATGAAGAAAATCAAGGACATATTTTTAAATAGCCTCATTCCAAGCAAAGAATTCTATAAAACAATTCCTAAAAAAAAGTTTTCTTATTCAATTTTGTATTTTCTTTCTTTTATTTTTCTTTTGAATTTTGCTATGTTTATAATATTTATTTTTAAAATAAACACGAGTTTCCGCATTGATAAATTGCCAGATAATCTAATAGTAAATATTGAAAATGGATTTTTATCGACAAACTCCAATCGACCAGTTCTTATTTGGTCAACCATTGGCCCATCAAAAAGACTAATTGCTGTAATTGATGAAACAGCTACGAGTGAAAAAATAAAACAATATAATGCAACTGTTTTATTTACATCAACAAATTTTGTAATCAATCACTGGAAAGATAAAGAAATTATTAATTTACCATATACAAAATCTGATACAAAAATTACAAAAGATATGGTAATCAACTTTAAACAGACTTTAATTAATATTCTTCCGTTAATACTCGGCTTTATAGCTTTTTACATGCTTGTTTTAACTCCAATATTTACGATAGTTTTTTTACTCATCTTTTTAAGTCTCATGTCTTTAACTTCTTACTTCATATTTAAGCTGTGGACTAAAAAAATTACCCTTAAGAAAACATTTCAAATTTCTCTGCACGCTGTAACTCTTCCAATCATTATTTATTCTTTTTTGTTGATCTTAAACAATCCATTAGTTAATTCAATTAACTCACTCATCTTTTTACTTTTGTCACTTGGGTTTGTGACAATATCATTATATGACGCTTATTACTGATACTTCTTCAAAACTAAATACTGAACAAAAAGAATCAATACTCTATAACAAAGGCCCGCTTCTTATAGTAGCTGGTGCAGGTACTGGAAAAACCTACGTCATTGTTGAAAAAATTAAACATATTATAAAAAGTAAATTAGCAAAGCCAGAGAATATACTAGCGCTCACCTTTACTGAAAAAGCAGCGGCAGAAATGGAAGAAAGAGTTGATAAGGCTCTTCCTTTTGGATATTTTCCAATGTGGATATCAACTTTTCACTCATTCGCAGATAAAATTCTTAAGGAAGAAGCAATACATATAGGTTTAAGCCCTTCTTACAGACTACTTACTCAAACAGAAAGTGTGATGTTTATAAACTCAAATCTTTTCAAATTTAAACTAAAATATTTTAGGCCTACAGGAAATCCTCAAAAGTTTACAGAAAGTTTATATCAACATTTTTCCAGACTAAAAGACGAATATATCTCACCCCATGATTACTTAGTCTGGGCTAAATCTAAAAATAAAACCAATTTAGAAAAAGAAGAAAAAGAAAAGATATGGGAACTGGCAAATGCTTACTCCCTTTATCAAAAATTAATGATAGAAAACAATAATATGGATTTTTCAGATTTAATTTATTATCTATTGGAAGTTTTTAAAAAAAGAAACAATTTACTTCATAAATATATGAAAACATTCAAATATGTATTGGTTGATGAATTTCAAGATACTAACATCGCCCAATACGAACTAATAAAAATAATATGCCCTGCCACATCAAATCCAAAACTTACTGTTGTAGGAGACGATTCCCAAGCTATTTATAAATTCAGAGGAGCTTCAGTATCAAATATTTTAACTTTTATGAAAGATTATAAGGGAGCTAGATTAATCAGTCTTAGAAAAAACTATAGATCAAACCAACAAATTCTTGATGGCGCATATAGATTAATTCAAAAAAATAATCCTGATACTTTAGAATCAAAGCTTGGAATATCAAAAAATCTTATATCCCAAACTCCCAAGTCTGAATCACCTGAAAAAATCAAGTTATTTTGGACAGATGACGCAGATGAAGAAGCAAATGAAGTAGCAGAAGAAATAATCAAATTAAAAGAAAAATATTCATATTCTGAAATTGCTATACTCGTGCGAGCGAACAATCACGCTGATTCTTTTGCAAAGACTCTATCACAAAAAGGCATCCCCTATCAGTTTCTAGGGCCTGGTGTTTTATACAAGCAACCAGAAATAAAAGATCTGATCGCATACCTTAATATACTTTCTGATATTGAGGATTCTGTTTCTCTTTATAGAGTGCTTTCTATGAATATTTTTGAAATATCAAATAGAGATCTAGCTTTTCTTTTGTCTTTTTCAAACAAAACAAGGTTGTCTCTATTTAACTCACTTGAAATACTTTTAAGTGAATCAGTTAATGAAATAAATTTTAAAACCGACATAAATTACAAAAAAATACTTCCATTTATTAGCGAAAACAGCAGAGCCAAACTTTATAAAGTTTATAAGTTAATAAACAAACATTTATCACAAATAAATAAAGAAACTGCAGGGCAGATACTATATAACTTTTTAGAAGACTCGGGTTATTTATCTAAAATTGTAAAATACGAAACGCCAAAAGACGAAAAAATTACGCTTAACATCTCAAAATTTTTCAAAAGATTAAAGGCATTTGAAGCTTCTCATGATGACAGCTCTGTTTTTCAAGCAGTTAAATTTATAAAAATGAGCATGGAACTTGGAGAATCGCCAAGCTCACAGGACATTGAGTCTCCATCTTATGACGCAGTAAATATACTTACAGTACATGGCTCTAAAGGCCTTGAATTCCCTGTTGTTTTTATTATCAATCTGACAAAAGATAGATTCCCAACCCGAGATCGAAAAGAGCTTATCCCAATTCCGCAAGAGCTGATAAAGGAAATCTTACCTGAAGGCGATTATCACTTACAAGAAGAAAGACGGTTGTTTTATGTAGCTTTAACTCGGGCAAAGGATTTAATATATCTTACTTCTTCAAAATGGTATGGAGAATCAAAACGACTTCGAAGACTATCTCCTTTTATTGTTGATACCTTAGGTGAAGATTATATAAATAAAAGAGAAATAATAAATAAAGATGAAAAAGAACAAATGTCGATTTTTGAATATAAAAAGACTCCAGAGCGGCTTAAGAAAAAAAAGTCTATGTTAAATTATCTTTCTTACTCTCAAATAAATACTTTTATGACTTGCCCGCTTAGGTATAAGTACAGCTATATTTTACATATACCTGTAAGTAAAAACGCCGCGTTAGTTTTTGGAGAAACTGTTCACACAACTTTGCAAAAATTCTATCTCGACTTTATTAAAAATAGAAAAACAGGTTTAAAAGACTTAATCCAAATATATAAAGATGAATGGCAGCCAATCGGGTATTCTTCAATAGCTCATCATAATAAAATGTACGCGGACGGTAAAAAAATGCTTGAGCTATTTTATAAAAAGTATCACGATAAAAATATCCAGATTATTGACTTAGAAAAGCCATTTAGAGTAAAAACAGTACAAGGAGTGATTTTAAGTGGAAAAATGGATAGAGTTGATGATATTGGAAAAAACAAAATAGAAATAATCGATTATAAAACAGGAAAAATCCCAGATGAAAAAGATTTGAAAAAAGATCTACAACTTTCTATTTATTTTCTCGCGGCAACAGATAAAGGAATGTATGGAAAAAAACCTGAAGAAGTTTTATTAAGCTTATATTATCTACAAGATTTGAAAAAAATATCATTTGTGAAAAAAATTGAGGATACGCAGGAAATAAAAAAATCAATTGCTGAAATCGTTGATAAAATAAACATAAGCAGTTTTACTCCTAAAAAAGGTCCTTGGTGCAAACATTGCCCTTACCTCATGATATGCGAAGCATGGCAGTAACTACAAAACTTTTAGTATAATACAAATATGACGGAACAGATTGTCAAATCAAGATTATATGAGAGATTAGCTGAAACCATTGTCCCGATTTTGACATGGGTTATAATTACTTTACCACTATGGCTATCTCCATTTCATCCAGCTTTGGTTGCATATTTTATAATTGCCTTTGATACATACTTTTTTTATAAATCTACAATTACAGTTTATTATGCCGTAATTTCTTATAAAGCAATACTCAAGGCAGAAAAAATTTCATTTAAGAATCGTATTCTATCTTTAAAACCAAAAAATATTCAGCACTATGTGATAATTCCAAATTTTAAGGAGCCTATTTACAAACTTGAGTCAACTATAAAAAGTATCATATATAACGACTATCCATATAAAAAAATCAGCCTTATTTTGGCTTTTGAGAAAAGAGAATCTAATGTTTCAACCAAGGCTTATAAACTAAAAAGGAAATTTAACAAATACTTTAAAGATTTATTTGTAACATACCATGGGCTTGTTGAAGGCGAAGAAGAAGGAAAAGCAAGTAATCAAACATTTGCTGCAAAATATATTAACGCCATACTTGATGAACAGGGAATTGATAAAAAAGAAGTACTAATCACAATTTGTGATGCTGACAGCTATATGGCTAAAAACTATTTTTCTTATCTTACCTATCAATACTTAAAAGACAAAAACCGACAATATCATTTTTATTGGGCTCCTGTTCTTCTTTATAATAACTTTTGGAAACTTCCTTTTTTTATAAGAATGCAGGCAACCATATCTTCTATTTTAAGGCTTTCATTTCTGTCACAAACTGAAAAACTAATACAAATTTCAACATATTCTTCAAGCTTATGGCTTTTAGATAAAGTTGGATTTTGGGATGTTGATATTATTCCTGAAGATTGGCATATTTATTATCAAGCATTCTTTAAGTTTGGAGACAAAATCAGAACAATTCCCTTATATACCATGATCAATGGAGACGCTGTATTCTCTGGAGGAATAGTTAAAACCCTTGTCAACAGATATGAACAAGAAAAAAGATGGGCTTCAGGCGCTTCAGATATTGGTTATTTTTTAAAGAATTTCTTTACAACTTCGCATATAAAGATATCGACTAAATTTAAAAAATTTATATTTCTTGCTGAAACGCATTTATTTTGGCCTATATCTTTTTTTATTCTGACTGTATCTGCGATTATACCTCCTTTAATAAATCCGATTTTCAAAAGAACTGTTCTTGGATTTATTCTCCCAAAACTCGCAAGCGCAATACTTACTCTGACTACTCTTGCCATAATCGTATATATCTATTTGGATATTAAACTCCGAAAAAAATTTAAACAAAAAACAAAACTAATTAATCTTCCGATTTTAATTGTTCAATGGTATATGCTCCCTCTTGTTTCTTTTGTTTTATCATCTCTACCAGCGCTTGATGCCCATACCAGACTACTTTTGGGTAAAAAGCTAAAATATAAAGTAACAGAAAAAGTCTAAAAGAGAATATAATATATACATGCTTGATTTTCTCTTTACGAAAACTCCTATGTCTTATTTTGTCCAAAGTATTTGGAGAGATGAAGCTTTTACCTACCTTTTGACAAAAGAGTCGATTTCAAACATTTTTTATTTAAGCGCCAAAGATTTTACACCACCGCTTTATACTTTATTACTAAAATTTTGGATATGGATATTTGGTTCTAGTGAAATCGCGATGAGGTCTCTATCTTTGCTTTTTTATCTTATCAGCGCATATTTTTTCTATTTATTTTTGGTTAAAATATTAAAAATAAAAACTATTTGGAAATACTTTTACATGGTTTTATTTTTATTAAACCCGATGCTTCATTATTTTGCTTTCGAAGCAAGAACCTATTCTCTACTATTTCTAATTACTACTATGTCTTTTTATTTTCTACTTAGTAAGAAATATAAAGCTTATTTAATAACCTTGTCAATTGGTTTATTTACTCATTATTTTATGTTTCTCGTATTAACTTGCCAGATTCTTTATTTATTGTTTTTAGGAGGAAAAAATATAAAAATACTTAAAAAAATGATAATTCCTTTTCTGGTATTTCTCCCCTGGTTCATTTTTGTATTAAAAGAAAATAATCTGATAAACGAACCCTTTTGGATTAATGAGGTATCCAAAGATCATTTAAAACTCATTCCAGCAATCCTCTACTCTGGATATGAGAGCGGCTTTTATTATTTAAATGAGATCGCAAGAAATCTTAATATAACGGTTTTTTCATATTTATTCGCAGGTATTTTTTTGTTTTACAGGGGAAAAATAAAAAACAAAAAAGTATTTTTCATACTTTTATTATGGACACTTTTACCAGCGCTAATTACTTTGGCTATTTCCAATATAAAGCCTGTTTTTCTTTCAAGATATTTAATTATTTCAAC
>Ga0082335_1008801_pt1 | contig 11254 bp, 11 predicted proteins | sample Subgrocontami58m_FD_72375 | JGI IMG/M metagenome (GOLD analysis project Ga0082335, IMG submission 72375) | Subsurface groundwater microbial communities from S. Glens Falls, New York, USA - GMW37 contaminated, 5.8 m (SPADES assembly) (version 2) ...
GGACAAAGCAACCCCAACCCCCCCTCTCGCCTTTACGGGGTTTGGCGGGCCCATTCCCCAAACCCGCCCCCCGTCCCCCCCCCCCCCCCCCCGCAGCGGGCCCAGCATTTTCTTTCATTCGCGGCGCGGCCGAGGCCGCTGGCCGACTCTGGAATGTGGGTCTTTTGTCGTTTGAATTCCCGGGGCATACCCGGATCGTGACAGGTCGGGGTATGCCCCGGGGATTCAAACGACAATGTTCCGGTTCCAAGGGCCGTCGCCCTTGGCGGGGTCCAGGGGCAGCGCCCCTGGTCGGGCTCCCGAGGCGGAACCCTCGTCCCCCCTCCGGAAACCGCCTTGATCCCTCGGCCCCAGACTGCGAAAACCACCGCATGAACGGGGGACCACCGTGAAGACCACCAAGACTATGACCGAAGGCCAACGCGCCTACGAAGCCAAACGCGCCGCCAAGGCTGGCATGAGCCTGGAAAAGTGGCTCACCGCCAAGGAACGCGACCGGGTCGCGGAGGAAAAAGCCAAACAAAAAGCTGCCGAACCTCCGAAGCCCACCAAACCGCCAGGCTTCTTCGCCCGCCTGTTGGAGCGCGCCCAACGCCCGCTCGGCTCCTGAACCCACCTGCGGGAAGATACGGGCTCCAACGGCTCCATGGTCACTGCCCCAGCGCGCCGAACGGCGTGACCGATACCGGCCAACGGAGCCAGCGCACCCGATTGCCGGCTTTCCCTGCCGTTGCAAGCCCCTATGTCTGACCCTCGGTCCGGCCATGGCATGCCACTGGCCGCCCATGCCGACTGGAGCATCGATCCACGCAAGCGCTGGGTCGCCATCGCCGCCCCCACACACGCTGGCTGGCATCTGGAGCCACCCAGTCCGGTCGGCGACGTTACCGACTTTCTCTCCCGCCTCCAGGCATGGTCGCCAAACCGGTCCGTCGCCCTCGGCCTGGACGTGCCGATCGGCATCCCTCGCGCCTATGCTGCGACCCGGCCGGAGCACAATTTCCAGGATTTCCTGCGCCAAACGCGGGACTGGCCGGATTTCTACCGCGTCTGCCCAGCCCTGTCCGACATCGCCGCCGAACGCCCATTCTACCCGGCCCGCGGCATCGCCGGCATGACCCGCGCCTCCCACGCCAGCGCGCTGGGCCTGGACGGGGGAGGCGCCGCGCTCTCCCGCGCCTGCGACCGAGCGACCGCTGAACGCCCAGCCGGAGCGCCCGTGTTCTGGACCCTGGGTGCCAACCAGTCCGGAAAGGCCGCCATCGCCGCCTGGCGCGACATGCTGATCCCGGCATTGGAGTGCAGCGACACGATCCGCCTGTGGCCGTTCGCCGGCCCGTTCCGCGCCCTGCTGACCCCGGGAACGGTCGCGATGGCGGAAACCTATCCGGCCGAGGCGCTCCGTCATCTGGGCATCAAACTCAAAGGCAGCAAACGCCGGCAATCGGACCGGGCCGCTGTAGCCAGAGCGTTGTTTCAGGCCATGGACACACTCTCGGTCATGCCCACCGAGCCCATGCGGGCCAGGATCCTGGACGGGTTCGGCCCCGCGCCCAACGGCGAGGACCAGTTCGACTGCACGCTCGGCGTGCTGTGCGTGATCAACGTCCTGGTGGGCAACCGACCCGACACCGCACCCGAGGATCCTTGGCTGCATCGCTGGGAGGGCTGGGTGCTGGGTCAAACGTCGCTGCCGCTCAATCCGGCGACCACCCCGGCGGGGCCAGCTCAAATCCCGAAAACTGGAACGCCGGCGTGACCACGCAGGTACACAGGGTCCAGGCCCCCAGGCTGCGGGCCGCCTGCCAGTGATCCTTCGGGACCAGGCCCTGCAATACAGTCCCGGCCTCAATCCGCGGCCCCAGGGTCAGATCACCGATCGGCGATACCGACAGGCAAAGCGGCGCTCCCGCCTGCCAAACCCAAAGTTCTGCGGCATCCACCCGATGCCAGTGACTGCGTTCCCCCGCGGCGAGCAGGAACAGGATCGCGGTCCCGGCCCCGCGACCGCCATCAGCGGCGACATCCCGCCAGGTTTCACGGAAATGCCCGCCTTCCGGGTGTGGCGCGAGACCCAGTTCCCGGACCACCGACGCGGCGTCGGCGCCGGGATCGAGCAGGTCGATCACTCTTTGGGGGCGGTTTGCGCGATGCACTGGTTTTCCGCGAAGGACTCGTACCAAGCCGCCAGTTGCGGATGGTTTGGCCGCCATGGGTCGGACCCGAAGCGGAAATCCAGATAGCCCAGCGCACAGGCGACGGTAATGGACCCGATATCGATATGCTTGTGCGGCGGATCCGATTCCAGCACGTCCACGGCGCGCGCCATCGCGGCCTTGAACCGAGCGATCTGGGCGTCGCGCGCCGCTTCCTTCGGCTTGGCCTGCTCCCCCCGGCACGGCACGGCCGCATCCAGAATACCGTCACCCAGCGATTGCAGCTTCAGCGCCCGCCAGCGGGCGGCACCACGAGCCGGGAACAGCGGCAGCGCCTCCCCCACCGTGTCCAGATATTCGCAGATCAACTGACTGCCGAACAACGACATGCCGTCGTCGGTCACCAGGCACGGGACCTTGGACAGCGGGTTTTGCGCCAGCAGATCGGCCGGCGACGCATGCGGGTTGCTGGACGTCTTTTCAATCCGCCCATCGATGCCGCGCATGATGGCGCACGCCATGACCTTGCGGACGTAGGGACTGGTGCCGGAGTAGAACAGCTTCACGATCGGTTTCCTCTTTGCTCAGAACTTGTCTTTCTTGGCGCGGGCATCGGCGAAGCTCGCCACGTCCGGTGCGGTCAGGAACGGGTTGGCCTTCATCTCATCAGCCATCAGCGACGGCACGGACGGCTTGCCGGCCGCCCGCAGCTTGCCAACCTCCCCGACCATGGCTTTCAGCGCTGCATTGTCGGGGTCGATCGAAAGAGCGAATTTCGCGTTGCTCTCCGTATATTCATGCCCGCAGCAAACCAGGGTATCGCCGGGCAGCGCCGCGAGCTTGCGCAGGCTGGCGAACATCTGGCCGGCGGTGCCCTCAATCAGCCGGCCGCAGCCCAGGCTGAACAGCGTGTCGCCGGACAGCAGAATAGGGCCATCGGGGAAGAAGAAATTGATCTGCCCGATCGTGTGGCCGGGCGTGTCGATCACCTGGGCCGAGGCATTGCCCAGCTTGACGGTGTCGCCCTCCTTCACCGCCTGATCGAGCTTCGGCAACCGGTGCGCATCGGCCGCGGCGCCAACGACCGGACAGTTGAACCGAGCCCGCACCTCCTCCACGCCGCCGATATGGTCGTTGTGGTGATGCGTCAGCAGGATCATGTCCAGCCGTCCGCCGGCCTTTTCAATGGCGGCAATGATCGGTTCGGCGTCGGCCGGATCGACGATCGCGGTGGCGCCTGTCTCGCTGTCTTTCAGCAACCAGGCGTAGTTGTCCTTCAGGATGGGGACCGATTGAGCGGTGACTGTCATGGCGGCATCCTAGGGTGGGTCATGGGCCTGGCCAAGAGGCATAGCAGAGGCGGACGGGTTGATCGACCGGGGGCCCCGGTCTTGTCACGCATCGCCCTTCCCGCTCGGCGTTCCCCATATCCCGCAAGCTGGTCCGGCGCCGCACCCCAGCGGGTTGTTGGGTACAGCCTCATCAAGCGGCCGAACCGGATCACGTCCCCCCGCATCCTGCCCCGGACCAGCGTCACGCATCCGCCAAACCGCAACAACGGATCGAGACGACGCGTGGCGCGATCCGTCGGCCAGTCTGCCGGAGCCGGTTTCGCATCCGGATTTTCGACCGGACCCATGCGAATTTCATTCGCGCATCGGCACGGGGCCCTCTGGAGTGGGCATCGAGGGCCGGAATCCGGGGCAAGGAGGACGGGCAGCGACATGAGGGACAGCCATATATTCACTATTTGTTCTATGCAGACGAGGGCCAGCCGCGCAAGCGAAAACGGCTCTTTCCGCCATCCCCAGGGGTTAAAGCAGTGAAAATCCCGCACAAATCGGCGTTCCGCCCGGATTTTGAGCAATCGTTAACAGAGCGCGTCGCTTTTTTGAGATGGCCCGAATCCATGCCGCGTCGTCTTCGCCTCAGTTCCGACATCCGGTTCGAATCGGCTCTCACTGATCTGATATGGCTTGGAATTGTCGGTTTCTTCAGATTTCACTTTAAGTATGGATTTTCCGTAATCCGTTACGGAACACCGCGCATATAGGGGGTTTTCGTTACGATCAGGCGCGGGAAACGGGGGGTATCGTTGCTGTTCCCGGCCATTAACCTTTGGGACCCGGCTGCCCAGATTTTCGGCAACCCGCCTGTTACGACGGCAATCCCCCGGATCGGCGACCGAACCGCCTGGAACCTGGTTTTGCGCCGACCGATGCGCATCCATGGCCGACCAGGCGCCCAATCGGGTTTGGGGCGGTGGCCGGTCACGGGCGGTGCGGCTCAACGCGCGCCTCGGCTGGTTCGGCCACTCTCCCGCCGCCAAGGTCCGACGTCCTGGAACAAACACCGCTCGGCCTCCCTCGTGTCGCCACCGCCTGGGAGAGGCTCGTCGGAGCCGACGCACTCGACCGGCATCGAGTCCAGCGGCTTCGCGCGATCATGCCGCCGAACGCCGCGGCGGTTCAGTCGCCGTAGACATGCTCCGGCCCCGGGAACCGGCCGGCGCGCACATCGGCGGCATACTCGCTGACCGCCGGGCCGATCAGGCGAGCCAGTTCGGCATAGCGCCTGACGAATTTCGGCCGGAAATCGGTGAACAGGCCGAGGACGTCGTCCACCACCAGGATCTGCCCGTCGCAGGCGGCGGAAGCGCCGATGCCGATGGTCGGGATGTCGATCGCGGCGGTGATGTCCCGAGACAGGGGTTCGGCGGTTTTCTCGATCACCACGCTGAACGCGCCGGCACCGGCGACCGCCATGGCGTCGGCCATGATGGAGGCGGCTTCCGACTGGGTGCGGCCTCGTGTGGCATAGCCCCCCAGCGCGTTCACCGACTGCGGGGTCAGGCCGATATGCGCCATGACCGGTACGCCGCGATGGGCGAGGAAACGGATCGTTTCCGCCATTTCCGCCCCACCTTCCAGCTTGACGGCCGAGCATCCGGTTTCCGCCAGGACTCGGGCGGCGGCGTGGAAGGCGTGGGCGGGGGATGCCTCGTAGGAGCCGAACGGCAGGTCCACCACGACGCAGGCATGAGAGGCCGAACGCGCCACCGCTTTGCCGTGCGCGATCATCATGTCCAGGGTGACGCCGACGGTGCTGGGCATGCCGTAGATCGTCATGGCCAGGGAGTCGCCGACGAGGATCAGGTCGACGAGCGGGTCCACCAGTTTGGTCATGGAGGCGGTGTAGCTGGTGATGCAGACAATTTTTTCGCCGCCTTTGCGGGATTTTATGGTGGTGGGGGTTGTCTGGCGGGCAGGGGGTGGGGTGGCCATTGGGAGTCCTTGGTGGGGCCGGGGTGGGCGTGGGTGGTTGGGGTTTGGAGGGTAGCACTTCTGCGCCGGGAGGGTTGAGCGAAAGCGCACAGAACCGAGGCCGGCGACCTTCGGAGAGCAATTCCTATTTTGTTCAACAATTGTGAAACCTGGCATGCTACCAGTGAATTCGTCCCAATCCATTCGCATGCCATCTTTGTTAAGGCGAGAATTCGTTTGTCGGACCCGGCAGGGACCTCATAACGTCGAAAGGAAGCGCTAATTTGAACCGATTCGGCGAGTTTTTGGTTTGATTCAGCCCATACGCTTGCTGGCCGGGAGACAAGGGGGCGGGAGGACAATGTAATGCTGGCGATCATCGTGCGAGATTCTGCTGGGGAAGGTCACATCTGTCATGGCACGTAGCGACCTTCTGGTTTCGCTCGTCCGAGCCGGTGCATCAGGTGACCGTGACATGCTGCGCGCGAGCGCTGAGGCGCTGGTCGCCGACGAGCGCGCCAAGAAGCACTATATCGTTGCCGACCGTATCCAGCGGGCCCTTTCGGCCGTTCCGGTCACGCCGCCAGCGCTGACCGCAACCTCGCCACATCTCAACGCGACGAACGGCAGGGAGGCAATCCTGGAGGTCGAGGCGCGCTTGTCTCTGGACGATCTTCTATTGCCCTTACCCGCCCGCGAAAGCGCGCGCCAATTGATTGAGGAGCATCAGCGAGCAGACGTCTTGCGTGCTAGCGGTTTCGAGCCGCGCCACAGCGTGCTCCTGTCGGGTCCCCCAGGCAACGGCAAGACTTCCTTCGCCGAGGCCATTGCCGAAGGCCTGGGCCTCCCGTTCTTTGTCGTCCGATACGATGCACTGATCGGAAGCTATCTTGGCGAGACCAACGTGCGCTTGCGCAAGCTGTTCGACTATGTGCGGACGCAGCCGAGCGTCCTTTTCTTCGATGAGTTCGATGCAATCGGCAAAGAGCGAGGGGACAACCACGAGACCGGCGAGATCAAGCGCGTGGTCTCCTTCCTTCTGATGCAGCTCGATCAACTCCCAAGCTATGTGATCGTTGTAGCGGCGACCAACCATGGTGAGCTTCTTGACCGTGCGGTTTGGCGTCGTTTCCAGATGCGGTTGTCAATACCCGCGCCGGGCAAAGCTGAGATTTTGGTTTTTCTTGACAGGATTATTTCAAACTGGCCCGAAACGCCCAAGGTTCCACTGGCCAAGCTAGCCGCCAAACTTGGCAAAGTAAGCTACGCGGAAACGCTGGATTTCTGCCAAAATGTCCGCCGCCGACAAATATTAGGCCTGGGGGAAGTTTCCGTCGACACGGCATTGCGAGCGGAACTCGATCTCTGGACAACGCGCGTAACGCCGGAGGTCTTTGATGCCGAGCGATCCAACCAAACCTCTTCTCAGGCTGAACCCGCAGCCTGAACGACCCCGCGTCCGTGGCAACGGAGGCTTTCCACGGCCGCCGACGCCGTTTTCCCGCCACCACCAAACCGAACATATCGGGCCTAAGTTCAATCGGCTGACCGAAATTCTCGCACGTGGTGGCGGCGCCCTAGAATTACGTGCCGATGCGACGGCCTTGGCGCCTGAGAGGTTGTTGGTATTCGAAGTTCGCGGAGCAATCACCCCCTTCGCAGACGCAGTGCGTCGTATCCCGGGCCTGGAACTGGTCGATGAAGAAGAAATGCAGGCGGATGGCGATGACCAGCAACCGGTCGCCTATCTCATGGTGCCCGACCTCACCGCGTTACGAAACATAGAGTCGTTGTGGCGCAGATGGCTCGCGGGCCGACTCGGGCGAGGAGAAACGCCGTGGTCAAACGTCTTCGAGCGGCTGCGGGATTTGCGGCCATGGGGGCCGACGGACCGTGTGCAACAGCATGACGCTGGATTCTTGGCTACCGAGATCGAAGAGCGTGACGATGCTGAACTCGTTAGGCTTGAGATCGAACTGGTGTTTCGTGCAGACGAGGCGGCCGCAGCCGAAAATGCGGCGAATGCCGTAGCAGCGGTCGTCGCACGAGGCGGAAGACTAATATCGCGTGCGCGCATTACCGATATTGCCTACCATGCTTTACTGGTCGACCTGCCCGTGTGGACAATTCGCCAAATCATCGAACGTACACTTGATGGCATTGCGGGTTTGGAGTCCGTCATGCATATTCGGCCCCAAAGTCTTGCGACCACCATTGACGTCGAAGACTCACTCGAACCAGACCTCGGTACTCGCGAGGTTGGCCAACTCGGCGAGCCCATCCTGGCCTTGCTGGACGGCGTTCCAGTGGCCAATCATCGACTGCTTGCTAATCATGTCCGCATTGACGATCCCTTCGACCTCGTGCCCGAAGCGCTGGTGGCAGACCGAATGCACGGAACGGCGATGGCTTCGCTTATCGTCCATGGTGATCGAAACCACTCTGAGTCGCCGCTGCCGCGCCAGATTCATGTGATACCCGTAATGGGTGATGGCGATGCATTTCCACGTGATCGTCTTGTGATAGACCTTATTTACTTGGCAATCTCCAGTTTGCGCGAAACAGCGCCCGGCGTCCTCATCGTCAATCTCTCACTCGGTAATGCGCGCCGGCCATTTAACGGCCAGCTCTCTGCATGGGCTCGCCTCATCGACCGCCTGTCACAGCGGTTTGGCCTGCTGTTCGTCGTGAGTGCCGGAAACATTCGCGATTCTTTGGAGGTTACCGCGTTTGCAACCAGCAGCGACTTTGAAGCCTCAACGGGTGTCGAGCGCGCCGCCGCCATGCTTACCGCGCTTAACAATGTCGCTGCCGATCGCCGGCTTTTCTCGCCAGCCGAGACTGTGAACGGGGTAACCGTAGGCGCCTACAACGATGACTCCATTACGCCCGCCGACCGCGCAATCGCTCGGTACCTTGTCGACCCGTTCCCGGAGCATCGCACCTCGAACCCGTCCAGCGCGCTTGGCCCTGGCTTCGCCAATGCGGTGAAGCCAGACATTCTCATGCCGGGAGCACGCGAACATGTTCAGGTCGTGAGCAGCGGCGGGCGTATTGCCGTGAAGCCGAACAAGGCGACCCGTGGCGCAGGTCTCAGAGTTGCCGCGCCACCAGCCAACGGTCGTGAGAATTGGGACGGCTACACCAGTGGCACCAGCGCCGCCGCCGTGCTTGCCTCGCGGACTTGCCATCGTATCCATGACGCGCTGGAAGCCGCTTACGGCGACGACTTCCTGGCGCTCCCTTCCATCAATCGTGCTGCATTGCTCAAGGCTCTACTTGTCCATCCCGCACGTTGGCCCGAGGACATAGCTTCTCTCATAAGACGAACCGTCGGTCCGATTAACGGCCGACATCACGTCCGCCAGAAAGACAATATCCGGCGCTTTCTCGGCTTTGGCTGTGTCGATGCTGACGACGCAGTCGCTTGTGCGGGGGATCGAGCGACGTTCTTCGCAACCGGTACACTTAAGCGCGATAGTAGCGCCACCATAGCCGTGCCGGTCCCAGCGTCGATCAGTAGCAAGGCTCGACCTCATATGTTCTCCGCGACGCTGGCTTGGTTCACACCCGTGTCCCCGGGGCGGAAGAGCTACCGCAGTTGCAAGCTGCGGATCCTTGATCCAGCGGAAATCGGGGAGCTAGCCGTGAAGGCACACGGTAATCAGCCCGATGGCAATCAGACGAACAAAGGCACAATTTTCACCCGGTGTTGGCGTGGCGACTCCGCGCCATCGGTCGGGCCAAACATGACAATCCCACTCCAGGTTCAACGCGAACCGGATCAGGCGGCCTTCATTGATGATCCCGTGGTTTATGGGTTGGCGATAACGCTCGCGATGCCGGGCGAGGTCGGCATTTATGAAGAAATCCGTGCCCGCGTCGTTCCGGCCAACCGCGCTCGGGCCAGTGGCTGAAATCACAGCTCGTGATCGCCAATATTCCTGCTGTCGAGAACCCGGACGCCTCCGCTGGATCCACCAGGCGGTCCCGGGCGATCAGAAGACCGGATGCCGCGACGCCAGACTCAGCCGGAGGCGTGCCGGCTGAGAATGAGAGTGGAATGATAATTCAGAATCCCGCCGTTCCCGCTCACCAGCACATAATCATTGCGCGGCACCTGACGAGCGCCGCCCTGACCACGGGCCTGCACCACCGCTTCGGACAGGGGCGTAAAGGCCCACATGTAAAAGCCCGACAACTGGCCGCCACCGGTGTTGGTCGGCAGCGCGCCGCCTGGGCCAAGCTTGCCGTCGGCGATGAACGGGCCGCCCTCGCCTTTCGCGCAAAACCCATAATCCTCCAACGTGACCAGCACGGTGTAGGTGTAGCAATCATAGAGCTGGCAGGTGCCGATATCGTCGCGCGTGATGCCGGCCATGCGGAACGCCATTTCCCCCGACCGTTTCGCGCCAGTTTCGACAGCCGGATGACGCGCCGTGCTCAGGTTGTCACCGGGCGCGCATTGAGCGTAGCCCAGCACATTGACCGGCGTCTGTTTCAGATCGCGCGCCCGTTCGGCGGACGTGACGATCAGCGCGACGGCGCCATTCGACACCAGGCAGCAATCGAACAGCCGCAACGGTTCGGCAATCCAGCGGGAATTGTGGTGGTCCTCCATTGTCATCGGCGCCTTCATCTGCGCCCACGGGCTCATTTGCGCCCATTTCCGCTGGCCGATGGCGATGGTGCCGAAATGTTCCTCGGTCGTGCCGTATAGATGCATGTGCCGACGCGCCGCCATCGCATAGGCCGGATTGGCGCCGAAATCACCGTAGGCGGCCCGCAGCCCGGTCATGCCGCCGAGCGGAAATCGATGCGGTCCGGCATAGGATTGGCCGGCGCCGCGGGTGGGGGTCAGCGGCGCATCGGCGTAGACCAGCACGACGGTCTTCACCAGGCCCTCGCGGATCGCCATGCAGGCATATTGCATCATGCTGCCGGCGGTCGAGCCATAGGCGCTCATGACATTCACCAGGGTCAGGTTCTCGAACCCCAGCACCATCTGGGATCGGACATCCATGTCGCCGGGAATGTTGGCATTGATCAACAAGCCATCGATGTCGTTCTTTGTCAGACCCGCATCGTCCAAGGCCAGCGCGATCGCCTCGGCCGCGAAATCGACGGATCGGCGGCCATAGATCTTGCCCATCGGGGTGACGCCGAGCCCAACGATCGCGCCTTTTGGTTGGTTTGCCATGGGGTGCTCCTGTTCAGGCGGCGGTGGGGCGGAATTTCGGCAGGCTGACACCCTCGCCGACATCCTCGAAAACCGCCTCCAAGGCCATGCCCGGTCGGAGGTCCTTGTTATCGATGCCCACGATGTTCGAGATCATCCGCACACCTTCTTCCAGATCGACCTGAGCCACGTTGTAGGGCACGGAGGATGCGAACCCCGGGTTCATGACCTGGTGCATGACGGTGAACGTGTAGAGACTGCCTCGCCCGCTGGCCTGACGCCATTCCAGCTTGGCGGCAAAGCAATGCGGGCACCGTTCGCGCACCGGAAAGCTCCAGGCGCCACATCCGGTGCATTGCTGCAACATCAGCTTGCCGTCGCGCGCGCCCTCGAAAAACGGGGCGCTGATTGCATCCGGAACGGGGACTGGTTTCGTCGCGGCCTGGGACATGGGCGGTTCCTCCTGGACCCAGACGGTAGCGGCGGGCCTGGGACGTGACAACCTTGGGTAATCTGGGCGGCAAGCAAGCTTCGGGGCGCTGCCCCGGACCCCACGGGGGGCTTTGCCCCCTCGACCCCCACCAAGGCTGGGCCTTGGATGCCATTTATTGGGTCAGGGAAGAAAGGGGGCCGACACGGACGTTGAAACGCCATGG
>Ga0082335_1008802_pt1 | contig 11253 bp, 10 predicted proteins | sample Subgrocontami58m_FD_72375 | JGI IMG/M metagenome (GOLD analysis project Ga0082335, IMG submission 72375) | Subsurface groundwater microbial communities from S. Glens Falls, New York, USA - GMW37 contaminated, 5.8 m (SPADES assembly) (version 2) ...
GAAAAATGGCTTGCCCGTCGAAGCAAGCCCGAAAATTAGAAAATCATCGGTGCCCTACGGTGTCAAAATACATCATTCAACCGATACCGTTTCGGTGTCATAGTTAAATCATTTGACACGGTGGCATCTTTATTGTAAATTTTCACCGCTGCAACCGGAGGCAATGACGTTTTAAGCTCGGAGACAAAATCCTTAAATCTCTGCTGGGATTCCGCGCTCTGCCAATCAGTAAAATATTTTGCGCTCTCAATGTGCCGCCCGGCTTGTCCTTGCGCCAGATCAAAAACCGGTTCTATTCTGACGCGCCAAACGAACTGCTCTATTGCTTTTGAAAAAAACAACGAGAACGCAACACCAATAATAATAATAATAATAATAATAATAGTAGTAGTAGTAGTAGTAGTAGTAGTAGTAGTTTGTGGCAACAACCTTCTTCCACTGAAAAATGCAAAAACAAGCGCCAGCGCCAAAATAATCGCTATGGCCTCAAAAGCGATATTTCGAAAAATATTAATACTCGCAAACGCCTCGGATGCGTCTATTTCCGTAACAATCACGCCAAAACCCTTGGGCAGGCACTTGGAAACGCCAAAAACCGGCTCACCACGATAATCAAGATGCGAGCCCTGATAGTCCTTGCTTCTGTCTAGACAAGCGCGCACCGGCGGCGTATCCACAGATTGCTTGAGCACCGCGTCGGGAATAAACCGCGAAGGAGAAATCATCAGCTTTTCACGATCAACTAAATAGGTTTCCAGCGTTTTTCCCTCCTTTACGGCCAGAATTTTATAAAATTCATCAGCTTTTGTATGCACCAACAGCACACCGACGGTTTTGCCGGTCTCAACCGATACAATGGGAGCCATTAAATCAAGTATCGGCGTGTCAGAAAGCTCTTTATCTCCAAAACCGAGTTCTGTGCTAATAATGGCCTCTCCAAACAAGGCGCGGCTAGCTTCGGGAAAGGAAGTGCGTTCTTTACTTTCATCTTTACCAAGGCGTAGTTGGTCGCTTGAGGCGATGACAATCCCCTTGACGTCAAGAACATCTACCAAGGCGACGGTCGGGTCAAGCGGTAATTTCTTGTCTCTAAGATACGAGGATAGATCCTCGGAGAGCGGCTCGTCTTGGGCGATTTTTTCCGCACTAGCTCTTATTCGTCCGTCCGACGACCAATCGGCGGTGCGGACTTTCAGTTTTTCTATAAATAAATCAAGCTGTGCCGCTTTGGAGTTGTTCAGAGCCGAGAGAGATTCAACGGCTTGCTTTTGCAAAATAGTTTGTCCGGAAAAATAAACGATCGCAGAAATCGCCACAATCGGCACAAGCGACCCCCAGAAGGAAAACAAAAAAATCCTTTTAATTTTTGCCGCGCGCTCAGTTTCTTGTTTTAGTCCAAAAAGATTCATTAACTTAATAATACCACAACCCAAATATTTGAATGATTTTACTGCGCACCGCCCATTCCCATATTTGCCGTAAGTGTTGGGCAAACTTTGCTTTTGTGAGTTAATGCCGCTTGTATGCCGGTCGAGACGTTTTTTTATTGCTGTTTTCTTGCATAAAAAACAACGCCACCGTTGTGTTCCGGCGGCTGTTCTTCCCCAGCGTTGCATACGCTGTTTGCACTGCCCACATTTCTTTTTTTTGGATGTGATTAATGATCATATTCATTAATCGTCGTTATTTGATTCAAATAAGCAAGGATTGATGGCGATTTTTTAATTTTGCGACCAACACGAGATTTTCATTAACTCGGTTTTCCCAGTTCTTTTAGCTTAGTAGAGGCGTTTCCGATGTTCACAGAAATCTCTATCCCGGAAAATTTTTTAACCAAATGAGACGTCAGCCGTGCGGCAAATTCATGAGCCGCCGGTTCCCCCGTCTCTCCCAGGGCAACGTAGAAAATTTCTTTCCGGTTTATATCTTGGCCACTAAAATATGGCGCCGAAACTTGAGTGGAAATTTCAGCCGCTATTTGCTCCAGAAGAGCCGGCTCCTCAATATTTTTGACTGTAATCCCAATAACGGTCAAAGGTAATTTTTCATTCAACGCTCTTTGGAGTTCATATTCCAGTTTTTCACGGAAGCGGCGCGGTCCACCCAGCTGATAATTGTATAGTTGAAAAAATTCACCCTTCTTGGCCAAAAGTTCTTTGAAACTTCCGTCTTCGGCTATAACTCCATTTTTTAAAACCAGAATGCGGCCGATATCTTCCAGAGCTGAAAGCCGATGAGCAATAATAAACATCGTCTTTCCCGAAAAAACGCGGCGGAGATTTTGCATAACTTCCAGTTCATTCTTGAAATCCAGGTATGAGGTGGCCTCATCCAAGATAATTATTTGAGGATTTTTCAAAATCAGGCGGGCTAGGGCTAACCTCTGCCGTTCACCACCCGAGAGCGTCATGCCTTTTTCGCCCAGAGGCGTATTATATTTTTTAGGAAGCGTCAGTATAAGATCGTGAATCAAAGCGTCTTTCGCCGCCGATTCAATTTCGGCTTGAGGCGCGCCCCCTCTCCGTCCATAGAGCAGATTTTCTTTAATAGCGGCATTAAAAAGAACAACATTTTGAGCGGCGAGACCAACCTGCTTTCGCAGTGGTCGGAGCGCGACATCTTTTAAATTATGGCCATCAATTATGACCTCTCCGTCTTGCGGATCGTAAAACCTCGCTATCAAATTGGCGATTGTGGTCTTGCCGGAGCCGCTTTCTCCTACGATGCCTACAACTTCGCCCGGAGAAACCTTAAAACTTACGCCCTTCAAAACTTGCTGGTTTCCGTAAGAAAAAAATACATTATTGAATACAACTTCGCCCCGAATTTTTTCGGCAAGCGTCGCCCCCCTTTTTTCTTTCACAGCCGGCACGACATCCAGTATTTGAAAGACCCGATCAACGGAGGCGAGCGACCCTTGGGCTTGCGTATAAAGTCCCGCGAGCGCTTCAATCGGACTAAAGAGACCGCCCAGATAGGAATAAATGGCAATAAGAGCGCCCACCGTGAGCTCCCCGGCTATAACCCTGTATCCTCCGTACCAAAGCACAAAAATCAGCGCGGAGAAGGTAAGAAGCCCGACGACTGTTCCCGAGAGCGTGGCGGTAAGAGTGGTTTTGAGGCTGGTAGCGATCAAGCGGCGGCTTTTTCGTTTTTCCTCCTGCAGTTCATATTCTTCGCGCCCGAAAATTTGGACCAAAGCCATGGCTGAAAGCTTCTCTTCAAAAAAGCTTAGCATCATGGCGCCCTGATGTTTAAGGAGGCGATAAAACCCGCGCAATTTTCCCGCGTAATAACGCTGGAAAAGAATATAAAATGGAATGACTGTTAAAACCAAAAGTGTCATTTGGCGATCAATATATAACGATATGCCGAGGATAAGCGAGAGCGTCAATATATTGGAAACCAAACCGTTAAAGATGAGCGAAATAAATTCTTCAATGCCGGCAATATCCGAATTTAAACGAGTAAGAAGATCGCCCAACTTTTTCTTTTGAAAAAAAGCGATGTCCAGGCGCTCCAGATGGCTAAAAAGTTTATTGCGAACATCATATAAAATATAAAGCTCTAATTTACTGTAGAAATATCTAGTTATAACCCGGACTGCGGCTGTAAAAATACCGAGCCCAATAAAAAGCAGCATTATAATTTTCAAGAGCCCGTAGTCTTTCGCGATTAAAACATTGTCAATAAGAAATTTTATAATCAAAGGATTTGCGAGCGCGAGCGCCGACAAAAGAAGGGAGATTAAAAACAAAAAAAACCATAGGTGCCAATATGGTTTAAAAAAAGCGAGAATGCGAGAAGTTTTGCGATAAAAAATCACCGCCTTTTCTTTGTGAGTCATTCCGTTATTATAGCAAACATTTGTGTTGTGTTTATGTTATACTGAAATAATTATCAATTATTTATGAAATAAAGGTCTTTATATAAGTTTATGAAATTATCTAAAGGATTTACCCTGATTGAAGTATTGCTCGTTGTCGCCATCATTGCCATCATTGCCGGCATTATTATATTAGCCGTTAATCCCAGAAAGCAGTTGGACGAGTCCAACGATGCTCGTCGCCGCGCTGACGTGAATACTATCTTGAACGCGGTTTATCAATTTGCCATTGATCACGGCGGTCAAATTCCGGGAACCATCACAACCGCCCAAACCGAAATTTGTCTGACCGGATCCGGCGTTGCCTCCGCCACCTGCGGCGCGCAGATAGATTTAGAAGCCCTTACTAATAATGAGCGCTACCTGGTCCGTATTCCGAATGATCCTGGCGGGGCAACCACCAGCTTTGGCACGGGGTATCACATCTCTAAGTCAGCCAATAGCCGCGTAACTGTTTACGCGGTCGCGACTAGCTCTACTGGCGCTATTATAAACATTACTCGCTAGAATTCATCACAAAAATATTCCAGTATGAGACAAAAAATACGCGCCGGTTTTACCTTGGTAGAAATTCTTCTGGTAGTTGCCATCATCGGTATTTTGGCGGCTATCGTGATTTTAGCCGTTAACCCGGCGAGGCAATTGGCGCTCACAAGAAACGCCCAGCGGCGAGTTGATATTAATACCGTTTTGAATGCCGTTTATCAATTTGCCATTGACAACCGCGGTAATTTGCCGGGCCAAGTTACCACCACTCAAACAGAAATTTGCTTGACCGGCACAGGGGTTGCATCCGCGACTTGTGGCGCGCTAATTGACCTGGAGGGACTTTCTAATAGTGAAAGATATTTAGTGACGATCCCGCTTGACCCCTCTGGCGCGACTACCAGTTTCGGCACCGGTTATCACATCCGTAAGTCCTCCAATGGCCGCGTGACGGTAATAGCTGTGGCCGCCGAACAAGCCGAGTCCATCAGCGTAACTCGGTAACCGCGATTTCATTAACGGCAGTTTTTGCGAGGAGGAGTGGTCACCCCTTCGGGGGATCTCCCGTAGGGAGACAATCTTACATCATTATTTATATTCTATGTCTATTTTTTCCAACGCAAAACCTAAGGAGGTTTCTCGCGCCGATGATTGCCGGGAAATTGAAATAACCCTCAAGCGTCAAATTGAAGAAACCAGGGCGCTTCTTGGAAGCATTGGGGATGGCGTGGTGGCGACCGATGAAAAGGGGAGGGTGATTTTTTTGAATCGCGCCGCGACAGAAATGACTCAATGGAAAATGGAAGACGCCGCCGGTAAGTCCTGGAATGAGTCAGTCGCGGCCGAGGACGAACGCGGGGTTCCAGTGCCTTTAGAAAAAAGAACCATTACCCAGGCGCTCAAATCGGGTCAGCTAATAAGAACCAAATATTGCTACGCGCGGAAAGACGGGTCCAAATTTTCAGCATCTTCCACGGCCAACCCGGTGATGATAGATGGAGGGATAAGCGGGGTCATTTTGACTTTCCGCGATATCACCAAGGAGCGCGAGATTGACCGGGCGAAAACCGAATTCGTGTCTCTGGCTTCTCATCAGTTGCGCACGCCTTTGGCTACCGTCAACTGGTATACCGAGATTTTGCTTTCCGGTGATGTCGTGAAGCCCGCCCCGGAGCAAGAAAAATATCTGAAAGAAATATACGCCGCGAACCAACGCATGACCGAACTCATCAATGCCCTGCTCAATGTTTCGCGCATTGAACTCGGCGCTTTTGTTTACAATCGCGAGCTGATTGACTTTAATCAAATTATTGATGGCATTGTTTCTGATCTGGCTTTGAAAATACAGGCCAAAAAAATTAATTTTGATAAAAAGATTGATTCATCGCTTCGGGAGATTGTATCAGACGCGCGTAATCTGGAAATCATCTTGGCGAATCTTCTTTCTAATGCCGTAAAATACACGCCGTCCGGAGGCCAAATAAAATTGGTAGCCGCGAAGGACGGCGACGACCTTGTTTTTTCCGTGGCCGATAACGGTTATGGTATTACCGTAGGACAGCAAGCGCGCGTCTTTGAGAAATTTTTCCGGGCGGATAATGTCAGGGAAAAAGACACCGAGGGTACTGGTCTTGGCCTTTACATCGTGAAGGCCCTGGTTTCAAGGATGGGCGGCCAAATCAGTTTTGAGTCAGTTGAAAATAAGGGCACAACTTTTCATGTGAGCATTCCCTTGGGCGTCGCCGGTTTTGCCAAGGATTGACTGTGGATAACCCCCTCTGATTGGTCGGCGGTTGTGGTATAATAAAAATAAGCACGAGTTTGCGGGCGGAGATTCTTTTCCGAGCGCCTTCAAAATAAAAATTATTCGCCTATTGTAGTTCTACGGCCTACAACATTATCCTTTTTAAGGAATTCGTGTAGGTCGTTTTTATTACTAATCTTAATATCATACAATTAATATGGATGGAAAATTTATTCATGGCGACGGAGATGGTATAGCGCATTGCCCATATTGTCGCGGCGTCCTGCTTCGTGATTTTCAATCAAGAGAATCAAGTGGAGGCGATGTGTCATTCAAAACGCGGTGCCCGCATTGCGAGGAAGCGGTGAGTGTAAGCATTAAAAATGGTAAAATAATCGTAGGGCAGGCCGTACCGGATAAGCCGGAAAGCCAAGAGGGTAAATAATGATATATGGCCATGCGTCAATCTACAATTCTCGTAGTGGAAGATGAGCGGCCGATGAGGCTTATTTTGACTAATGTTTTTACAAAAGCCGGTTTCAAGGTTTTTGAAGCGATGGAGGGGGAGAGTGGTTTGAAAATCGCCTTAGCCGAACATCCGGATTTTATTTTACTGGATCTCTTGATGCCCAAGATGGACGGTATGAAAATGCTCCAAGAGTTAAGAGGGACAGAATGGGGGCGGGAGGCGCGGGTGGCCATACTCACCAATTTCAGCAATCCCGAACGGGTTAATGAAGCGATGGCTAATAATGTTGGGGAGTTTTGGATTAAGACGAATTGGACTCTCGCTAATTTGGTTAAAAAAGTTAAGAAGGATTTGAATAGTAGTCAGTAAACGGCTTTGTGCTCAGGGTAAGCCAGGAAGTAGAAACTGAAGAGAGAAGCCGCAGTCTAAAACAGGAGCTGGGACGAATCGATTACTCTATAAATCAAATAAATCTAGGAATCAAATCCAGCGAAATAACCATCGATAAACTTGAACTCGAAGTGGCCGCTCTTCAATACGACATCAGTGACGCCGAGTCTAAAAGCACGATCAAAAAATCGGCCATCGGCAACTTGCTAAAAATTCTCTCCGAACGAGACAATGAAAGTCTGCTTCTCGCCATGTTAAAAACTCGGACTCTCGCCGATAACCTCCTGGAAATCGAAAGCATTAGCGACCTGAACGGTGGGCTATCTGATGAGGTTCGAAAGCTCACCGAACTGCGGGAAAATCTATCAAGCAACCTAAATGAGCGGGAGAAAAAGAGGAACGCCCTTGTCCAAGAAAATCAAACCCTTAAAGTCCGTAAAAATTTAGTCGAAGATCAAAAACTAGAAAGAAAGAGCCTTTTGGCCCAAACCAGCGCCCAGGAAAAGCAGTATCAGCGCCTGCTGACTGATCTGGAAAAGAAGCAGGCTGAAATATCCGATGAAATAGAAGCGATTGAAGAAGAATTGCGTAAAAAAATCGATCCCTCACTTTTGCCGTCCAAACGGCCGGGGGTCCTACAAATGCCGGTGCAAGGCTATATCAGCCAAGAATTCGGACAAACCGCTTTTGCTAGAAAGTCAAGCTATGTGGGCAAATTTCATAACGGCATAGACATCGCGGCTTCTATCGGCACCCCGATTGTCGCCGCTGAAGAGGGGAAGATAGTGAAAATTGGCGACAGCGATAAATATTGCCGAAAGGGCGCTTATGGCAAGTATATTGTCATAGAGCATCCCAACAATCTCACTACCCTCTACGGCCATTTATCGGCCTTTAACGCCTCGCTAGGCGAGGGCATGGTCGTGAGGCGAGGCGAAGTTATCGGTTATGTGGGGAAAACAGGCTACGCCACCGGCCCCCATCTGCATCTCACCGTTTACTCCAGTCTTACCTTTTATGTCGGCAAAAGCCGCACCTGCGGACCCCTGCCATACGGCGGCTACCTTAACCCTATGGACTATCTGTAATAAAAAGTGGCTATATTGACATGATTTTGAAGCCAGAGTTTTTTAATCGCCCCACTGTTTTGGTCGCCAAAGAATTATTGGGTAAATTTTTAGTTCGCCGGGTTGGTAAAAAGGAAATTTCAGCTACGATAACCGAAGTTGAGGTTTATGACGGTTTTGACGATAGGGCTTCTCATGCCGCTCGCGGGATGACGCTTCGCAATAAGCCGATGTTTGGGCCGGCTGGATTTTGGTATGTGTATCTGGTTTATGGAATGCCGGGATGTTATCGTGGTAATTGCGGGGTTAAAAGCGCCAAAAGTTGTTGAAGCAACATGACCAGTTTTTTCTGAAGTTCGGCGATCCGGCTTTCCAAAAAAACTCGCTTGGAATCCGGCTCGGGAGACACGGCTTCGGCGAAGGCCGGCGCGCCATCTTCGGGGCTATAAACCGCGGAGCCGGAAAGAGTAAATTGCTTTTGAAGGCCCGGGCGGCGTGGACTTTCTAAATACGCGCTCCATTTTAACATGGAATTGACGGGTTGCGGTGTGAAAGTTAATGATATGGCCCCGCCGGAAGTTACGGTGACCCCATGAGTAATCTGCGCGATATTTTCAAATATCAGGCGCAGATCGCGGCCGCTTTCTTCTAACAGAATTTTTCCGCTTTTATCGCGCAAGGCAATTTTGGGGACGCCACCGCTCACAAAAAGTTGGCCTCCAGCTAGGGGTGTGCCTGCTAATTTGGAGACACCGTTAACTTCGACCGTGCTAGACCCATTTTCTATCTTCAGTTCCAAATAAGAGTCGCGTGAGATTGTAAAAGTATCGCTGTCCGCGCCGGTATTGATATTAAAAGTCATAGTTTTTTCTTTTAGGTCAGAAAGTGAAGCCGTGAGTTCGGAAATATTTTCATATTTTTTAATGCCACCGCCGTAACTCGCTGTAACCACCCCTTTTTTCTTTTCTGCGCGCGTTAAGCGGCTTTCCGTCAAACTTTTAATCTGATCGTTCCAAGTGAAATAGGCGCGATTGGTATAAAACTCTGAAGCGACATTGCGCAATTCAAAATCGCTAACGGTGATATTTTTTATCAAATCTGTATGAGTGCTCCGGAGTTCGATTATGGCAGTGTCTTTATAAGTAAAATAATACGACGCGGAAGCCGTGATGGTATAAGTATCGTTGTTTCTGTCATCAAACGGCTCGCTAATGTTTACGGGCCCTAGAGCCGTGATTTTCCCGGTCGCGTCAGTCGCGCCGTTTAAAATAAAATTGCCTAACTTGGTTACTTCGCCGAAGGCCGACCCCTTTTTAAAAATGAAGCTCGTAAGCGTCACGGTTTTATTGGGTGGCAGATAAGCGCCTTTAATTTTTATATTTAAAGCCGAATCCAACTGCTGGGCGCCGGATGCGAACGGCTCAAGTTCGGGATCAATAAAACGGCCGGCGCCGGTAGCGGTGATATCGCTCACCGTGCCGGTAGTCGCGGGCCTCACAATAATTTCCACACCTCTAAACTCTTGCCATTTGCCGGTCTTGTCATCATAAACAGCCAGGTCAATATCTGACACGCGCATGGGCCCCTCCAAAACGCCGATGGATTTTTCCGCCAAGACCGCGCCTAGCCAAGTCAACATCCGTAACCTGAAGCGATATTCTTTAACCGAGTCATTTATATCCGTGGGGTCCGGGTGCTCGGTTATCCCCAGATAAACTATTTCTAGGTCTTTCTCTATTAAGTTATCGCGATAAAGCGGGTGGGGCGCGTCTTTAGACAGATTAGAATTCACGGAAAACACTTCGGCGCGAGCGCTTTGAAAACTAAAACCGAGAGCCAAAATTAAAGTTGCCGTTAAAGACGCGGCGCGCCAAATGCTCATTGCTTACATTATAACACCCGCGCACACATTTAATGAGTTTTGTGTTTACTGCGCTACTCCACGATCTTAGGCAAGAAACATCTTGATTAATAAAGCAAGGAGTGTGGTATCATAAATATGAAGGTGAGATTTGTGGACGGAGCAAGCTCCTCTAGCGAGGGCTTTCGGTAAACAAAATAATTTATAAATATATTGTAGTTCTACGGCCTACAAATGTTACTTGGACATGTCGGCCGTTTTTATTAACAGACCCGCCTTAGAATAATCTTCGTAACGAAATTTTCAGATTTTAGGCGATCGGAGAAAATATAATATTATAAAATTTATGGGACAACTTATTTTATCCAGTTTCAAAACCTGAAGTGTTGCGGCCACAGCCGTGGTCGGCTTTTTCGGTAAGGTTGCGATGGTTAATAAAAAATGGACTTAACAATATAAATTTAAATAATAAAAATTAAAAAATGAACACAACTTTTATTAAAAAAGTAACACTTGTCGGATTTTTAGCAGCAGCCCTAGCCGTGGCCGCTCTTTTATTAATTAATGGTACGTCTGGCATAGGCTTCGGCGGAGTCGCGAGAGCGAACGTCGTTGCGACAACGTGTCCGACGTCAGGAAGCCCGACCATCACCACGACGTGCGACTTGGCGCCGGGAACGTACACGTACGGCACGCTGACCGTATCCCCAACAGGCGTCATGAGACTGCACGTGGACGTTTCCTTGCCGGGTTTCAAAGGAGTCCATATCAATGCGGACCACGTAAGCGTCCAAGCCGGCGGCATTATGACTGCTGATGAGGAGGGATATCCCGTTGCGAGCGGACCAGGCGCCGGCCCCTTCGGTGGCGAGGCGGGCGGTCCAGGAGCCGGGCATGGTGGAATGGGTGGCGAGGGTCCGTTCGGTAATCCCGGCGGCGCTTCATATGATAGCGCCACCGAGCCAACCGAGCCCGGAAGCGGTGGTTACCATGGTGGTGTAGCAGGATCCGCCAAGGGCGACGGCGGCGGAGTGATTCGGCTGGCGGTTTCAGGCACAACGATCGTTGACGGCATCATTTCGGCGAACGGCCGTGTCGGAGACTCACCTGTTGCCCACCCCTTTGCAGGCGGCGGTGGTTCTGGCGGAACCGTCAGGATCACGACAGGCACGCTCAGTGGAAGCGGCACGATACGCGCTAACGGCGGCCCTGGTGGGACCGGTACCTCGTTGGTCATCGGCGGCGGCGGCGGGGCAGGCGGAAGGACTGCGATAACGTACGGAACCTTGACATTTACCGGTACCACGCAAGCGCTGGGTGCGGCAGGCGGCACTGGCAACCCAAACAGAG
>Ga0082335_1008804_pt1 | contig 11252 bp, 9 predicted proteins | sample Subgrocontami58m_FD_72375 | JGI IMG/M metagenome (GOLD analysis project Ga0082335, IMG submission 72375) | Subsurface groundwater microbial communities from S. Glens Falls, New York, USA - GMW37 contaminated, 5.8 m (SPADES assembly) (version 2) ...
CCACGGTGGGTTAAAACGTTATTTCTCCTGTTAAATTCCCCTGGATCAACAGAACGTCCATCAAAATTAAATTCTCCACAGATACCACACATAATTGTCCTTTAATAAATATAGCATTAAAAATAGTTGGACGGCTCCTGTTAGAATGGGCTATCGACATCGAGAAAATTTCCTGACAAAGACTGACAGAAACCCCTCCTTTCGGCCTGGAGATCTCTGGCCCAATGACAAGCTTCCAAGCGTTGGTTACGTTCAACAATATAATCAAGACGCTCGTAGGTATATTCTTTGTTTATTAGCTCCCAATTGTTTTCAGCATCATCTATCATTGAGTTACAAGGCTTGGTGAATTCGGGATTATTAAAACTGGAATAGTATTGCCAATGCCAATTTAAACTCAAACAAATAAGAATCAATAAAACACCCTTAGTAAGGGGCTTCAATATATTTTTGTTTAAGCTCAATACGAAATATGCCCCCGTAGATGCTAACAGAGCGTGACAAACGATTAAATATAAAAAAAGCCTTTGGACAAACCAATAATGCAAAAAAGCTATTAATAGGGCGATAATAAAAGTTGCGGCTACCTGAGTTAAAGCAACAATACTCAATACAAAAATAAATAGGTCCTTATCCTTAAGGATTTTCCGTTTTTTCCACCAAACGAAAGGGATCCCCATCCCGAGAAGAACAAAAATATTAGCGAGGTAAGCTCCCCAATAGATATCTCGAGGAGCTTTGGGGAATAAAAGCCTCAGCGGCATCTTCAGCAGGCTACCATCTCCCCTTTTTATCTGGGATATTAAATCAAATTGCGATTCCATAATTTGAGATACGAACGCATCAACGCCCTGCAGCGTGTAGTACCCTTGTATCAAAATACATACTAAACAAAGAGGAATAGCAAAATGGGTTAGAGGGCTTAAACTCTTTGGCCGATCGTGCACACAATACCAACAAAATAAGCAGGTTAATATGGCCATGCCGCTTTGAATAACACCAAAAGAAATAACAAGCGTAATCGCCAAAACTGAAATAACAAAAAGTATTCTATCTTTCAAACTGCTTTTTTCATAGCTTTGCAAACACATTTTCAGTGTTGCCACTGCCAGCAAAGCTAAAAGTAGAATCCACGTCATATACGGCCGATTCTCAGCGGCAAAGTTATAAAATAGATACTGACTGGTAACGCTAATGACTATAAATATAGCAAGCAACAATCCTAAATGAATGTGAATGAAAACGAAGAGCGCCAAACACATTAATACTGCCGCACCAATACTGACACTTCGCACACTAACAAGTATATTCGCGTCAAATGAATCGATTTGGGAAAGAGAAAGTTTTTGTAATAGAAAATATAAAGGGCTTTTATTCGACTGAGTTAATGTTCTTCCTACAATAATATGGCCAAAAGAAAATTGGCATAAACTGGTAACTTCACACTTCTCATCGAGCCATAAGCCTTTGTGTTTAGCGGTTTGAAGGATCGTAAAAAGCGTGATCACAACAATAAGGAGCCCAACAATGGCTGCCAAAATCGTATGTGCGCGAAAAATACTTTTACCTTCTTGCCCCATCATTGCTGCCCCCCAAGAAAAATAGAGAAACCATTGCGCAGTAAAGTTCTAAATTCGGTGATGCTGCGAAGTTTTCTCATTCTGTTAAAAATATATTGCGGCCTTAGATAAAAATCACGCTCTATTTTTAATCGTAAACGGCGCAGCTGCTGCTGGTTAAGTTTAGCCCGCCTAAAAGATTCCGTCCCTTTAACCGTATCCATCTTCAAATCTTGGCTATTTATTTGATCATCACCCAGAAGCTGCCGACGCCAGGTGCTGCCCAAACGTGGTGTGGCTAAATTAAAAGAAGCGAAATCAAGATCCAGAGCGCGTGACAAAGCACTTGTGCGCATCATCGCTTCTTCATCATCATCGGGAAGCCCCAGGATAAAAGTGCCGGCAACGTTCAATTTATGCCTGTGGCAAATCTTGATGGCCTCAAACATTTGATGACGGTTAATATTTTTCTTGAGTAGTTTTTGCATTTGATCATTGTCAAATTCAATTCCGACAATAACCGAATGACAACCGCTCTGAACCATGGCTTTAACACGATCCTCATCTAAGACATCGACACGCGAGAAGCATGACCATGTCAAACCCGGCAGGGTTTTCCCAATCGCCTTACAAAGTTTTAAGGAGCGTTCTTTATTGACAGCAAACGTTTGATCTCTAAAGTGTACTTCGCGATAACCGGTATCCCATATTTTTTCCAATTCCGCCATGACCTCTTCGATGGACCGCATTTTAAAACCCAATGTACTAATTGGACAAAATGTGCACCCGTAAGGACAGCCAAAATCAGAAAGGACAGACATAAAAGGTTCCTGACGCACAAAGGGGAAAGTGTAATGTCTTTTGTCAAAAAGGTTAAAGAGGGGCGTTGGAATCGTAAACTGCCCATGTCCGTGTTTCTCTAAACCAACAGCGACCTGGCCGTTATGACGGTAAATCACATTGTTAATGATATCCCCATTAGATCCCCTCAAATATCGTAAAATATCATCCGTGCTGAAATCGACGAGTGTCGCATTTAAAAATGGCATCACATCAAACATTTTCTCTCGATACTCACGAAAAATGTCTCCTGTACCGACAATTTGTACTTGAGGCATCTGGTTATGCAGATCAGTTAAAAATAAAATATCTTCTTCAAAACTCGGCGCAGCAACCAAGCAGATGATAGCCTGGGGATCAATCTTTTTAATCTCTTGAATTGTCTCTTCGTTGCTGAAGCCTCGTCTTAAAGCTTCAATAAAGGAGACCTCATGTTCCAATGATAATGTCCCTGACAAATAAAGTAAATCAACAGGGTGATAGTAATAGTCACTTTTCGTGATGCTCGTGCAATAATAATCACGCAAATAACTCTGTTTGCCCGGGGGATTTAAAAGTAACACTCTCAATTCTTTGTCCTCATAAATATTTTGATTTTCTTATAACTTCAGCAATAAGGCCCATGCCAAAATACATAAACGATGAAAAAAGAAAGACCGCTCCTATCGTCAAGAAAACTATCGAACCATTAAAGCCATAAATAGTAAACCCGACGATAGCCACAAGCAATGCAATGAACGATAATAAGATAAATAATTTGATGGGATTGTAATACAGAATAGCCTGGGTGATGATCTGAGCTGTCCTCAAACTATCTCGAAGAATCTTGACATGGGATTTGTATCTACCCCTTGCGTAATAGGAAATAGGAACATATTTTATAAAATAGCCATTTAAATGAAAGGCCAGGGTAATCGTGGTTGTAAAAGAAAAGCCCAGGCAAAAATTTTCTTCAAATTTAAGGACTACCTCTCTCTTAAATGCCCTCAAGCCTGAATTAACATCGGGGATACGCCGGCCGGCAACAAATTCACAAATCATTTGTAGTAAAATCCGTGAATTATGTTTTAAAAAGGATTCCCGATAATGTTCCCCCGTCCTTGCCCCGACAACCATATCATATTCATCTAACCCATCGACAAACTCAGGAATCTTATCAACCGGATACGTGCCATCCGCGTCAATAATGACGATATTGTTAAATCGAGCCTTATGGATACCGTCCCGCAATGACAATCCATAACCTCCAAGAACAGGATGTCTGATGATATCCACTTTTTTCTCTTTGATGATCTCGAGGGTTTTGTCGTTGGAGCCATCATCGATGATAATAATCTCAAATTCCCTGCCCGTTTTATCTAAAGTCGTATTAATTTCATCAATCAGTCTGCCGATAGACTCTTCTTCATTGAGTGCAGGAATTATGACACTTACGGGTTTCATATCTGTCTTCTCCTATTATTAAATGAGCCAAAAGTTACTGCTCAACAACTCTTACGGAATCATTCATTACTTCCACTTCTTTTTGAAATATTCAACGGTTCGACGCAGCCCTTCTTCAAAATTCACCAGCATCTTGAATCCTATTTTCTGAGTGATTTTGGAAATGTCGGCGCAGGTGCGAAAGACATCCCCAGCGCGAGGGGGCAATAATTTCGGTTGAATGTTTTTGCCGATAATTTTGTTTAGCAGAAAAACAACCTCAAGAACCGTATTATCTTGACCATTAGCGACATTAAAGATTTCGTGCTTTAAACCCCTGGTAGTGGCAGATAAAAGATTAGCCGAAACGACATTATCGATGAAAGTAAAGTCGCGGGATTGTTTGCCTGTCCCAAAGATGGGTGGCTGCTCATCATGTAGAATGCAGTTGATAAATTTAGGGATGACAACAGCGTATTCATCATCCAATGCTTGTTTTGGGCCGAAAACGTTGAAGTAACGCAGACAGACCGTTTCGAGATTAAAGAATTTCGAAAAAATGCGGCAGTAATATTCATTAGTCAGTTTGCTCAAGGCGTAGGGAGAAATAAGCAACGGCAGCTGATTTTCCTCCTGAGGGAATTTATCCGTATCCCCGTAAATGGAACTTGAAGAGGCCATGACGAATCGTTTGACTTTCTCTTTGGAACATGCCTGCAATAAAAAAAGAGTCCCTTTAATATTAACATCGTTATAACTTTCAGGATCATCCAAAGATTTGGGCACGGAACGAAGTCCCGCCTGGTGCAAGACGTAGTCTATGCCCTTAGAGCTTTTTTCACAAACATCCTTATCGCGAATATCCCCGCGAATGAGTTCGAACTTGTCCTTGCCCAGGCCTTTGGCAAATTCGAGATTTTCCTCTTTACCAGAACAGAAATTATCGAGCACACGGACAAACTCTTGCCTTTTCACCAATTGTTCCGCGATATGAGAGCCTATGAATCCAGCGCCGCCAGTAATTAAGTACTTGCCCATACTTAGTATCCTCTCAAATAATTTTTTAAGATTTCCTCTAAAGAAGCTTCAGCGCATTGAGCGACAACTTCATGCCCCGCGGCAGTTAAATGGTTATCTAATGTGTAATATAATTTTTTCTCAGGAAGCTCTCTCGGCCTTTTAATCATGCAATCTAAAACATCAATGACAGCGATATGACGAGAACCTAATGCCTCTCTAAGGGCTTTATTTAAATATGTCGCATCGACATCCTCTTCTTTAAGCCCATAGTATCGAAGTTTATCTCCCCATAATCTTTGATCGGCTTGATGACGGTCAGGGATAAGAATAAATACAGCGCGAAAATTCAGCTCCTCAGACAAAATGGCCAGGCGATCAAATTCCCTGGCTAAAAGATCAAACATCTCCTTGAAATGCTGACCATCGGCAACCGTCTGAAAAAATTCATCGTCCATGCGAGGGATAATACCCTTCGAAACGCGGTAATGATTATATAAAATAAGAAGTTTCGATTTAAGAAACTGGACAAAATAGACTTTTCTAAAAAATTTATTTTGACGAACAAAGTCGTTAATGACTTGAAGAAATTGTGTTGAAGGGCTGTCTCTCAACACGGATAAATCGGCAGCATTGGGATTCTCTTGAGCATACCTTCGAAGCGAATATAAATTTGTCAAATCATTGCCAATAAAAAAGTTAAAAATATAAATGCCAGGGGTCCCCAGATCCTTATGCCTGAATTCAATTGTGTCTAGCTGATTAGCCAAACAAGAACCGGGTGCTCCTAAATTAAGGAAAGGATAATTAAGGTGAGCCTTTAGCTGGCTCACATATGTCTCTTCGTCTTTTACTCCTATGCCAAAAGTAAATGAATCTCCTAAAAAAGGGATAAACCTCTCTTTCTTTAAATCCTCACTTGAGCTAGCCTTACGCCCTCCCCACGCATCAATATGAGCCACAACATCGTATTCATAATGCTGAACACGAAATTGCGCCCGAGGTTCAAATTGAACAAATTTCCCCTCTCTTTTAATGACCGGCCAGCTTTTATCGGAACCGAAGTCCTCTTGTTTGGCCCCTGTACTATTCTCAACTCCGACTTCTTTCATACGCGTTTTAATCCAGCCAGGGCCCCAGAATCTCAAGGAAATCTCAAGAAATAAAAAAATAATAAGAAATCCAAAACAAATGCATATAAATGCTCCCAAAAATTTTCGCATAAATTATGTTTTTGATTCTAATTGGCCTTTTCTCAATTGGCTATGATAAGCCAATGTCATGCCATAGATAGTCCAGATGGGTATGGCGGTGAAAGGCAGTTCAAAAATCAACAAAAAATTTGCGGCCACAAACCAATTAATAATAATGCCGCAGAGTAAAATGCCTGTCAATGATTGCCATTGAATAAATTGCTTGATCATTTTAAATAAAATGATCCAAAGGCTCAAAATCAATAAAATCCCGATTATCCCTGCCCTGTAAATGATTTCTAAATAAGAATTATGCGCCGCAATCCAGCCATCCCGATGCCAATCATTATACCCCCATTTTAAAACTTCCAAACTGATAGATCGAAAAGGTTTCCCGAAACTAAAACCGAGGATTGATTTTGGCATCTCTTTGGCTAATTCCACTAACAGATCTCTCCATATAAGAAGCCGAAAAACCGCGTTATCATTAATAACCCACTCACTTGTATTTTCCATCAAACGATTAAAATACACAGGCTGATGCCCTTCACTTGAATCAGGCCCTTTTCGTTGAAATCCTTTTTCAAGGTCTGATTGCATTTCCTCTTTGACCTGCTCAACGAGGGCCAATGAGGAGACTTCATTGAAATGATCAACGGAAGCTGTTTGTATTTCTTGTTTAACCTTCTCAAAAAACATTTGGCGGATTTCTTCCTTCTTCACTTCCTCAACCACTGCCTCTTTCGGTGTTTCCGTAGCCGCTGCTTCATCGGTGACTACTATTGTCTGCGATGGTTTCGGTACCTCTGGTGATTCAACCTTCGCTAAGACCAATTCCGGTTCTTTCTTCACTTCCTCAATCGCCGCCTCTTGCGGCGCTTCCGTAACCGATGCTTCATCGGTGATTACTATTGCCTGCGATGGTTTCGGTACCTCTGGTGATTCAACCTTCGCTAAGACTAGTTCCGGTTCCTCCTTCACTTCCTCAATCGCCGCCTCTTGCGGCGCTTCCGTAACCGATGCTTCATCGGTGACTACTATTGCCTGCGATGGTTTCGGTACCTCTGGTGATTCAACCTTCGCAAGTACCAATTCTACTTCTTTCTTTACCTCTTCAACGCTACCCTCTGAGAATTTATCCTTACCTTCCCAAAGAACAAATTCGTTAATCCTTTCTTTAACTCGTTCAATCAGGGTTTGCCTTATTTGCGCTTTCACCTTCTCCTCAGAAACAAACTCTGCCCTTGGAGCATTAGTTTTTTTAAGAACATCAACTTTCTTGTCAGGGGTAATAACTTTTTTATCAGGATTATATAACTTAACTTCCTTGCGCGTTTTCATTTTAAAATCTTTGATTTTAACTCTTATTTCAGCATCACGGATATTAAGCATTTCTGCCATTCTCTTAACGTTCACAATTGACTTCACGGCGGTGTGAGGCGCGAATTTATATAGCCCTACGATAACAACTCCTGCGATTAACAAGATTAACGGGAATTTCAATATTTTTTTCACCTTAAGAGTAAAAGGAAGAGCCCCTGCTAAATATAACCCTGACAAAAAATTACTTACAATCATCATTCGGGCTGTTAGAAAAAATGCTTTGTAAGGGATCATGCAAAGAAACGTCAAAAACATTAAGAATCTTATTGTCTTATTGGGGTAAGATTTAATAAGAATAAATCCCAAAAGCACCAGTGTTAGCGTCCCAGAATCTTTATGCTTCCCCAATAAGAAGACTAGAGAAATAAGAAGGAGCAATAGAAGACATTTTTCTTTACTAAAAAAATCTTTCCTGTAAAAGGCATAACCAAAAACAGCAAACACAGGATAATACAAAAGGGCCGCATGGCGCAAAGCCAGCGGCCCCCAGTTTAAATAGCCATGCAGAGCTTTGATAATCACAAAAATAAAGTAACACAATATTAAATAATGCCACTTCGTAAGCTTTTGCGGACTATTTCTATACTTGGCCAAAAATAAAAGCAAACAAATGAAAAGCAACATTTCGCCAACAAAAATGGGAAAATTCAAAAAAGGAAATTGTATATGCCGTTCAGCTAACTCCTTGAGAAATACAATGTATCCCAAAGAAAATACTCCAAGAAGTAGGAATCCTATGGAATCCCCAAGATGCTCATTTTTAACGTAGAGATGATATGTTAAAATGTTAAGCTTCTCTCGGAGGAAATGTTTAATGTCCTTAATCATGGCATATCCCTTTTTCAGAGCCCGCTTCCCTTTAATGTTGCCTTGAGGCTCATCCACTGGATCAGCCCAAAAAGATCATCAACCGTCTCGATGCTAGAGTCGATACCGATTCTATCATAAAATCGTTTCTGGCCGGGCCTATTTATGCGTCCACTAGAACTAAAAACCGCCTTCGCCCCAAAGGAAAACAATAACTGCGTCTGCCGCTGTGTAAAACAAATACTCGGCTGTCCAAAGGGATAAGCAAATAGCGAACGCCCGTTATTATATCTTAGAATTTTCTGATCATTCAGAAAATATTGCTGATGTAACTCTTCATCACTTAATTGAAACGCGTTGTAATGGTTATAAAAATGATTACCGAAAAAAACCAACGAATTATCCCGCGCAGAATCCAGGTCTTTTAGGTTAGCAAATGGTCCGTAAAAAGAACGTATCTTATCCTCCAAAGGGCTAAAATCAATGGCCGCCATATAGTCATTGACTATTTTGCGATTACAGAACAAAAAATCTGGAATGTTTTTTTGTTTTGGGAAATGATTATGCAGCACTTTGCAAAACTCCGCGTCGTATTCGGTTAAATACGTAATCAATCCGGACCAAAAAATTTCTCCCTCAATAGGGGCCATATTAAGGAAAATGATGGATGGAATTCTCTTTTGGGCCATGATCGGAACAGCTTCACGAAAATAACCAGGAAAACCATCATCAAAAGTAATCAAAGCCGCTGGCGTGTCATAATGACCCTCGAGAAGCTGATCGGGGCCAATCATATTAAAGTGATCAGCGATGAAATCCATCTGTTTAGCAAATAATTGAGGAGAGATACTGAGATTGTATTGTTCGCAAAAGCGGCTTGGATTATCCGAGACTTCGTGATAGACGAAAATACTTAAGGTATTTTTCAATAATCCAGGGGTTAAGCCAAACTGACCAAGCCCTCTTCTTGCCAGGTGCTTAAACCGTTTAATATTGTTTTTAAAAGTTATACTCATCGTAAGAAACGAATTAAAAAAATCCCCTATCTCCATCGAGAGGAGTCAGCCAAGATTTCAAACCCTGCAAATCTGCGGATAAATCTTTATAAACAAACCGTGATTCTTTTCCCATTCTTAAGAATCCTTTTTGACGCATAATAGATTTCCAATAAGGAAAAAGAGAGTACAGTTTAATGAAGGATATGCGGTTTTGACAGGCTAGCGATTTCATCTTGTCTAAAAGCTCTAAAAATAACTCTCTATTATCTTCAAGGAGCGCGGCATCAACCATTTCATAGTATCGGACATCTCTATTGGATTGCACCTGGCGTGCAACTTCTTTAACAGCCACATATCCTATGAGTTCTTGCTCTCTACGAATTTCTAAAACTTTTCGCTCAGACTTTAGCTGGGGCGTCCCCAAAAGCAACCAATTAAGGGTTTCTTGATTCCTAACCGCAAGGATATCGAATTTCGACCGAAACTTTTCCCAGAAAGCGTCATATTCTTTCCCAAATGTATCAATCTCCCGAATCAGATACTGTCCCTCTTTTTTCTCCGGTGTTCTCAATTTATATAAAAATTTATAAAAGTCAATAATAAACGATAACAAGGGCATTAGACATGCGGAAATGGCCGAAATGATTCTATTTTTAAACAGTCTGTACCGCAAAAAATGAGAAAATTCCCATGAATTGGCTGGAAAAAAATAACCCTCTTTTAGCCATTCGGCCTCAAACGACTGAAAACCCATCTTTTTAAATATAAATGTAACTTCAGGTGAAGGCGTCGTGCACAACTGTGTTTTCCCTTTGCCCTCTTTAAGAAAACATCTAAAAATGGCAAGACTATGGTTACGACAGGATGGGTCAACAAACCATGAACTTGCAATGGCAAAGATTTTTTCTTCCCCTTTACAGTAATATAGCATTGGGATATTACCGAAAAATCCCCCTATGCGCCCTTGATCATTGATAATCAACCAGCCTCTTTGATTGCTCCCATCCCTCAAAGAAGGATTATCCTCCCAAAAACAGGGAAAACGATCCATCCAAACATTCCTTGGAATTATGCCCTGAGTCTGGCCTTCCAGAAATATCGACAGCTCTTCGTAATGATCTTTTGTTAACGCACACACTTGCATTTTTAGTCATTCTCCTTAAACCCTATTAGGCAATACTGAGCTCCAAAAGGAACGTTTCTTAAATATTGTTCTAAAGATCTTAAAAAAGCTAAAAATTTTGGAAATATAAAATAAAACTGTATCAAGATATTATGATAGCCTAAAGATTGAATTTGTTTGGTAAATGTATATGGATTAACTAGAACAGCATCCCTGTCAAATGGAATTCTTTTCATCACCCATCGCGTGCCAGGGTTAAAGGGGTTGTTTTCAAAGATGCAAAGCGCTGCTCCTTTCCTCAAGAATTTGTGTAATCGATGCAAATTCTGCAGACGATCTTTTGGCGTAATATGATGAAAAACTCCATTGACAAAAACAAGATCGACTTTCTCTCCATTGAGCGAATCAGCCGCGGCACTTTCAAATGTTATCCTGGCATAATTTTTAAATCGTTCTTGAGCAATATTTAATGATTCTTGAGAAATATCAAGCCCAATAATTCGACTGTCTGGAAAATATTGAGCGAGAAACTCAATATTATTACCAATTCCGCAGCCAAATTCCAGAATAGAGTTCACTGATTTGCCCGCCGCAGCCAAATAATCACGGAGATAATGGACGCGCTTCTGCGCAAAATAACTGGCGGATTCTCCGGAAAGAGAAAGGCCTTTCATCAAATCGTTATTATAGGACTGAGAAAACTTATCGAACTCCAAAATGCCTCCTTTGAGTTACATCCTCGCGCCCTTGCGTTGAAAAATAGAAAGTACTGCTTGATCAAGAAAAACAGCGATGCAAATCATAAAAAGAGGAACCACGGGGAAAGAATATCTTATCAAGATATAACATAACGCGTATAAACTCGTAAAACCAGCTATCAAGAGAAGGCAAAAAAATAACACGTGCATCC
>Ga0082335_1008805_pt1 | contig 11252 bp, 14 predicted proteins | sample Subgrocontami58m_FD_72375 | JGI IMG/M metagenome (GOLD analysis project Ga0082335, IMG submission 72375) | Subsurface groundwater microbial communities from S. Glens Falls, New York, USA - GMW37 contaminated, 5.8 m (SPADES assembly) (version 2) ...
TTATTAAATTATAAATATCTATGACCTCACGCGAATGGTTGCAAAAAGCAAAAGACGAAAAATTCGCAATAGGCGCGTTTAACGTCGGAAATTTAGAGACGTTTAAGGCCATAGTGCGGGCGGTGGCGAATAGGCGACCGCAAGTTTTTTAATAAAATAACAATAATTGTAATCCATATAAATGATTTATGATAGAAGAATTAACGCTTTTTACACAAATTTTTAGTATAGTAAGCGTCATAAATTTTATAATATTAATTTTGAGCCTTAGCGTCTTTTCTTATTTACAGAAAAAAGGAAATTTAAAAAGAGTTTTCATTGTTTCGTTTGTTGCGGCAATTGCCGCATCGTTTGTTGGTACTGTAGTTGGCCTCGGTTTATCTACATATCTTTTAAATCATGGTTGGCGATTGGTTCGTCTTGCTTATTTGGAGTTAGCCATAGTTTTTGGCGCGCCTTTGATAGTAAGTTTTCTTTTCGCGACATATTATGTGCGACATAATAAATAGAATTATTGATATATTTAAAAACGCGTTCGGTAAGCCGAGACTTATGATGACCGGTTTGTTGTTATTCGGCATTACTACGAGTTTTTCAATTAATCAAACAAAAATTATTTTTGAACCAAATAAAATTACAAGCCAAGTATTTCAGGGCGGTGGACGAATCATCGAGGTTCAATTTTTTAGCAATAAATCTATCGCCAATATCGATTTAAGTATTGTTTCAGAAATTAAAGATTTTGTTCATGCATCACCGACTCATTTCGATGCTATAGAGGCAAATGCGCCAAAGCAAATTTTTATTGAAATTCGTATTCCTCAGGACGCGCCTCTGGGTGAGTATGGAGGAACTCTTCATTTACAAAGCGGCAATAGGACAATAGCGAACCCTCTTCCTTTATCTTTTAATGTCATAAGTGCAAGCAGCATCGAAGAAGAAGTGTCCGCTTTTTTATTGAATGAATTTGGAACTTTGACGCCCGATATGCCCGATGGTTATAAATTAGCTGAGTTCGGTTTATCTCCAGCAATTATTGAACATCTGCGTGTTGGTACAGATCTACCGGCCATTTTCAGATCGGGCTCTTTAATATTTGTAGGCACATTAATTCCAGATCGTTTACTCACGGAAGCAAATGTAGAATTGTTAGCTGCTTTAAATATTGAGGGCGTACGCATCGATGATTTAACTTCTGTAATATCAACTAATCGCTGGCATAGAGACAATTTTTCTCCCTCGATTATTCCAAATGGTTCTGATGGAATAATGCTCTCACCGCCAGGAGTTCGTTACGACAGGGATGGAGATAATAAGGCAAACGATTTTGTTATTATTGCGCCCCTTGACACTACACATATCGTTCTTACATTAGCTCGAGCAGATGAGTTTGGCAGCCGAAATTTTCGTAAAGGCAGTGGAGAATTTACAGAAGGCGTAATCACTGCTACTCATGAATTATTGCATGTTTTTGATTTCCGTACTCAATGTGGTGGTAGGGGGTGGGATCAAAGCGATGCCGAAGAAAACTTTATGTTTAGGATGGAGGATTTAGTTGGAGGTATTTCTGGAAATGCGTCAGCTGTGCTATTAAATGCGATTGTCAATCAAATTCTTTCTACTTGGTCAAATACTCAAAATTGTCTTGAACGCCTCAATTTAACCCGTCCTCAGCCATCAATTTTAACGATTAATTCTGCTTCTCCAGGTTCAGTTTCTTTGTCTTGGACAGCAAATGAAAATAATGACTTTAGTGCATATAAACTTTTTCGCTCAACGGAAGCAAATGTTACGTTAAATGATACGCTGGTCGCCGAATTTAATGACCGAAATTCCTTGGCCTTTATTGACGATGATTTCCCGGGCGGTCAAACTTTCTATTACAAACTTTTTACTTTCGATGCCCCCGGTTTGTCTGCGGAAAGTAATGAAATTGCTACGGTCTGTGCTTATACTGCAGAGTATTTCGGGAACAAAGACCTTGCTGGCCCGCCGCTCGTTACCCATTGCGAGCCAGCGCCCATCAGTTATGATTGGGGTACGGCGAGTCCCGTCCCGGGCATAATTCCGGAAGATAATTTTTCTGTTCGTTGGACCGGCAGTTTCGATTTTGAAGATGCGACTTATCAGTTCCTTGCCCTTAACGATGACGGTGTTCGGATCTATGTTGACGGTGTTCCGATCATTGATGCGTGGCTTGATCAGGCAAGCGGTTTCTATTTCCAAAATGTTCCAATGACGGCGGGAATGCATACCGTTGTAGTTGAACATTATGAACATTTTGTGGACGCACATATTACAGCAAGGTTTATTAAATTATAAATATCTATGACCTCACGCGAATGGTTGCAAAAAGCAAAAGACGAAAAATTCGCAATAGGCGCGTTTAACGTCGGAAATTTAGAGACGTTTAAGGCCATAGTGCGGGCCTCGGCGAATAAAAAGTCGCCGGTTATTATCGAGTCGTCTCCGGGCGAAACCAAATGGATGGGGGCCGCCAATATCGCCGATATCGCGGAAAATTATTCGCGTGAATATGGCGCGCCCATAATCGTGAATCTTGACCACTCCGAGACGCTTGAGGATTGCATGGAGGCCATCGCGGCGGGTTACGGGCTCATACACTTCGACGGCTCAAAACTTTCCTACGAGGAAAATTTGAATATTGCAAAGCGGGTCGTGGCTGCGGCACATGCAAAAGGCCTGGTTGTTGAGGGGGAAATTGACCGCATTGTGGGTAAGGGTTCCGAGGTGCACAAGGAAATGTATACGACAGATGAGCTGCGTTCGGGTTATACGGATCCCAATAAAGCAAAAGAATTCGTGGAAGCTTCCGGTGTGGATATTTTTGCGGCATTCTTCGGGAACATACACGGTACCGTGCCTCCCGGGGGGCAGCCGCCGCTTGATATCGGATTGGTGCAGAAAGTGAACAGCGTTACGGGAAAGTTTTTGTCGCTGCACGGAGGTTCCGGTATTGATGCGGGCGACATTAAACTGGCTATCGCCGAGGGCGGTATCAATAAAGTGAATGTAAATACCGACTTGCGCGTTGCGTATCGTGCGGCGCTCGAGAAGGTTTTGAAAGACGACCCCGATATCGTTGCGTTGTATAAAATATTGCCCGAAGTCGTATCTGCCGTTCAAGAAGTCGTCGAGCGGTGGATAGATATCTGTGGAAGCGCCAATAAGATCTAAAAAATTAATTAAATTTTTATGTCAAAAGTATTCGTTACAAGACAAATTCCCGAAGAAGGTATTAAGATGCTTGCGGACAAAGGTTATGACGTTGCTGTTGCGCAACAGGATGGCGCAATGGAGCGCGGCCAATTATTGAAGGCAGTTGCCGGCGTTGATGCGGTTTTAGCATTGCTTACGGATAAAGTTGACGGTGAGCTTCTGGATGCGGCCGGCAAGCAGCTCAAGATAGTAGCCAATTATGCGGTCGGTTATGACAATATAGATCTTGCGGCGGCAAAAGAGCGCGGGGTAATGATATCAAATACCCCGGAAGTGTTGTCCGAGACCGTTGCCGAACATACGTTTGCGCTGTTGCTTGCCATCGCTCATCGTATCGTTGAATCCGATACATTCATGCGCGGCGGCAAATACAAGGGGTGGGGGCCTATGCTTTTGTTGGGCCGCGATCTTTCGCACAAAACGCTGGGGGTTGTCGGTCTCGGCCGCATCGGTTCTTTGGTTGTAAAGCATGCCGTTCGCGGGTTTGATATGAACGTTGTGTATTACGACGTGAAGCAAAATCCCGCATTTGAGGCGGAATACGGCGCACGCTATATGCAGCTTCCCGAATTATTGCGCGAAGCGGATTTTGTTTCTATTCATGTCCCCCTGCTTCCCACGACAAAACATCTCATGGGCGAAAAAGAATTCGCGCTTATGAAGAATACTGCATATTTGGTGAATACGTCTCGCGGGCCCATTGTAGATGAGGTTGCGTTGGTGCATGCGCTCCAGAGCGGTGTTATTGCGGGTGCGGCGCTTGATGTATTCGAAAGCGAACCCAAAATGGCTCCCGGTCTTGAAAAACTGGATAACGTTATCATTACGCCCCATACGGCATCCGCGACCATAGAGACGCGGGCAAAAATGGCGCAGCTTGCCGCAGAGAACATCATCGCGGCTCTGGAGGGCAAGACCCCCCCGACGCTTGTAGCCACAAAATAGCGCATGCGGCGTTTTGACAACGCGGCCTTATTTTGGTACGCTTTTTAGCGTGTAAATATGGAAACTCTTAGTGCCAAAAAACGTAATATCGTAGGTAAAAAAGTGGCGTCTCTTCGTGAGCAAGGCGAAATTCCGGCCGTATTATATGGCGTCGGGGTAACCCCGGAAAATATCACCGTTGCCCTGAAAGATTTTCAGATCATATTCCGGAATGTCGGAGAAACCGCCCTGTTGTCGCTTGTTATCGATTCTGCCGAACCGCGAACAGTGCTTATTCGTGATGTCCAGAAGGATTCCGTTACCCGGACCCTCAAGCACGTTGATTTTCATCAGGTGCGCATGGACGAGGAGTTGGATATTAATGTCCCGCTTGAATTCGTGAACGAATCTGCCGCGCTTTCTGCAGAAGGCGGCGTGTTGGTGAAGACCGTGTATGAAGTTCCCATTTCCGCTCTCCCAAAGAATCTTCCTCGCGAGCTTGTTATCGATGTTTCCGCTCTTGCGAAGGTCGGGGATGCTATACAGGTAAAAGATCTGAAATTGCCGGAAGGGGTTCGTGTTCGTCTCGATGAAGATGCGACCATTGTGTTCGTGGATAGCGCCATTTCAGAGGCGGAGCTTGCGGCACTTGAAGCCGCTCCCGAAGTTAAAGTTGAGGACGTTGAGGTCGTAGGACAGAAAGAGAAAGAAGAGGCCGCCGCTGCAGAGGCAGCGCTTGCGGAAGAAGAGAAGTAATGCTTCGCAATACCGGAAGTTATCTATAGAAGTTGCGTTTACTGATATATAAAATCCGTATCCTCATGATGTCGGGCTCTATGAAACAATTTCGTTTGAGTCCCGTGCCGGGGGTGCGGATTTTTGCTTTTGCGGTATTCATTGTGTGCGTGTTCGGAGGCGCCGCATATGCTGCGAGTATCTCAACACTCAAGGAAAATCTCGAAGATAATCTGAATTCCGTTGAGGAGGAAATACGAAAGATCAATTCCGATCTGGGAACGCTGAAGCAAGAGCAAAAAACGCTGGCGCGCGAAATAAAAATAATCGACGCGAACTTGCGGAAGATAGAGCTTGAAATACGCCGTACCGAGCTGTCCATCAATAAAAGCGAAAAGGCGATAGCGGATAAAGAGGAGGAGATCCGGAAGGTCGCAGAACAACTGGAAGAAAGCCGTGTGCGTCTTGCGGATGCGGTGCGCACCCTGGACCAAAGCGATGATCAGAATATGGTGGAACTCGTTTTGGGCTCCGAGAGTTTTTCCGATGTGTTCGGCAAGATAACCCAGCTTGAGAACCTTCAGCGCTCTTTGAGCGATCAGACGGCACAAATACGGGAACAAAAAGAGGAGCTCGACAGGCAAAAAGAGGAGTTGGTGGCAAAGCAGGATGAGCTCGAAACGTTGCGGAATCTTGCCGTTATACAGCGGGCGGACCTGGTCGAGCAGTCGCAGGCGAAGACGGTTTTGCTTGTGGAAACCAAGGGTCGCGAGCGGCTTTTTGCGGAGAAACTCGAGAAAGCGCGTCTTGATGCGGCCACCATTCGCCAACAGATGTTCGAGCTTGAAGGCACCGGAGTATCCATGACGTTCGAGGAAGCATATCAGTTAATTAAGAAGGCGGCGGCAAACGGGAATGTTCGTCCGGCATTTTTAATGGCGTTATTGAAAAAAGAATCCCGGTGGGGGGCGTCTGTTGGCACCGGGAATTGGCGCGATGATATGCATCCCCGCGATTGGAGCGCGTTCTTTCAGATATGCCAGGAATTGGGTCTGAACCCGGATACAACGCCAGTATCGCGCAAGCCTTCATATGGCTGGGGCGGCGCCATGGGCCCGGCGCAATTTTTGCCAAGAACGTGGCTTGCGTGGCGCGATAAAGTAAGTGCCGTTACCGGACACAATCCGCCTTCGCCGTGGAGTCTCGATGATGCGTTCAGCGCCTCCGCGTTGAAGCTTGCCGGAGCCGGAGCAAGTCAACAAACCCCGGATGCGGAATGGAAGGCGGCTATGATATATTTTGCGGGAAGTAATTGGCAGAACCCCGCATTTTCGTTCTATGCGGATGGAATAATGGCTCTGGCGAGTGTCTACCAGGAGCAAATAGATATTCTGGAATCGGGCGCAGGAACATCAAATTAAAACCCCCGCGGAGCCGCGGGGTTTTATTCTTCGTGGTGGGCGGAGAGCGCCTCTACAATAGCGTCGATGTTTCCCTCCATGATGCCGTTTATGTTATGCCAGCTTTCTTTGATCCGATGGTCGGTGACCCGGTCCTGAGGAAAATTATAGGTTCGTATTTTATCGGAACGGTCGCCGGAACCTATCTGGCTTTTTCGCAGTTCGCTTTTTAGTTTTGCCTCCTCCTCTTTTTTCATTGCAAGGAGGCGAGAGCGAAGCACGCTGAGCGCTATTTCCTTATTTGATTGCTGCGTCCGTTCTTCCTGCGACGTTACAACAATGCCGCTGGGAATGTGGGTGAGGCGAACCGCGGTTTCGCGTTTATTAACGTTTTGTCCGCCCGGACCCGTTGCGCGCTGGAATTCTATCCGTATATCCGCCGATCGTACCTCAAGGTCCGTTTCTTTCGCTTCCGGAATTACAACAACGCTTGCGGTTGAAGTATGTATGCGCCCGCTTTTTTCCGTTTCCGGAATGCGTTGCACGCGATGAACGCCCAGCTCGCCGGAAAGTTTCGTATATGCGCCTTTTCCGCGGACAACAAATATGGCCTCTTTCGCTCCGCCAAGCGATGTGTCGCTTGCCTGAAGGATGCGCACGTTCCAACCGGAGCGTTCGGCAAATTTCATATACATGCGGGCAAGTTGGCCGGCAAAAAGCGCGGCCTCGTCGCCCCCCGCGCCGGGACGTATTTCTACGACAGCGGATTCCCGCACCGCCTGTTCTTTTGCCGTCCGAGATGTAAGGGTCGAAAGCCGCTCCTGAATGCGCGTTTTTTCTTCCTGCGCCACCGCCCTCATGTCCGCATCCGTTGTTTCCGCGATGAGCGTTTCTGTTTCCGCCAGCTCTTTCTGTAGCGCCGCTTCTTCTTCTTTGAGACGAAGGACCGCGGATAATTCTTTAAGCTGTTTTCCAAGTTCGGCAAGTTCTTGCGGACGAGAAAGAAGCTCAGGATCACTGAGCTTCTCTTCGATCTCTCCGTATTCGCGCTTTAAATCCTCAAGAGATTTGCCGGCGTGGCTCATACTCATTCCTTGTCGGCGCTTTTTGCGGCTTGTCGGCGCGCTTCCCGTTTCGCGAGCTTGTTCTTCTTTCCTCCGCGCGCAGTTCCAAGTTCCGTCTTTCTGCTCATGCGCTCTTTGAAGCGCTCGACTTTTCCGGCCGTATCAACCATTTTTGCTTTGCCGGTGAAGAAGGGATGGCAATGCGCGCACACTTCGACGGTTATTTCGGGAACCGTTGCGCCAACCGTAAAATGGTTGCCGCAGGCGCACTTTACCTTGGCGTCCGGATAGTATGTCGGGTGAATATCGCTTTTCATAACGTAACTTTTATACCATGCGTCGGGTGGCGGGTCAAACCATATAAAAAACCGCTTTTCAAAAGAGAAAAGCGGTTGTTTTTTGTTATTCTGAAGGTTCTTCGTTTTCGGCTTCCGTCTTGTTTCCGGACGGAGTTTCGGGCGTTTCCGCGGCACGGGAGGCTTTTTTTGCCTTCTGCGCCGCAAGATACGAAATAGTTCGGTCTTTGAGCCATTCGGCCCCAAACATTATCAGCGCGGTGCTGATGGCGACCCAGGCAAGGTCATCGGGGATCTCACTATCGGTGATGAAGTAGAGCGCCCAGATGACGGCTGCCGCAAAGATAACGATTACGCCGATATAGTCAGCGTAACGCTTCAGGCCCTCCTCCTCACATTCGTCCAGACAGCGTATTTCAAGCGCGCGGTCGTGTGCGATGTGGGCCAGGAAAACGCTCAGATACATTGCCATGAGCTGGTAGGGAAGTTCACGGCCGCCGAACGCGTCAATGAAGAATGCGATGGTTTGCACAGCGATGACGCTGAGAGCTGTTGCAAGGAAGAGATTGTTGTGGCGAACGCGGGGTTCGTCATCAAGCATCTGTTTCCAGAGGGACGTGCCCACCAGGATACCGACGAGCGCTTCCACCATGAACGGACTTTCTTTCGGAAGATGCGGGACGATTCCCACAACGTACAGCCCGACAAGGACAATAAGGTAAATGATCAGGCCGAAGCCGAACAGTTCGCCATATCGCCACACGGTAACCCGGCTTTTCTTGCGCCGATACCGCTGTTTTTCGTTGAAATTTATCTTGATCTTGTAGACCGTGATGGTGTGCAACGAATAACTGCCGATGAAGAAAAGCAATGTCAGCGAAAGGGGTGCCGGCACAGCCCTGCCGCCCAACGCTTCCAGCGTCGAGCCGAAGGCGTACAGCACGGAAAACAAGGCGCAGATAAGGAACCCCATAAGCTCGATGTCGCTTCGGGGTATTGTTGGGTGGATATGGAACAGGTCCCTGACGAATTTCGTCAGGCGCTCAATGTTCATGAACCCCTCCGTATTGGGCATCCGAATGCTTGGTTTTCAAGGTTGTCCTTATTATAAAAGTGTTTGGGGTTTTGTCTATGCCGCGCGTTCCGCAAAGAGAGAATATGACGTTTTTTTGTCCGGCGGGTTTTTCCGAAGAAAACCTTATTGAATAGGACAAAAAGGGGGATTGGGCTTGCCCTTTCATAAACCATCCGTTATACTAATCCCGGCTGATATTTAAAGTTATGGAAACTACACCAGAGACACAAGTGAGTCTGTCGCCCGAAATACAGGAGATGCTTGAAGCCGGCGTTCATTTCGGCCACAAGCGGGCAAATCGTCATCCAAAAATGGCGCCGTTTATCTTTTCTGTAAAAGGAAACGTGGAGATAATCGATGTTACCAAGACCGCCGAGGCCCTCGAGCAGGTATCTCAATTTCTCGAAGCAAAGGCGAAAGAGAACGGTCTTATTCTGTTCGTGGGGACGCGCCCGCACGTGAAAGATATCGTGGAAGAAAGTGCCGTTGCCTGTGATATGCCGTATGTGAAAGAGCGATGGTTCGGTGGTACGCTGACAAATTTTTCCGTAATGTCAAAACGGCTCGAGGGGTTCAAGGAACTTGAGCGCAAAGCGGCAAGCGGAGAGTTGGAAAAATATACGAAACAGGAACAAGTGCGTTTTAAGCGGCAGATAGAAAAACTGAATGCGGCGATGGGCGGTTTGAAATTGTTAACTCGTTTACCGGACGTTATCGTGCTTGCATCCCTGAAATATGACAGCATTGCGGCAACCGAGGCGCTGAAGATGAAAATACCGGTTGTTGCCATTGCCGATACGAATACCGATCCAAGCAAAATAGCGCATCCGCTTCCCGCGAACGACGATGCGATCTCTTCCGTAAAATTCATTTTTTCGAAACTTTCCGCCGCTGTCCAAAGAGGGAAAGTGGCAAAAGAATAATGTATGAACGATATCGAGAATCTCAAAGCGCTTCGCGAAAGTACGGGCGCCTCAATTACAGAGTGTAAAAAAGCATTGGCAGATGCGAACGGCAGTATTGAAGAAGCGACAAAATTGCTCCGGACGCGCGGGCAATCCGTTGTGGACAAGAAACAAAGCCGAACGGCGAACGAAGGCGTTATCGGGGTATATTTGCATGCAAATTCCAAAATAGCGGGGGTTGTGGAGCTCAGGTGCGAAACGGATTTTGTTGCGCGGAACGAAGAGTTCAAGCATTTGGCGCACGAGATAGCAATGCATGTTGTTGCTTCCGATCCGAAATATCTTTTACCGGAAGAGGTCCCGCAGGAAGTGCGGGATGAGGAACGGCGTTTGGTTGCCCAGCAGTTCGCAGATTCCGGAAAGCCGCAGCAGATAGTTGATAAGATAATCGAAGGCAAGCTTGCGACACTGGCAAAGGAAATATGCCTCACGACACAGCCGTTCATAAAAGATCCGGACAGAACCGTTCAGGATGTCGTGAATGAAGCAGTATCCAAATTTGGCGAAAAAATAACCATCGGTAAATTCGCCCGTTTCGTTATATAACGGCGTTTGTATAAACCCGTTCTATTGCATATGTATTCTATACTCGCGCCTCTCCTGGTTCTCGTCGGCCTTGCGGGGGTGGTGTTAGTCGTTGCCCGCGCCCTGCCATCCATTTCGCAGATCCCCGAGCCGGATATAAAAACGGGGGCAAAGATAGCCGAAAAGGTATCTTCGCTTGCCAAAAAAGTTCCGTGGCAAAAATGGTTCTTCGGCAGTGTTGCCTTCGGGCTCAAACAGGTTCGCAGGGCGTTGTTTGCGGGGCTTAAAAAGTCGGAGAAAATGGTGCATGCCGCACAAACGCGTTCCCGGAAATTCACAAGCGAGGGTGGCGTTGACGCATTGCCGAAATTTTTTGACCGTATAAAAAAACGCCGGGCATTCCTGGAGGAGGAGCGGAAATTACTTGAATACGTCGGGCATCATCCCGATGACGCGGCGGCATACAAGCGCCTGGGAACGCTGTATGCGATATCGGGCAACGTAAAAGACGCGCGCGCGGCATTCGAACAGTCGTTGCGGCTCAACCCGGACGACCAGGATATATTGCAGAAACTTGAGGAATTAGCGTAAATTATCAGTGTACCTTGAGAGTTAAGTAAATGCGCCGGAGTAGCTCAGTGGCAGAGCAGCTGTTTTGTAAACAGCAGGTCGTGAGTTCAAATCTCACCTCCGGCTCACCAGATCTTTTGACTTTTTAAGCGAGAAATAAAAATGAGCGTTATGCTGGGGTACCGAAGTGGTCAAACGGGGCAGACTGTAAATCTGCTGGCTTTCGCCTTCGAAGGTTCGAGTCCTTCCCCCAGCACAAAAATTTCAGCTCTTAGAAGCTGAAATTTTGTTTTGCGATGGGATTAGGATTATAAAAATTTATTTGACGTGAGCGAGACTTTTTACTATAGAGGAGGCAGGTTCTTTACAGGAGATGACGTGCCGAGATTCCTGGTCAAATTCATATACGACAAAGACCCTCTTGCGGTTGCGGCAACGCGCGAGCTGGAACTTCCGTT
>Ga0082335_1008807_pt1 | contig 11250 bp, 6 predicted proteins | sample Subgrocontami58m_FD_72375 | JGI IMG/M metagenome (GOLD analysis project Ga0082335, IMG submission 72375) | Subsurface groundwater microbial communities from S. Glens Falls, New York, USA - GMW37 contaminated, 5.8 m (SPADES assembly) (version 2) ...
GGACCAGAGGTTCTGAGGCGGGCAAGCGGACGGCGCGGTATTCAGCGAGTGGCAGGCTGCAACAAGGTTACGGCTTTCGGGAGGTTGCGCCGCTAAAGCAACCTCCCACCCTTGAGACGCCATAACACCGTTTGGAGGTGCGGTATGGCGTATCGGTGTATGGCGACTTCGGTCGCGGGCTTCGTCCAACAGTTGGCCGTTGCTTACGTGGCAAACGGATACTGGTTTTACGTGACGGGGAGGGTGCCGGACGCAAAAGACCCGGCCAGCGTGGACGGCAAGATTGTGACGCAATACGGGATCGATGTCTCGAAATGGACGCGGGCGCGGTGCAAGAAAACGGGTCAGGCGCGAGTGCAGTATCTTCGCTATGGCCGATTCTTTGTGATTCTCGCGACACACGGGGAGCATCCGTTCTTCGCACAGGAGGGAAAGCAGGTCCGGGACCTCCGGCGGCATCCAATCCATTTCATGGGCTACGCCATCGGTTGCCGCAAGGGACGCGATGGCAAGACCTGGCACCCCTCGGTACGCATTGAGCGCGGGTTGTGCCGCGACTTGAAGGCCCGTTTCGCCGCGATGGCCGTGCATCGGTCGGTCGAAGACCTGTGCCGCGAATTTGGGAGGATCGATTACGAGCCCTACGAGCCCGTCCGCGATCAACTCCGCGGCATCCTTCGGGTCGTGAACCGCCACCGCAAAGCCGCCGGGTTGGAGTTGGTGCCCCGCAGTGCGCTCTGGCTGCGGCGAATTCCGGTCAAACCGTTCGAGTAAGGCAGGACGTCAGGTTCGGCTCGAACGTTGATCGCTGACTCTCCGTCGCCCGATTCCGTTTGCGGTTCGTCTCTTGGTCGCCAGGCTGCCAACCAGAGGGCAAAGTGGTGTCAGCATGGCACCACGCCAGACGACGCTATGCCAACGACAGTTGAAGACAAGAGCCGCATCACGGCCCGCGTTCCGGCGGAACCCCGGGCCACTCTGGAGCAAGCGGCGCAACTTGAGGGCGCCACGCTGAACTAGTTTGTGGCCCAGTCCGCCTTCCAGAATGCTCACCGAGTTGTGGAACGTAAAACGTTGGTCCTCTTCTCTCGGCGTGACGCACAAGAGGTGTTCTAGGTCTTCGAGCATCCCGCCGAAGCCAAACGCGCGGCTAAAAGAAGCCGTCAAAGCCCGCCGGGCCGAACTCCGTGTATAGCATGGACCATGAGCGGTTGGGTTTCGTGCCTTTGCCTGACAGCGTTCTGCCGTTGTTCCTACGTAAGCGGTAAGGCGGGTGCAATCTATGCACCGGGGCGACGGCTGCTAAGATGGGCGGATGAAACATGAATCCAACGATCAGGGCGCGCAGAGGTCCCGGGAGATCGCGGCTTTGATTTCACGCTACCGGGCCAGCGGTCTGGGGCTGGAGCGTTTCGCCCGGAAGCACGGAATACCGGCTGGACGGCTGCACTATTGGCTTTACCAGAAGTACCCTTCCAAAGGGCTAAGGCGTTCGCCCGCCGGTTCGGGGGTGGCTTCGGCGCCCGTTTTCCAGGAGATGAAGATCGCCGCTTGCATGCCAGCGGCTGCAGCAGGCTGGGCGGCCGAGATGAGCTTGCCCGAGGGGTTGGCCATCCGGTTTAGTGCGTCGGCCACCCCAACCTGGATCGGCTCAGTCATTCAAGCCCTGCAACGGCCATGCTGAGTCTATCCCCTGCCACACGGATTTTTGTGGCGTTGGAACCCGTCGATATGCGTCAGGGCTTCAACGGTCTGTATGCGTGGGTACAAAGGGCATTGGAGGAGGAACCGACTTCGGGCCATTGGTTTGTGTTCATCAATAAGCGGCGCAATCGGCTTAAGATTCTTCTCTGGGATGGATCGGGTCTTTGGATTTGCAGCAAGCGGCTTGAAAAGGGAACTTTTGCGCGGCCTGCAGGTGAGGGGAAAAGCCATTGCCTGCGTCCGGAGGAGTTGACGCTGCTTATTCACGGGATCGAAAGCACATCGCGACGGCCGTGGCGCCGGATCTGAAGATTTTTCGTTTAAGGACTGGACTCCCGTCCTGCTCTGCCCTAACTTTGAGGCGCGTGAGCAAAAGCCTGATCATCCAGGGCCGCCGTTTGAATGAGCCGGACCTGCAAACGATTCGCCAGTGGCTGGGAGACCATCCCGATTGGAGCCGGTGGCGTTTGTCGCGGGAGCTGGCTGGGCGTTGGCACTGGCGCAATGGCGCGGGCCAGTTGAAGGACATGGCGGCGCGCACCTTGCTGGTCAAGTTGCATCAGCGCGGACTCATTGAGTTGCCGCCGCGACGGCAGGTTCCGAACAATCGGATGCGCTGCCCTTTGGAGGCACGACCCAGGGGGGATTGGGACCGGCGGCCCATCCAGTGCGATCTGGCCCAATTGGGGGTCGTGACCCTCAGCGAGGTGAGCCAGCGGGGGCCCGAACGCACCTGGCTGGCCGCGGCGCTCCGGGAGTTTCACTATTTGGGCTTTAGCGGCCCAGTTGGCCAGAACCTCCAGTATGTGATCCGGGATGGCCAAGGGCGCCCCCTGGCCTGGTTGGTGTTTGGAGCGGCGGCGTGGAAGTGCCAGGCTCGGGACCAGTTCCTGGGTTGGTCAACCGAACAACGGCAGAGGAACCTGGGACTGCTCGCCAACAACACCCGTTTTCTGATCGCTCCGTGGGTAAAAGTGCCGCAGTTGGCCAGTTGGATACTGGGCCAGGTCAGCCGCCGACTGACGCAGGACTGGCAAGCCAAGTATGGGCGTGCGATCGTGGTGGTGGAGACGTTTGTAGAGCGGGAGCGTTTCGAGGGAACAGCCTATCGGGCCGCCAACTGGCTGAGCGTGGGCGCCACGGTCGGGCGGACGCGACAGGACCGGCACACGTGCATCCAGGCGCCGGTCAAAGACATTTATCTCTATCCGCTCTGTCGGAGCTTTCGAGAGGCGCTGCAAGCATGAAGACGCGCGAGGAACTGTTGCGGCAGTGCGGTGGCGATCCGGCCGGGTTGGCCGCCTACGCCTATCAATTGCAGGAGCAGTTGACTCAGCAGGACCAGTTGCTGGCAAGCACCTATGAGGAGTTGGCGCGTAAGGAGCAGTTGTTGGCCGAGGCGCGGGACTATATCGCCGAACTGAAGCGACAGCTCTTTGGCCCCAAGGCCGACAAGCTCAGTCCTGAGCAAGAGGAGCAAGTGCGCCAGGTCACCGGGGACCTGCAAGAGCAGGCTCAGCGGCCCTCCCCTGTAAGCCGGGAGGTGCTGGAACCGGATCTCTCGGCCAAAGACAAGGCCAAGCTAAAGCGGGAGCCTCGCCGCCGTCGGCATCCCACTCCGGTCCAACTGGAAGTCCAGCAGGTCGTTTTGGAACCGGAGGACAAGGATTGCGGTCTCTGCCATCGGGAGGGGCGGCGGATTGGCCAGGAAACCACCACCGAATACGAGTACATTCCGGCCAAACTGATTTGCAAAGAGACGATCCGCCCTAAATACGTGCCGGATTGCCATTGCGGGCCCAAGGGGGTGAGGATCGCCCCCTTGCCGCCTCGGTTGGTACCGCAGAGCAAATTGGGGCTGGGCTTGGCGGTCTATCTGCTGTTGAGCCGTTTTGACGACCACGTCGCCTATTACACGCTGGAGCGGATTTTTCGTGAGCGGCATGGTGTCAATATTGCTCGCCAACAGATCGTGCAGTGGGTTGAGAAAGTCGCCTTTCTCCTGCTGGCCATCTATAACGGCATTTGGGAGGAACTGCAGGCCACCAGTTACCTCCAAGTCGATGAAACGCCCGTCAAGGTGCTCGATCCGGAGGTTAAAGGCAAAGCGGCCACCGGTTATCTGTGGTTTTACTCCAACCCGCTGGGCGATGTGTTCCTGGAGTTCTGTGATGGTCGCGGCCGAGAGGGTCCGCAAAAGCGGTTACGAGAGTTTCGGGGTACGATCCAAACCGATGCCTACGCCGTTTACGATTCGCTGCGGCGGGAGCGACCCTCCCAGCTCAAACGTCTGGGATGCTTAAGCCATGCGCGGCGACGCTATTACAAGGCGGTTGAAGAATCCAGTGCTGAAGCCATTTGGTTCATCGCCCAAATCCGGCAGCTTTACCTCATTGAGGACCAAATCCGGGACCTCAGCCACGCCGAGCGCAAAGCGGTGCGCTTGCTCAGAGCCCCCGCACTATGGCGCGCGATGAAGCGGCGAGCGCTGGAGTTGCGGGCCAATCCCCGCTTCCTGCCGCAGAGCAGCCTGGGCAAAGCGGTGAACTACTTCCTCAACGAATACACCGCTCTGGTGGGGTATCTGCGTGAGGGCAGATTTGAAATCGATAACAACCTCGTGGAAAATGACGTGCGCCCTTCGGCGGTGGGTCGGCGGCGGTGGCTCTTCATAGGCCATCCCGATGCGGGTTGGCGCAGCGCCGTCATCTACACCATCATCCAAAGTTGCCGACGGCGCGGGATTAATCCGCAAGACTACCTGACCGATGTGTTGAGTCGCTTGCCATCGATGAAGAACCACCAGGTCAAGGACCTGCTGCCCAGCCACTGGAAGCCCAGCTCACCCAAACCGGCGTAAACGCAGCGGTGGCGCTGGCGCGTGTGCCGGTGGTGGAGCCGCCTCTCCTGTACCCGCCTTACCGCTTACGTTGTTCCTACCGCTCCAGAAGCTTCGGAAAGCACTGGAAGACACGCCCTGAAAGAGCAGGCGCTGGGCGAAACCGAGCCCTCCCGAAGTTAATCACACCGCAGAGCGCCGGACGAGGGACGTCTGATCGGAATCTTGAACTGCTCAACGTTCTGTCGGCAACTGTGTAGCGTCGGCCGCCGGCCCCAAGGCGAGGCGAAAGCCGAGAAAATCGTCTTTCTCGTCAGGGACAAGCCAGCAACGGTTCGCCGAGCGGCAGCTCCGTGGGTCATCTCCCCAAGCGCCACCCCGATTGATGCGGCTCGTGCCCGAAGCGGGTCCGCGGTAATCCACGAGGCTCCCGCCAGGGTAGGGGCTGTGCCAGTCCAGACACCACTCCCAGACGTTCCCGTGCATGTCAAAAAAGTTCCACTCGTTGGCTTTCCTCTCCGCCACAGGATGAGTTTTACCGTCGCTGTTGGCTTTGTACCAAGCATATTGGGCCAGACCAGCCTCGTCATCGCCGAAGGTGAACTTTGTCTTCGCACCCGCGCGGCAGGCGTATTCCCACTCCGCCTCCGTAGGCAAACGATACTCATATTCGGCCGGCAGCCGTCCCTCTGCCCGTTCCCGCTTATTCAGTATGGCGAGGAACTGCTGACAGTCCGCCCAACTCACATTCTCAACAGGCCGGCGGCGTTTCCCAAGGAAGTGGCTCGGATTTGAACCGGTGACTTCTTCCCACTCTTTTTGGGTGACGGGGTGCTCGCCGAGCCAAAGCCCGCGGCTGATCGTGACGACTGTCTGTGGGCCCTCGGCGTCCATCCGATCTGCTTCATCGATTGGGCTCCCCATCGTGAACCTCCCGGGTTTCACCCATCGCATCGGAAGGCCAAGATCGAGGATGGTCCACAACTGTCCTGGTTGTGGTGAGGCACCAGTGTCAGCGATGGGCCGTGCGATTCTCGCCACTGGGGCGGGGGAGGACGGCGTTGATCGGAGCGCTAGGACTGGTGATTTGGGCTGGATCGGGGAATCTGGCCGTGTTCGCGATTCCCGGAGAGTTGACTCAGTCGCTGAGACGGGCGCTGTGCCGCCTGCGGCAGGAGTCCCCGTGCGGATGCGCCCGAGGGCGAGCCGGAAACCCAGCGAATCGTAGTGGTGGACGGGCGAGTGTCCATCGACATTGGCTGAGCGGCAATTGCGGGCGTGGGACGACCAACTTCCGCCACGAAGGACTTTGAAGGAGCCTGTATTTGGTCCTGAATAGTCGAGATGTTCACCTCCGGGGTAGGGGCCGATCCAATCCTCGCACCATTCCTTGACGTTGCCGTGCATGTCATAAAACCCCCATGCGTTAGGCTGCTTCTCGTGGACCGGGTGTTGCCTGTTCTCGCTGTTTGCGGCGTACCAGGCATATTTGCTGAGTCTGCTCTCGTCATCGCCGAACCCGAACCTCGTGGTTGTCGCGGCGCGGCAGGCATACTCCCATTCGGCTGACGTCGGCAGACGGTACTCGTAGCCTTCGGGTAACCGCCGTGCCGCACGTTCGGTTGCGTTGAGTTTCTGCAGGAACATCTGGCAATCGTTCCAACTCACACTCCGGACCGGAAGCCGATTATCCCGTTTCCGCGCGCTTCGATCGGCTTTCATCAGTTCGCCCCACTCGCCCTCGGTCATTGGACATTCGCCGAGCCAATACCCCTGGCTGATCGTCACGCGAGTTTGCGGCCCCTCGAGGACGTCACGGCCCAGCTCAGTGTCAGGGCTCCCCATCAAGAATGTCCCGGGCGCCACCCAAAGGAGGCTCGTTCCTAAGCAGGTTACTGTGTGAGGTTGTTGTGGTAGTGAGGACTCTGGACTGGGGAACTTCGGAGTGGCCGACGCTTTGGAGAGGCGGCCTCGATGGGTTTCGATGGTGGTGGGGAGGGCCCGAGTCGCGGCCGGTGGCGGCACTGGACCCTTGATCGAGATGGCAGGGCTGGGTCGCTCTGCGACGGCCTGAGGCGTTTTCTTAGACTGAACCAGAGGGGCTAATCGTTGTGAAACGAGAGTCGGCGGGACCGTGCCAAGGACCAGGCGGAACCCTAGGTGATCGCAGCGGTAGTAGGACACGTACCTGAAGCGGTTCGCCGAACGGCAACTTTGCGCGCCGCGCTCCCAACTCCCCCCGCGGCAAACGCGGTTGGGTCCCGAGACCGACCCAGCAGGGTCCACCACACTGCCACCAGGAAGCATGTCGGCATAGCAGTCCGAGCACCACTCCCACACGTTCCCATGGAGATCATGGAAACCCCAAGGATTCGGCTTCTTCCGCCCCACCGGATGCGTCTGTCCCCAACTGTTCGAACTGAACCAGGCGTGATCGCCTAGTTGGCTGTCGCTGTCGCCAAAACTGAACCGTGTGTTCGTGCCAGCCCGGCACGCGTATTCCCACTCCGCCTCTGTTGGCAAGCGATACTCATAGCCCGCCGGTAACCGTCCTGCCGCGCGCTCCTGCTTATTCAGTTTGGCGAGGAACTGTTGACAATCTGTCCAACTTACGTTCGCCACTGGTCGTCTGGAATCGCCTTTGACAAGGCTTGGATTCGTGCCCATGAGCTTCTCCCATTCCCCCTCAGTGACCGGGTATTGGCCGAGCCAGTACCCACGGCTGACCGCCACTGTCGTTGGTGGTCCTTCATCCCCATCGCGTTCCGGTTCGGCCTCCGGGCTGCCCATCGTGAAAATCCCGCCATTTACCCACAATAGCCGGAGCCCAAGATCCAGCACGGTGTAAGACAGCCCGGGGTGCGCCGCAGACCCACGCGCCGTGGCGTTGGATCTCTTGTCCTCACCGCCAGGGCACGAGGGGGTCTTCTGGGATTGCCGCACCGAGCTGCCCTGCGTCACTGTCTTGAGACGCTCCTCGCCGGGCGCTGCCACGATGGAGGGCGCCGGCCGAATTGGGCCGTAGTGCGACACGATCTTCCCAAAGGCGGGGACTTTTTCCGGCGACGCAAGACACGCCCCCTCGAGTTCGCTGGCCAAACCTTGGACATTCAGATCAGGGCTTTGTTTGAGGCGCTTCAACACTTCCGAACCTGCCGGATCCTTGAAGTCCTGCTCGGACAGGATCAGATTGTCGCCCGAGTGGAATCGCCCCCACAATCTCGGGTCGGCCGCCAGACCGCGCAAACTCGCGTAGATCACCAATGCGGCGAAATCGGCGTACCGTTCGTTGTAGCCTTGCTCCGACCGTCGCGGATGTTGGTAGTTCACATGCCCCCACTCTGGACTGGGCTCCCCCTTCAGCGAGGGCAGGAACATGGCGTCGTAGTCCACCAACCGGATGGAACCGCACGTGTCCACCAGCATGTTTTCGTGCGCCAGATCGCCATGAGCGAGGCCGAGATCTCTCAGATTCCCCAGCACGTTCGGCCACACCCGGGCCAGAACTAGCAGCCACGCGAGATCCCTGAGGTGTCTCGCAACGTGGACGTGCAAGGGCTCCCCTTCGATCCACTTCATCTTCACGACCGGATACCAGGCGTCCCCGACCCTGATCCCCTGGTCGAGATACGCGAACTCAGCGAGCGGTTCTATCCAATCCTCTCTGGATTTCTGCTCCAGCAGGTCATACCGCCGCCGTGCATTAGCGCTCTGCCGCAGGAAACATTTGACCGCCCAACGCTGATCGCGCGAGCTCACTTCGAAGACGAGCGACGAATCCCCGGACACCGCAACCGGACGTCCATGTTCGTCGGCGATCACGCGCGCGTCTTTGAGGTCGGTGTCTCCGAAGCAACGTTCCCGGCTCGAGATAGCATCGTGGTAATCGATTGCGGTAGGCCAGTTCATAGGTCTCTTTTCCTGTAGCGAGCGGCACTTTCGGTCAGTGAGGGCTGCCGTTCAGTATTCACCAACTCCAGCGCCCCGGGGCGGCCTGTCTCCGCTCGTCCCTCGCTCCGCACAGGCTGCCCCGGCGCTGTCGCCGCCCCCGTCTGCTCCTCCTGACCTGGGGCCAGGACGGGGCGGAACCCTATGAAGTCGCCCCGGCTGACGGGCCAGAGGTCGAGCCGACGCGCTGATCGGCAGACCCCGCCGTAGTTGAGCCAACTGCCCCCGCGACCCACGCGGAGCGAACCCGTAGTCGGACCACGTGGGTTGGTCACACTCCCGCCTGGAAGTGATCCCGAGTACCAGTCCAGACACCACTCCCACACGTTCCCGTGCATGTCGTACAAACCCCAGGCGTTCGGAGGAAAGGAACCAACCATGGCGGTGGTTCCCAAATTCGGACCTTTGGCACCTCCACCATACGGATAGTCCCCACGAAAATTAGCCTGAGTCGAGCTAAGGCTGTTCCCATAGGCCGTTGCGGTGATCGACCCCGCACGGCACGCATATTCCCATTCGGCCTCCGTTGGTAACCGATACACCTGCCCTGCCGGCAACCGCCCCGCTTGGCGCTCCTGCTCCGTCAGTTTAGTACAGAAATTGGTCGCATCCTCCCATGAAACGTTCTCCACCGGCAGATTCGTGCTGCCCTTGAAGACACTCCGATTAGTGCCCATTACCGCCTCGTATTCGCCCTGCGTCACTTCATACTTCCCCATCGAGAATCCCCTCGTGATCGTCACCCGCGTTTGCGGCCCCTCGTCATTACCCCGGTCGGCCTCACTCTCCGGGCTCCCCATCAGAAACGTCCCCGGCTCAATCTTCACCAGCTCCAGCGCCCCGGGGCGGCCTAGCTCCGCTCGTCCCTCGCTCCGCACAGGCTGCCCCGGCGCTGTCGACGCCCCCGTCTGTTCCTCCTGACCGGGGGCCAGGACGAGGCGGAACCCTATGAAGGAGTACTGGAGGTCGGGCGAGTCGCGGTACCGGAGCGCCGAACGGCAGTTCCTGCCGTCGTCGTTCCAACTGCCCCCGCGAAGCACGCGGCGCGAACCTGTAGTCGGACCATGTGGGTTGGTCACACCCCCGCGAGGAAGCGATCCCGAATACCAATCCAAACACCACTCCCCCAGGTTCCCGTGCATGTCGTACAAACCCCAGGCGTTCGGAGGAAAGGAACCAACCATGGTTGTGGTTCCCAAATTCGGACCTTTGGCACCTCCACCGTACGGATAGTCCCCACGAAAATTAGCCTGAGTCGAGCTGAGGCTGTTCCCGTAGGCCGTTGCCGTCGTCGTGCCCGCACGACACGCATACTCCCATTCGGCCTCTGTCGGTAACCGATACGCCTGCCCTGCCGGCAACCGCCCTGCTTGGCGCTCCAGTTCCGTCAGTTTAGCACAGAAATTGGTCGCATCCTCCCACGAAACATTCTCCACCGGCAGATTCGTGTCGCCCTTGAACCGACTCGGATTGTTGCCCATCACCGCCTCGTATTGCCCCTGCGTCACTTCATACTTCGCCATCCAGTAAACTTTGCTGATCGTCACCTGCGTTTGCGGCCCTTCATCACTGCTCCTGTTAGCCTCACTCTCCGGGCTCCCCATCAGAAACGTCCCCGGCTCAATCTTCACCAACTCCAGCGCCCCGGGGCGGCCTAGCTCCGCTCGTCCCTCGCTCCGCACAGGCTGCCCCGGCGCTGTCGCCGCCCCCGTCTGTTCCGCCTGACCTGGGGCCAGGACGGGACGGAACCCTATGCCGCCGTACCGGAGGTCGGGCGAGATGCTGAGCCGGAACGCCGAACGGCAGAACCAGCCAGTGTAGAACCAACAGCCCCCGCGAAGCACGCGGAACGAACCTGTAGTCGGACCACGTGGATCGGTCACGCTCCCGCCAGGAAGTGATCTCGAAGACCAGTCCGAACACCACTCCCACACGTTCCCGTGCATGTCGTACAAACCCCATGGATTGGGCAACTTCTGCCTGGCCGGATGAGGCTGAGAATCAGAGTTCGTGCCGTACCAGGCGTACTTCCCTAACTCGCTGTATCGCGGATCGTCCCCGAAACTGAAACGGTTCGTCGTGCCGGCCCGACAAGCATATTCCCACTCCGCTTCGGTCGGTAGCCGATACACCTGCCCTGCCGGCAACCGCCCCGCTTGGCGCTCCCTATCCGTCAGCTTGGCACAGAAATTGGTCGCATCCTCCCATGAAACGTTCTCCACCGGCCGATTCGTGTCGCCCTTGAACCGACTCGGATTCTTGCCCATGACTGCCGCGTATTGCCCCTGCGTCACCTCATACTTGCTCATCAAGAAGCCCTTGCTGATCGTCACTCGCGTCTGCGGCCCCTCGCCACTACCCCGGTCGGCCTCACTCGCGGGGCTCCCCATGAGAAACGTCCCCGGCTCGATCTTCACCAGCTCCAGCGCCCAGAGACGCCCTCTCTCCGCTTGCTCCGGTTGCGGCGGCGGAGCGGGCGCTTGCGGCTCGGCACTCGGCGCGTTTGTTGCCGTTGACGCGGTCGGCGCAGGGACAGGCGCCACCTCTGGAGGAGTTGCCGAGGGCTCAACGGCTGGCGGTTGGGCAGCGGGAGATGGGACCCTAGGACTAGGAGCAGGGCCAGGTGGGGGAACCGCTTGAATGGGCTCGGGGCGTCGGGCAACCGGAGTGATCTCTGGCATCCGATGGGTGCGTAGGTAGGCGAAGACCAAGACAGCCACCAAAGCCAACACGGCCACGGCCCGAAGCAAAACGGCCCT
>Ga0082335_1008808_pt1 | contig 11249 bp, 10 predicted proteins | sample Subgrocontami58m_FD_72375 | JGI IMG/M metagenome (GOLD analysis project Ga0082335, IMG submission 72375) | Subsurface groundwater microbial communities from S. Glens Falls, New York, USA - GMW37 contaminated, 5.8 m (SPADES assembly) (version 2) ...
GGCGGGCAGTGCTGAGAAGGGGCGTTACCTCGTGAACGGGGCCTTTGTCCCTCCTACGCGCCGCGGTGCCGCGGCGACGCTCGCCGAGGTCTACACGTACTTCCCCGTGCTCGCCGAGCGCCGCGTGCAGGCCGCGGGCAGTCTCTCGGGCGGCCAGCAGCAGATGCTGGCCATCGGCCGCGCGCTCATGTCCGACCCCCGGCTCCTGCTCCTCGACGAGCCGTCGCTCGGCCTGGCCCCGCTCGTGGTGCGCGAGATCGCGACGATCGTGCGGCGGATCCACGCGCGCGGTGTCTCCGTGGTCCTCGTCGAGCAGAACGCGCGGATGGCGCTGCGCCTGTCCGACCACGCCTACGTCATGGAAGTCGGCCGCGTCACGCTGGACGGCACCGGGCAGCAGCTGCTCGACGACCCGAAGGTGCAGCGCTCGTACCTGGGCGCGTGAGCGCGATGTTCCCGAACCTCTTCCGTCCGCTGCGCCTCGGCGGCGTGCCGCTGCCGAACCGCATCGTCTTCGCCGCCACGAGCTCCGAGCTGGCAGACCGCGACGGCTTCGTGACCGACGACATGGTGGAGTACTACGCCGAGCGCGCGCGGGGCGGCGCCGGCCTCCTCGTGGTCGAAGCCACCTACGTCGACCCGCGCGGCAAGCGCCTGCACCACAACCCGATGCTCGACGACGACCGCTACATCCCGGGGATGCGCCGTCTCGTCGACGCCGTCCACGCCGCGGGCGCGCGCATCGCGCTGCAGCTCAACGACGGAGGCCGCGAGTCGGTCCCGGACGTCTCCGGCGGGCCGCCGCGCGCGCCGTCCGCGCTGCCGTCCCGGTTCACCGCGGTGGGGGAGGGCGTGGTCCCGGTGGAGCTGACCATCGCGGAGATCCAGGAGCTGGTGCGGCGGTTCGCCGACGCCGCCCGCCGGGCGCGCGACGCCGGCTTCGACGCGGTCGAGCTCCACGGCGCTCACGGCTACCTCATCGGCCAGTTCACCTCTCCGGAGTCCAATCACCGGCGGGACGACTACGGCGGCGACACCCGGCGCCGCGCGCGCTTCTTCGTCGAGCTGGTGGAGGCCATCAAGCGGCAGGTCGGCGCGGACTATCCGGTCATCTGTCGCATCAACGGCCGCGACCTCGTGCCCGGCGGCCTCGAGCTCCCCGAGGCCGTCGAGATCGGCGCGCTCCTCGAGGCCGCCGGCGCGGATTCCATGAGCGTCTCCGGCGGCATCCACGCCTCGCGCCCGTACGCCATCATCCCCGGCATGTCGGTGCCGCGCGGCTGCTACGTGAGCTACAGCGAGGCCTTCAAGCGGCGGCTCACGATTCCCGTCATGACCGTCGGACGCATCAATACGCCCGAGCTCGCCGAGGAGGTCCTCGCGTCCGGCGCGGCGGACCTCGTCTGTCTCAGTCGCGCCCTGCTGGCCGACCCGTACTTTCCGGCCAAGGCGCGCGCCGGGCACGTGGACGAGATCGTCCCGTGCATCGCCTGCAACGAGTGCATCGCGACGGTGCACCGCCACAAGGGGATCGCGTGCACGATGAACCCCGCCGTGAGCCGCGAGCTCGAGTGGAAGCGGCTGCGCGCGACGCCGACGACGGCCCGGCGCATCGCGATCGTCGGCGGCGGCGTGGCCGGCATGGCCGCGGCGATCACGGCCGCCGGGCGCGGACACGAGGTGCACCTGTTCGAGATGGAGGACGTCCTCGGCGGCCACCTGCGGCTCGCCCACCTGCCGCCGCACCGCGAGGAGCTGCTGAACGCGCTGCGGTACTTCGAGCGCGAAGTCGGGCGGCGCGCCATCGCGCGGCACCTCGGCCACGCGTTCACTGCGGACGACGCCCGCCGTCTGCGGCCGGACGCGATCATCCTGGCCACCGGCGCGGAATCCCGGGACCCCGACATTCCCGGCGTCGATCGTCCGCACGTGGTCGTGGGCTGGCGCATCATCGCGGGCCTCGCCGACACCGGTGCCAACTGCGTCGTGATCGGCGGCGGGCTCGTCGGGATGGAAGTCGCCGACTTCCTGGCGCACCGGGGCAAGCGGGTGATCATCGTCGCGCGCTCCGAGCTCCTGAAGAAGGCGGTCCACGCCGACCGCGTCTACTTCCTCGATCGGATCCGCGAGCTCGGGATCGAGGTCCTCACGCACACGCGCGTGCACGAGATCGCTGCGCGCTCGGTCACGATCGAGCCGCCCGGGGGCTGGCGCCGCGCGCTGCTGGACGTCGACAGCGTCGTGCTGTGCACCGGGTACGCGCCGCGGCGCGCGCTCGTCGGCGCGTTCGCGGAGCTCGGCATCCCCCTGCACCTCGTCGGCGACGTGCAGGGATCGCGCAAGTTCTTCGAGGCGATCGAGGAAGGGACGCTGGCCGCCATCACCGTCTGACCGACGGGCGCAGCGGTCAGCAGACGGCGCGCTGCAGCACCGCGGGATCGACCTTGCGCGCGACGAGCCGCCCGCCGCGCCCGTTTGCGAGTTTCCCGCCGGCGACGACGACGGTGCCGCGCAGGATCGTGGTCACCGGCCAGCCGGCGACGGTCCACCCCTCCCACGGGCTGTAGTCGCTCACGTGGAAATCGTCGCGCGTGAGCGTCTTCCGGATCGACGGATCGATGAGCACGATGTCGGCATCGCTCCCCGGAGCGAGCACGCCCTTCCTCGGGTAGAGCCCGAAGATCTTCGCGGCGTTCGTCGACGTGACGGCGGCGAAGCGCTCGAGCGACATCCCGCGCTTCACCACGCCCTCGCTCCACACGATGCCCATGCGCGCCTCGGCCCCGACGTTGCCGCCGGTGACGTCGTCGATCGCCGTCCCCCGCAGCTTGAGCGCGAGCGAGGTGGGGAACTCGTCCGTCGCCACCGTGCTGACGCCGTCACGCACGAGCCCATCCCAGAGCGCCGCGTGGTCGTCCTCGAACTTGCAGGATGGGTAGGTGTGGTAGCAGAACCCCCGCGGCTGCTTGTAGTCCTCCGCGGTGAAGCAGGTGTACTGGTGGAGCGTCTCCGCGTAGACCGGGTGCCCGTCGGCCCGCGCTTCGCGGACCGCGTCGACGCCCTCGCGCGCGGACGTGTGCACGAAGTACACCGCGCTGCCGGTGTGCCGGGCGAGCTGGATGGTGCGCCGGAACGAGAGCTGCTCGGAGAGCTTGTTGTGCACCTCCGCGAGGCGCCAGCCCTCGCGCCGCTTTTCCTCGAACAGCTTCTCGTACATGAACTGGACGATGTCGTGGTCCTCGGCGTGCACGGTCATGATCCCGCCGTGCTTCACTAGCTTCTCCATCGCGAGCTGCATCCGGCCGAAGTCGAGGCGGTACGCCGGACGCCGGGGATGCGGGGGCAGGAGATCGACGGTGAACACCTTGAAGCTCGGGAATCCTTCGGCGATCGCGTCCTGGAGCTGGTCGAAGACCGGGATGGGCAGGGCGCCGAGGAGCGCCACGTGGAACGAGTAATCGGTGTACGAGTTGTTCTTCCACCGCGCCGTGCGCTGCTCGATCGCCTGCGCGACGCTCGTCCCGGGGCGCACGTAGCAGAAGTCGATGTGCGTCGTCGTCCCGCCGAACACCATGCCGCGCGTGTCGTCCTCGGGACCGATCGTGGTGAGGTTCTCGTCGGGATGCATCGAGATGCCGTGGGCGAGGTGGGTGTGCGGCTCGATGCCGCCCGGCACGACGACCTTGCCGGTCGCGTCGATCGTCCGCCCCGCCGCCGGCAGCGTGCCTGGCAGGACGACGGCGACGATGCGCTCGCCGCCGACGCCGATGTCCCACGCGCCGACACCCTGCGGCATGACGACCTGCCCGCCCGTGATCGCGAGATCCAGCATGTGACCGTGTCCTCCGAAAGGTGACGCCGGTTAGGGCTTGTCCGGTCCCCAGGCGAACCGCTCGCGACGCCGGCGGACCAGCCGGATGTGGTACCGGTACATGTCGGCCCGGTAGTACGAGCGCACGACCTCGATGGGATGCTCCGCCCGGGTGACGAACATGCGCCGCTCGATGTAGAGCACCGCGTCCCCGAACTTGCCGCCGAGCGCGTCGGCGACGTCGTCGTCCGCCAGCCGCGCCTCGACGGTCTGCTCGGCGTGCGTGAACCGCAGGCCGAGCTGCTTCTCGAGGATCTGCAGCAACGGTGTCCCCGAGAGGTCCACGTCCCGAATGCGGCGCCCGAGGGCCAGCGGCATGTAGTTGGTCGTCAGCGCGAACGGCTCGTCGTCGAACGCGCGCACGCGGCGCAGCACCGTCACCGGCTCGCCCGGCGCGAGGGCCATGGTCTCCGCCACGTCGTGGGGCGGCGTCCGCTCGGTGACGCTCACCGACCGGACCTGCGTCCGCTCGACCTGCGTGAAGAGGTCTTCGAGCGCACCCGTCAGGGTGATCCCGCGAAACGTCCGGCTCGCCGCGGACGCCGCGACGTACGAGCCGCTCCCGCGCCGGCGCACCACCGTCCCGGACTCGACGAGCCGCCCGAGCGCCTGGCGCATCGTGATGCGGCTCACGCGAAACTCGCGGCAGAGGTCGTCCTCGGACGGCAGCCGCGCCCCGACCTTGTACTGCTTCGACTCGATCCGTTGCTCGAGCGCCTTGAAGACGCGGTAGTAGAGCGGCAGCACCGGGCGGTCCAGTCTCATGACGCGGTCCCGCGCGACGGCTCGAACGGCTCCTGGCTCTGCATGACCGTCCCCTTCCTTCGATCGATCACTGGGCGGCGAGCGCGGCGCTCGCGGATACGAGCTCGCCGAGCGCGCGCTCGACCGCCGCCACGCGCGCAGCCAGCGCGTCCCGCTCGAGCGCGGCGCGCACCGTCGCCTCGGACAGGGTGACCGTGCGCCGGGTCCGGACCGCCGCCGCCGCGTTGACGGCGGCCGCGGTGATGTCACTCGGGCCGCGGCCCGCGCTCACGGTCTCGCGCACGAGCACCGCGCACACCGCGTGCGCCACACGGAACGGCAGGTCGGTCTCGCGGACGAGCGTGTCGGCGAGGTCGGTGATGGTGGAGAAGTCGCGCGCGCCGGGTCGAGCGCGGCGTCGATGAAGGCTCGTCCGAGAGGCTCGTGGACTCGTTCTCGTATGGTTGGCGTTCCGGCGGAGGCGCCGCTCCTTGTTGACTAAAGTTATATGGATCATATAACTTTGGCCGGATTACGCGAAGGGCCAGCGCGAAAGGAGCGTCGATGAAATTCGGCCTCATCCTCAATACCCAGTTCGTCGCCGACGAGGATCCCGTCCAGAAGGTCCGCGACCTCGTCGAGCAGGTCCGCGCCGCCCGCGACAACGGGTTCGACTCCGTGTGCCTGAGCCACCATTACCTGCTCACCCCGTTCCGGATGCCGCAGCCACTGCCGCTGGTCGGCCGGCTCGCGGCCGAGTCGGGCGCGATGAAGATCGTCACGAACATCTTCCTGCTGACGATCCACACGCCGGCCTACGTCGCCGAGCAGGTCGCGACGCTCGACGTGCTGACGGAAGGGCGTTTCGTGTTCGGCGTCGGCCTCGGCTACCGGCCGGAGGAGTTCGAGGGCATGGGCGTCGAGATGAAGACGCGCGTCTCGCGCTTCCTCGAGATCCTCGAGGTCTCGAAGCGCCTGTGGACGGAGGACGTGGTCACCCACCGCGGGCGGCATTTCACGCTGACGAACGCGCAGCTCACGCTGAAGCCGGTGCAGAAGCCGCATCCGCCGATCTGGATCGCGGCGAGCGGCGACCCCGCGTACGAGCGCGCCGGAAAGTACGGCGACGCGTGTCTCATCAACCCGCATGCGAGCCTGGCCACCGTCGAGCGCCAGATGGGTCTCTACCGCAAGGGACTGGCCGACGCCGGCAAGCCGTTCCCCGCCGAGGCGCCGATCTTCAAGGAGTGTTCGGTCGCGCGCACGCGCGAGGCCGCGCTCGCGAGCGCGAAGCCGTACCTGCTCCAGAAGTACAAGGCCTACGCCGACTGGGGCCTCGACAAGCCGATGCCGAAGGAGGAGAGCCTCAACGTGCCGTACGAGGAGCTCATCCGCGACCGCTTCATCGTCGGGACGCCGGACGACTGCCGGGCCGAGATCCAGCGTTACCACGACCGGATCGGCGTGAACCACTTCCTGCTGCGGCTGCAGTGGCCCGGCATGCCGCAGAAGCTCGTCCTCGATCAGATCGAGCTGCTTGGGCAGCAGCTGTTCCCGCGGTTCCGCACGGCCCGAGGAGTCGACCAGTCGCGTGGGTGACGGCGAGCCCGTGATCCGTTTCGACCGCGTCGGCGTGCGGTTCCGCGCGCCGGGTGGCGGCGTCACCGAGGCCTTGCGTGACATCACGCTCGACGTGCAGGCGAACGAGTTCGTGTGCATCGTCGGGCCGAGCGGGTGCGGCAAGACGACGCTGCTCCGGCTCTGCACGGGGCTCATCCGCCCGAGCAGCGGGACGCTCACGTACAAGGGGCAGCCGGTCAGCGGGATCAACACCGACGCGGGCTTCGTGACCCAGGAATCGAACCTCTATCCCTGGCGGACGCTCCTCGAGAACGTCGAGTTCCCGCTGGAGAACATCGGCCTCGGCAAGGAGGCGCGGCGCGGCGAGGCGCACCGGCTGCTCGAGCTCATGGGGCTCGCCGGCTTCGAGCATCACTACCCGTACCAGCTCTCGGGCGGCATGCAGAAGCGCGGCGCGATCGCGCGCACGATGGTCTACGACCCGGACGTGATCCTGATGGACGAGCCGTTCGGCCCGCTCGACGCGCAGACGCGCATGATCCTCCAGCACGAGCTCCTGAAGCTCTGGTCACGGAAGCGGAAGACGATCGTCTTCATCACGCACGACCTCGTGGAGGCGATCGCGCTGGCGGACCGGGTCATCCTCATGACGCAGCGGCCCGGGATGCTCAAGGACGTCTTCGAGATCACCCTGCCGCGCCCGCGCAACGTGTTCGAGATCCACTCGCAGCCCGGCTTCGCCGAGCTCTACGCCCGCATCTGGGAGCACTTCAAGGTCGAGATGAAGATCGACATGAAGGTGGAGTAGCCGTGCGTTACAAGGTCCTGATCCTCCGCATCCTGCTGGCCGCGGCGATCATCGGCGCCTGGCAGCTCGCCTCGGGCCGGCTCGTCGAGGCGATCTTCATCTCCAGCCCGGTGGAGGTCGCCAAGCGGCTCGTGGAGATCTTCCGGAGCGGCGAAATCTTCGTCCACCTGAACGCAACGGTGACCGCCGTCGTGCAGGGCTACATCTCCGGGGCCCTCGTCGGGGTCGCGCTCGGATTCGCCACCGGACGGTCGCCCACGCTGAGCCAGACCATCGAGCCGTTTCTGATGGCCTTCTACTCCATCCCGAAGATGGCGCTCGCGCCACTCTTCGTGATCTGGCTCGGCATCGGGCTGGCGTCGAAGGTCGCGATCGTCTTCCTCTCCGTGTTCTTCCTGACGTTCTTCAATACCTACGCCGGCGTCAAGGGCGTCGGCGAGGACCTCATCAACCTCGCGCGCATCATGCGCGCCTCCCGGCGCACCGTCCTCTTCAAGGTCATCCTGCCGGCCGCGATGCCGTCGATCATCCTCGGTCTCAAGATGGGGCTGCCGTACGGCATCATCGGCGCCTTCGTCGGCGAGTTCATCGCCTCCAACAAGGGCATCGGCTACTACATCCTCTATTCCTCGTCGGTCTTCGACTCCACCGGCGTCTTCGCCGGTGTGCTGACGCTCCTCGCCCTCGTCGTCCTCGCGAACTGGGGCCTCGGGCGACTCGAGGCGCGGCTCGTACGCTGGCGCCCCGTCGAGGGGACCGGCATCGCGATCTAACCAGGAGGGAACCATGGCGACGACTCGACGCACGTTTCTCACGACCCTCGCCGGCGCGCCGCTGGCCGTCGCCCTGCCCGTTCGGCGGGCCGGCGCGCAAGCGCGCGCGAAGGTCACCCTGATCCAGACGTTTCCCTCGATGGCCTTTGCGGCGGTCTACGCCGCGCGCGCCCAGAGCTACTTCGACCAGGAGGGCGTCGACGTCGAGGTCCAGATCGTCAGCGGGGACGCCATCGGCGCGCAGGCCCTCGTCGGACGTACCGCCCCGATGGCGGCGATCGGCGGCGCGGAAGCGGTGCTGCTCGCGCAGAAGGGCATCAAGGACTTCATCTCGGTGGCGTCGGTGATCAGCGCGATCAGCGTGAGCGTGTGCGTGCGCAAGGACATCGCCGAGGCGCGGCGCCTCACGCCGAGCATGCCGATCGAGCAGCGCCTGGCGGGGCTGAAGGGGCTCAAGATCGCGACGGGCAGCCCGGGCGGGGCGATCCACACGACCGTTCGCTACCTCCTCGGTCGCGCGGGCCTCGATCCGAAGACCGACGTGTCGCTGCTCACGGTGGCCGGCGGCCCGGCGATGCTGGCCGGCCTCAAGGCGAAGCAGTTCGACGCCATCGCGATCTCGCCCCCGGCCCCCGAGATGGCGGAAGTCGACGGCGCCGGCACGCTGGTGATCTCGCTGTCGCGCGGCGACGTGCCCGAGCTCGGGAACCTCCCGTACGACGTGCTCCTCGTGCACCGTGACTACGTCGCCAACAACCGGGACACCGTGCGCCGGGTGGCCCGCGCCCTCGGCCGAGGCGCCAAGGTGATGCGCGAGAACCCCGGGCTCGCGAAGGAAAGCCTCCTCAAGTACTTCGACAAGACGCCGCCGGCCGTGATGGATGCGGTGGTGAACAATCTCCGGACGGCGTTCAACGGCGACGGCAAGCAGAGCGTCGAGATGTGGAAGAACCTCCTCCAGTTCACCGCCAAGGCCAAGAACGAGCCCGTCGCGCTGGACCCGGCGGAGGGCGTCCTGTGGACCAACGAATTCATCGGCACGTAGACCGGGGAGGACACCGTTGCAGACACTCGTCGCGCTCCTGATCGCGGTGCTGCTCGTGGCCGGGACCGTCCCGGCCGGAGCGGCGGAGAAGATCACGCTGCTCCAGGGCTTTCACTCGATGTCGTTCACGCCGCTCTACGTCGCAAAGGCGAAGAAGCTCTTCGAGGCCGAGGGACTCGACGTGGACGTCCAGATCGTCTCCGGCTCGTCCATTGCGTTCAGGGGCGCCGTCGCCGGGCAGGGGCAGTTCGCCGCGATGGGCGCCACGGAGCTGATCACGGCCGCGGAGAAGGGGCTCGATCGCATGGTGGCGATCGCGGCGATCAACCGCGCGGTGACGGTGAGCTTCGCGATGCGCAAGGACGTGGCGGAGGCGAAGGGGCTCAAGCCGGGGGCCCCGATCAAGGACCGTGTCGCCGCCCTGAAGGGGCTCCGCATCGCGACGGGGAGTCCGGGCGGGGCGATCCACACCGTCGTCACGTACATGCTCAAGCAGGGAGGGATCGATCCGAAGAACGAGGTGACGCTCCTGTCCATGAGCGGGACGGCGCCGATGCTCGCGGCGCTTCGCGCCAAGCAGATCGACGCGATCGCGATCTCGCCGCCCGCGCCGGAAACCGCGGCGGCGGAGGGCCTCGGCGTGCTCGTGATCGCGCTCGCGCGCGGCGACATGCCGGAGATGGGAACGATCGCGTACGACGCGCTCGTGACCTCGAAGGAGTACGCGGAGAAGAACCCGGACGTCGTCCGCAAGGTCGTGCGCGCGATCGGGCAGGCATCGAACTTCGTGACGGACCACCCGGCCGAAACGCGTGAGATCATGCTGCGCGCCTTCGACAAGACACCGCCTGACGTCATGGCCGCCGTGGTCGACAATCTCAAGGGCGCGTTCGCGCGCGACGCCAGGTTCTCCGAGGAAATGTGGAAGAACGCCATCAACTTCAACGTCGAGGCGGGCAAGATCGGTAAGCGGCTCGAGACGCGCGAAGGCGTTCTGTGGACCAACCAGTACAACGCCGGGCGGTGAGCGGCGACCGTCCAGCCCTGAATCGTCCGGCATGACGATCGACTTCCACGCCCACGTGGTGCCCGCGCCGTATGTCGATGTCGTCCGTCGTGGCGACGTGCCTGGCGTCCTCCTGGAGTCGGCCGGGGGAACCGAGACGCTGCGCATCGACGGAGGTGGCGAGGCGGGCCCGGTCGCTCAGCGTATCCCGCTCACGGCGGCGTATCTCGAACCGGCCGCGCGGGTCGCCGCGATGGACGAAGCCGGCGTCGACGTGCAGGTCCTCTCGGCCGTCCAGTTCATGTACCACTACTGGCTGGAGGCCGACCTTGCCGCCGCGCTGGCGCGCGTCGCCAACGACGGCATCGTGGCCCTGGCGCGCGACCAGCCGGCGCGGTTCGTCGCCATGGCGACCGTTCCGCTCCAGGACGCGACGCTCGCGGTCGCCGAGCTCGAGCGGGGGCACGCCGCCGGCGTCCGCAGCGTGGAGATCGGAACGCACGTGGCGGGCGGCCCGCTCGATGCGCCCGCGCTCGCCGCCTTCTGGGCCCGCGCCGAGGCGCTCGGGACGGTGGTCTTCGTCCACCCGTACGCGCCGCTCGGACGCGACCGCCTCGGCAGCTACTACCTCCGCAACACGCTGGGCAACCCGTTCGAGACGGCCGTGGCCGCGAGCCGGCTGATCTTCGGCGGCGTCCTCGAGCGCCACCCGCGCCTTCGGTTCGTCCTCGCGCACGGCGGCGGCGCGCTGCCGTCACTCGTCGGGCGGCTCAACGCCGGGTTCGTCGTCGACGCGAGCTGCCGCGAACGCGGCGCGCGCCGGCCGTCGGCGTATCTCGGCCAGCTGTGGTACGACACGATCACGCACGACGTCCCCGCGCTCGAATACTTGATCTCACGGGTCGGCGCGTCCCGGGTGGTGCTCGGCAGCGACTATCCGTTCGAGATCGGCGACCTCGATCCAGTGCGCACGGTGGAGAAGCTGGACGTGGACGCCGCCGCGCGCGAGGCGATCCTGCATGGCAACGCGGCGGGGCTGCTCGGGCTCGCGGGATGACGGAGGCGACGCGCTGGATCGGGGCCCGGGTGCCGCGCAAGGAAGACCGGCGTCTCGTCACGGGGCGCGGCACGTTCGTCGCGGACATGAAGCTGCCGGGCATGCTGTCCGCGGTGATCTACCGCAGTCCGTACGCGCACGCCACCATCCGGGGCGTCGACCTCCGATCGGCGCTGAGTCAGCCCGGCGTGGTGGCGGCGTGGAGCGGCGCGCACGTATCCGACATCGGTCGAATCCCGATGCGGATGTCGCCGCGCGGCAAGGTGGTCGAATGTCTGCAGCGCGCCCTCGCCGTCGATCGCGCGCGCTACGTCGGGGAGCCGCTGGCCGTCGTGGTGGCGACGGACCGCTATCGCGCCGAGGA
>Ga0082335_1008809_pt1 | contig 11249 bp, 9 predicted proteins | sample Subgrocontami58m_FD_72375 | JGI IMG/M metagenome (GOLD analysis project Ga0082335, IMG submission 72375) | Subsurface groundwater microbial communities from S. Glens Falls, New York, USA - GMW37 contaminated, 5.8 m (SPADES assembly) (version 2) ...
CGGCGGTATAGCGCCGGCAGAGATACCAAATCTCGCGTGCCTTCTTCTCACCCACGATGCGCGCCAGATAGGCGGTGCCATAGCCGGGGTCGACCGAGCCGACCTTGGGCCCCACCTGGCCAAATACTGCGGTCTCGGCAGCGACGGTCAAGTCGCAAAGCGTAACCAGGACGTTGCCACCGCCAATGGCATAACCCCGCACCTTGGCGATGACCGGCTTCGGCACATCGCGAATAGCCGCATGCAGAGCTTCCACGGGCACGCCCAGGATACCCTTGCCCGCACGCTCGGATTTCTTGTCGCCGGAGTCACCGCCGACGCCGAACGCACGCCCGGCGCCCGTCAGAACGATTACGCCAATCGCCTTGTTCCATCCGGCGCGGTTGATCGCGTCCGTCACTTCCTCGTAGGTACCCATGCGAAACGCATTCAGCACCTCCGGGCGGTTGAAGGTGATGGTGGCAACGCCGCCCGTCTCATCGTAGAGAATGTCCTTGTATTCCGCCTCGCTCATGCCTCTCGCTCCCTCTTCTGCAATGAATCCCCGCGTTCGCACGGGGACAGGTTGATCACATGTTACGCGCCGGGCGCAAAAAATCGCCGCCTTGCATTGACGGGTGTGAGCGCTCGTACTGCTTCGGGTAATAGAACTCTTCCCCCAATTCGACCGCGGCATGCCAAGGCCAGCGCGGGTTATACAGCATCCGACGGCCAAGGGCAACGAGGTCGGCCTTGCCGCTGGCCAGAATTTCCTCGGCTTGCCTCGCCTCGGTGATCAGGCCGACGGCCACGGTACAAATGCCGGTGGCCCGACGAATGCTCTCGGCGAAGGGCACCTGGTAACCCGGTACCGGTTTGATTTTCTGTTCGGGAACGGCGCCGCCGCTGGACGCGGTGATGTAGTCGCAACCAAGCGCTTTCAAAGCGCCCGCGTAAGCGATGCTGTCGTCGATCTCCCAGCCGCCTTCGACCCAATCAACGGCCGAGATGCGAACGCCCAGCGGCTTGTGTCCGGGCCACGCAGCGCGGATCGCCTTGAACACCTCGAGCGGGAAGCGCATGCGGTTTTCCAGGCTCCCGCCATAGCGGTCATCGCGCTGATTGGTGAGCGGCGACAGGAAATTGTGCAGCAGGTAGCCGTGCGCGCTGTGAAGTTCGAGCAGTTCGATGCCAAGGCGATCGGCGCGTCTGGTCGCGGCGACGTAGTCTTGCGTCACCCGCCGCATGCCGTCGGCATCGAGTGCCCTTGGCGTCGTCCTGTTCGGGTACGGAATCGTCGACGCGCCAAGCGGTGTCCAGCCGCCGCGCTCCTTGGGAATCGCCAACTGCCGCTCCCAGGCGACGGCCACCGAGCCCTTGCGCCCACTGTGCCAAAGCTGGAGGCCCAGGCGCGCTCCGCCTTCCTTGCGACAAAAATCCAATATCGGCGCCAGCGCCGCCTCGTTGGCATCGGACCACAGGCCGAGATCACGCGGGCTGAGGCGGCCCTCGGGATTGACCGCGGTCGCCTCGATGACCAGCAGGCCGGCGCCGGAGACCGCCATCGTGCCCAGATGAACCATATGCCAGGTGCCGGCCGAACCCTCGTTCGCGGAATACTGGCCCATCGGCGAAACCATGATCCGATTGGGCAGCTCCAGGCCGCGCAGCTTCAAGGGCGAGAACAGTATCGATCCCATGCAGTTTCTCTCCTAACCAAGATTGTTCAGGTGGTGCTGATAACACGAATGACCCGCCCCGGATATCGACATCCGCGTCTTCAATCCTCACTGAATAACCCGCGAGGTGTGGAATCCTTCCCAGATGGCATCCATGATTTTGCGCGGCTTGACGCAATCACCGATGGCAAAGACTTCAAACGGTGTCCGGGCGAGGCTGTCCTTCAACTTCGAGCGTGACTTCAGTCCCATAGCCAGCACAACCGAGTCCGCAGCAATTTTTTTCTCAGTGCCATTGATGCTTACTACGATGCCATTTCCGGTTATCTTCTGAATCTTGGCATTCGTGAGCGACGCTACCCCACTTTCATTCACCATCTTGCGCAGCCACAGCTTGTTATCCATGTTCATTTTCTCGGGTATCAGTTCTCCCTGCATCTCCACTACGGTGACCTTTTTCCCCTTCCCGGCCAGCCATACCGCTACCTCGCACGCTGTAGTACCGCCGCCGGCAACTACCACCTGCTCACCTACCTCGGCGTGGCCCGCCAGCACGTCTATTGCCGTAACTATGTTTTTGCTGCCTATGCCCTCTATGTCTGGAAGCCACGGGGTGGCGCCTGTAGCCACAATTACCACGTCAGGATTAGCTTCGGTGACCGATTCCACAGTGGCTTCCTTGCCCAGTACCACATCTACCCCCAGCTTGTACATCTGAGTGGTGAAGTAGTCGATGAGGCCTCGGATATCCGCCTTGAAATCAGGCGCTGACCCCGGAACCAGGTTGCCACCCAGCCGGTAACTCTGCTCCCACAGAGTCACCCGGTGACCCCTGAGCGCCGCCACGCGACCAGCCTCCAAGCCGGCAGGCCCGCCGCCGATAACCAGCACCTTGCGAGGTTTATCCGCGGGAGTCAGGCTGTATTCCCTCTCCATCCCCGTCTGTGGATTAACCGTGCAGCTAAGGTAACGGAAATCAGTATGTATTCGCTCGAGACATCCATCGAGGTCACAAATACAAGGTCTTATGTCCTCGAATTTGCCCTGCTTTACTTTCTTGGGCCAGTCAGGATCTGCCAGCAAAGGTCTGGCCAGGGCTATGAAGTCGGCCTTATCCTCTTCGAGGACTCTCTCCGCCAGCTCCGGATTGCCCAGTTTGCCAACGGCGATAACTGGAATATTTACCACCTGCTTTATCGCCTCGGCGCAATCGACCATGCAACCGGCCGGATGGTAGATGACAGGATGGAACCAATACATGGTTTCGTGGCAGCCAGCATCCACATGCAGCGCATCCACGCCGCCCGCTTCCAGTCGCCGAGCCATTTCCTGAGATTCCTCAGTTTCCCGGCCACCCTCCAGGTAATGCTTGGCGCCTAAGCGATAAATCAGTGCCAGGTCGTTTCCCACCGCATTCTTGATTTCCGAATTTATCTCCATCGAGAATCTGAGCCTGCCCTCCAAGTCACCCCCGTACTTATCGGTTCGCTTGTTCCACAGCGCTGTCGTGAACTGATCAAGCAGATAGCCAGCATGACCATGAATCTCGATGGCATCAAACCCGGCCATCCTGAGAATCTTGGCTACCTTTCCGGACGCCTTCACCATGTTTGTTATCTCCTCCACGGTTAGCTCTCGGCAAATGATGCTGGAATCCCAGAAATAGGGCACAGCCGAGGGACCTACGGGCAGTCCGCCAAAAGTGACACGTGATACCCTGCCTAGCCCAACAGTAAGCTGGGCGCAAACCTTGCCTCCATGGTGATGCACGGCATCAGTCAGCTCGGAGAGTCGAGAGATATACACCACATTGTCCGTTCTGAGAAACAAGCTCCACATGCCATCCGCTAAGTGGGTTTTGTCCACATGGATGTGAATGCCCCCTCCGATTGTTATCAGCCCTACGCCACCGCGGGCGCGGGCGGCGTAGTAATCAATCATTCTCGAGCCAACCGAACCATCCAACTCACAAAGCCCAAGCGGCCCGATGGCGGCCATGACGATACGGTTCTTCACCTCCATAGTGCCAATTCTTCCTGGTTCAAATAGTTTCATATATTCCTCAAGTGGCTAAATGTTTCATGCGCGACGCGGCGCCGTGATGCGCCCGCCGCCGTCGCCGGCTTTACCGGCCCGCACGCTGCGCGCCTGTCATGCGCCGCGGCCGCGACTGCCTGCCGTTGTTCCGTCTAGTGGCAGGGCGTCCGCAGTTCGGCACGCAACACTGAAACACTGAAACACTGAAACGCTACTGGACGCGGCAAAACTTGTCCAGTAGAATCTTCGAAAGAAAGCTATTTCCTTCAGGCGAAACTCGTACTGGCTGTTAGCATCACCACCGATCACCGCGGCGCATTTCCCGACTGCGGAACACCCGGCGTCGATCTACGGCAATACCGAGAACATGGAAGGTATCAACGCATTCCTGAAAAAACGCAAACCCGACTTTCGCGAATACCGCGTGCGCCGCACCGGGATCTGACGGAACACCAAGAGCAAACCCATGGACTACGGATTGCGTGAACGCGTAGTACTCATCACCGGCGGCGCCCGCGGCATAGGCTTCGAGGCAGCGCGGCTGTTCGCGGCCGAAGGCGCGAAGCTGGCCCTGGCCGACATTAATGTCGCGGCCGCCAACGCCGCCGCCAGAAGACTGATCGATCTGGGCGCGAAGGCGATAGGGATAGGCGCCGACGTCACGTCCCGAGCACAGTGCGTAGAAATGCTCGCGCGGGTTGAGGATGCGTTGGGCCCGCTCGGCGTCGTCGTCAACAGTGCCGCGGTGCTCGACAACAAGACTTTTCTCGAATCGTCCCCGGCCGACTGGAAACGCATGGTCAACGTCTGCCTGTACGGCGCGATGAACGTGCTGCACACGACACTGCCGGGCATGGTCGAGCGCAAATTCGGGCGAGTGGTTTGCATGGCCTCCGACTCGGCGAAGCTGGGCCAGGCGCGGCTGTCGTACTACGCGGCGGCCAAGGCCGGCGTGATCGCTTTGGTCAAGTCGGTTGCCCAGGAAGTCGGCGGCGCCGGCGTCACGCTCAACGTCGTGTCGCCGGGCGCGACCAACACGGAACTGCGCCAGGAGCGTGAGGCCGGACTGCGCGCGAGCATGGGCGAGGAAAAATACGCGCGGCGCGTGAAATCCGTGCTCAAGATGTATCCGACCGGACGCATCGGCGAGCCCAACGACATCGCCAACGCGATCCTGTTTCTGAGCAGCGCCTCCGCAGGCTGGGTGACCGGACAGGTACTCAGCGTGAACGGCGGTTTCACGATGACATAGAAGGAATACCGTGGACTTCGCACTGACACAAGAACAGCAAATGATGCGCGACGCCGCGCGGGCCATGGTCGCGACCGAGATCGACCCGGTGCTGGACGCCCATGATCCGAACACGCCGCTGCCCAAGGCGGCGATGCTCAAGATTTACGCGGCGCTGGCCAAGCTGGGTATCACGGCGCCGCGGATTCCTGAAAAAGACGGCGGCGGCGGCTTGCGTATGCTCGAGTATGGACTGGTGTTCGAACAACTGCCCCCAATGGTGGCGATTTCGCTGATGGCGCATGAATGCACGATTGCGCGTATCTGGGCCGAGACGACCGCCGAGAATCGGGAGCGGTTTCTCCCTGATCTGATCGCCGGCCGCAAGATCTGCTGCACCGCAACCACCGAGCCCGACGTTGGCTCCGATCCGCGCAGCGTTAAAACGCGCGTGGTGAAGGATGGCGGTGAACTGGCCATCACCGGCCGCAAGATGTGGATCACCAACGTGACTATCTGCGACGTGATGAATGTATCGTGCGCGGAAGGCACCGATGCGCGCGGCCTGTCGAAATTGCGGCGAGTGGTGGTCGAACGCGACAAGACGCCGTTCGAGACCCGTGAAATCCCGACCTTGGGCCTGCGCCAGGGCCATCTGGGCGAAGCGACGCTGGACGGCGCTCGCGTGCCGGCCGACAACGCGCTGGGCAACCTGGGCGATGCGGCGCGGATGCTGACCTTAACCTGGAACGGCAACCGGCCGCTGGTCGGTCTTGCCGCCACCAACCTGGCGCAGCGCGCGCTGGACAAAGCACGCGAATACGCAGGCATCCGCACCCAGTTCGGCAAGCCCATCGGCGGCCACCAGTTGATCCAGAAGAATCTTGCCGACATCGAAATGGCCGTGATGACCAGCAGGCTGATTTGCTACCACGCGCTCGATGGCATGGACCGCGGGGAGCGCGCCAACGGGCCCTCGGCAATGGCCAAACGTTACGCCACGACCGCCTGCGAACAGGCGGTTTCCATGGCGATGCATATCCATGGCGCGATGGGCATCAGCACCGAACTTGGACTCGAGCGGATTTATCGGGACGTCCGGATGCTGCCCATCCCCGACGGCACCAACGAGATCCTCACCTTAATCCAGGGCCGGGAGATTACCGGGCAAGAAGCCTTCCGCGCCTGAACGGCTTGTCACCGTAGTTCTCGGCCACGGCCTCGGCGCCGCGCGCCATGGCTTCGCGCTAGCTCGCCAGATCGGGGATTTGTCCGCGCCGGCGCGCGTGTTGGCAAGGGCGAGTCCCGCCAGGCGCTCGGGATGGCGTAGCGCGAAGTGCTTTGATAAGCCGATGGCGCCTGTCTGCTCAGGCGGCGCCCAGCGTTTTTTAACCATATAATCGAAGCATAATTCAGCTTGGATGATGGTTTTTTTGCAGGAGGCTCGCATGTCAATCCTTTCGGAGGCTGTCAAGAAATACATCGGGATGCAATCGGAGACCGAGATCGCTTGCGATTCTGTCGAGCGCGGCGCGGTTCGTCGCTACGCGCAGGCGGTCATGAACGAGGACCCGATCTTCTTCGCCAACTGTGCCAATAACGAGCGTTATGGCGGCGCGGTCGCGCCGCCGTTATACCCGACCCATCTTTTCCGCCGCCCGTTCGGCGCGCCCGACCCGATCCAGGAAAACGCGCGCAACCCCGACTTCGACGGCATTGTCGCCGCCATCAGCTCGCAAGGCCTTCCGGAAATCGAGCCGCTCAAGGGCTATGCGCTTCTCAACGGCGGATCGGAGATTGAGTTTTTTCGTTATGCCCGTCACGGGGAGACCGTGAAGCTGACATCGCGCTACGCCGACATCACGGAGAAGGAAACCAGCAAGGGACCGATCATCCTGGTCATCACCGAATCCGAATTCCGCAATGGCGATGGTGATCTGCTCATTCGCACCAGACGCACTCAGATCCGAAGGAAATAGACCATGGCAATCGGAGCAAACGTGTATTACGAGGATGTGACGGTAGGCGACGAAATTCCGCAACTGGAAAAAGGGCCGTTGACGACCGCGCATCTGATGCGCTGGTCCGCGGCCATGGAAAACTGGCACAAGATTCATTACGACAAGCCGTTCGCGATCGAACACGACAAGCTGCCGGCGCTGCTCATCAATGGTTCGCTCAAACAGCAGTTCGTGATGCAACTGCTCACGGACTGGGCCGGACCGGATGGCTGGGTATGGAAAGCGAGCTTCCAGTTTCGCGCCATGAACGTGGTGGACGAGACGCTGCGCATCTGGGGGCGTGTCAGCGCAAAGCGCGACGGCCCCGGCTACGGGCTGGTCGATATCGAGCTTGGCATCGTCAACGACAAGGGCAAGGAATCGACGCCCGGCAAGGCGACAGTCGCGCTGCCGTACCGCGGCGGCAAACCGGTTCCGTACCCGTTCGTTCCACCGCAAGCATGAAACTGAAAGCGCATGCCGTCTAATCCAAGGAGACCTTTCTATGTCAGTCTACCCTAAAGCCGTCCACATAAACGAAGAGGGTCCGCGCGAGGGATTCCAGATTGAAAAGGGGCCGATCAGCACGGCGCGCAAGATCGAGTTGATCGACAGCCTGTCGAAGACCGGCCTGAAGCAGATTCAGACCGTGTCCTTTATGCCGGCAAAAAATGTCCCCGGCATGGCCGATGCCGACGAGGTGGTAAAAGGCTTCACGCGTTTTCCCGGAGTGACCTATACCGGCTTGTGGCTCAACGAAAAGGGGCTGCAGCGCGCGATCGCGACGAACAAGCTCGACGTCAAGGGCATGCTGTCGCTGTGTGCATCCGAGAAGTTCCTGCTGCGCAACCAGAAACGCACGCTGAAGGAAAATCTCGCGGCGCAGCACTCCATCGTCAAGATGTACCAGGAGAACAACATACCGGTCGTGCGCGCCGGGTTGATGGCGGCGTTCGGCTGCAACTTCGAAGGCGACATAGCGATTGCGCACGTACTCGACACGCTGCGGCAAATGCTCGACATCGGCGAACAATACCGGCTCGATCTCCAGCTCATCTCGCTTGCCGACACCATGGCCTGGGCGACTCCGCTGTCCATCAAGCGGGTGGTGGGCGCGGTACGCAACAAGTTTCCGGACCTGCAGATCTCGCTGCACTTGCACGACACGCGCGGCATGGGCATCGCCAACGCCTGTGCCGGATTGGAGATGGGGGTCGCGTTCTATGACGCCGCGGTCGCAGGCCTGGGTGGCTGTCCTTTTGCCGCGCACAGCGGCGCCGCGGGCAATGTCTGCACCGAGGACCTGGTGTTCATGTGCCACGAGATGGGGATCGAAACCGGTATTGACCTGGAAGCGCTGATTGAATCGGCGCGGCTGGCGGAAGACATCGTCGGTCATCCGCTCCCCGGTACCGTGAAGCAGGGCGGCTCGCTGGCCAAGCTGCGCCAAAAAATCGCGGCAACCGCCTGAAACGGAGATTTGCATGACGACCCCCTTAACCCGCACCCTCGGCAAGTTCATCGCGGAGTTGCGCTATGAACAGATTCCCGCCGAAGCCCTATCGGTCATCCATATGGGATTCACCGATTGCGTCGGCGTAATGATCGCCGGCCGCAACGAGCCGGCGCCGCAGAAACTGAAATTGGCGTTGGCGCCGGCGCCGGGCGAAGCCAGCCTGCTTTTCGGCGAAGCAAGCGCCTCGGTTCCCGAGGCCGCATGGATCAACGGCACCGCGGCGCATGCGCAGGATTACGACGACGTGGCGCTGCGCGGACATCCGAGCACCGTGCTCGTGCCCGCAATCCTCGCCGAGGCGGAGGCGCTTGGCGCCACGGGGCGGCGGATGGTGACCGCATATGCTGCCGGCTACGAGACCTGGGCCGAGCTGGTGAGCCGCGACGTCGATCAGCATCACACCAAGGGTTGGCATCCCACCGGAATTTTCGGCGCGATTGCCGCATCCGCGGCTTGCGCCTCGCTGCGCGGGCTCGATGCCGAACAAGCCGCTCATGCCATTGCGCTTGGCGCCTCGCAAAGCGCCGGCCTGACGGCGAATTTCGGCACCATGACCAAACCGTTTCATGCCGGCCACGCGGCACATTCGGGCGTGATGGCGGCGCGCCTCGCCGCACTAGGGTTTACCGCCGCGCTGGACGCGCTGGAGCATCCACAGGGATTTCTGGCCGCGGTTTCACCCGCCGGCAGGTTCGATGTCGAGTCACCGCTGGAAGGGGCCTGGAAATGGAGAATGCCGAAGTCCAGGCTGAGCGTGAAAAAATACCCGATGTGTTTTGCCACCCATCGCGCGCTTGATGGAGTGCTCGACCTGCTCAAGGCGACGCCGCTCGATGCGCGCCGCGTACGCCGCGTCACCGTATCCATCAGCAGGCGCAACACCAAGATCTTGCGCAATCATTCACCGCAGACCGGGCTGGAAGCCAAGTTCAGCATGCAGTTCGCCATGGCCGCGGCACTGATCGCCGGACGCGCCACGCTGGTCGAGTTGAGTGACGACTTTGTGCGTCGTGCCGACGTGCAGGAGATGATGCGGCGCGTGACGGTCGAGCCGGACGAGCGCCTGGATCCGAATCCGAACGCCAACGGCTACGCCATCTACGACCTGGTCACGCTAGAGACGGAGGATGGCCGGCGTTTGGTGGGCGAGCAGATCAACCAGGTGCGCGGCGGTCCCGACAAACCCTTGAGCCGCGACGAGCTGTGGACCAAGTTCGAAGGCTGCCTGCAGGCTGGAGCGCTGCCCGTCCCGGCACGTCCCCTGTTCGATGCATTGATGGCGCTCGATACCTGCCCCAACGCAAAACAACTGTATCAGCAAGCAGCTCGTTGACTTCAATCAATTTCGCTACGGAGCGTTTCATGGATCCCCGCGCCAATGCGCACCATGCCTACCAGCTTCCACCCGACATGCGGGAAGATGGAAACTGAACAAGCGGGAGGTGCGCTGGACGGCGTGCGCGTTCTGGATCTCAGCCATGGAATCGCCGGCCCGTTTGCGGCCAGGTTGCTCGGCGATTTCGGCGCCGACGTGATCAAGATCGAGAAGCCCGGGACGGGCGACTTTGCGCGCTTCCTCGCGCCGTTGAAAAGCGACGCGCCGGCCCCAGAGCAGAGCCTGCTTTTTCAATACCTTAACTGGAATAAGCGCAGTGTCGCGTTGGACCTGCGCACGCCGGAGGCGCGCCCGACGTTGAAAAAGCTGGTCGAGGCGAGCGACATCGTCATCGAGAGCTTCCGGCCGGGCACCCTGAACGGCTGGGGCCTTGGTGTCGATCGGATGCTCAAATGGAATCCCCGCGTCGTGCTCACCTCCGTGACGAACTTCGGGCAGACGGGACCCTACGCGAACTACCGCGCCAGCGATCTGGTGCTGCAAGCGATGAGCGGCATCATGCAGATCAGCGGCCGGGTCGATCGCGAACCGTTAAAGCATGGGCTAGCGCAATCCTACTACTGCGCGGGGTTGAACGCGGCCTACGCTTCGCTCGTGGCCTATACCGCGGCCGCGGTCGATGGTTTTGGCGAGCAAGTCGATCTTTCGATCCACGAATGCCTCGCTTCGGAGCTCGTGCTCAATGAATCCTACTACGCGTTCCTGGGCGCGGTGCAGGGACGCCGCGCCGTAGTCCAGGATCCTTTCGCCGGGGAACCTATCCCCGCACGCAAGGGATTCCTGGCGGTTCAAACCGGCGGCGGTGCGCCCTTCGAGGCTTACGCCGACCTGTTTGAAAGAGACGAATTCCGCGATCCGAAGTTCGCGAGCGCTCCGCAGCGCGAGCAGCGGGTGCCGGAAGTGCGGGCTCTCCTGGAGGAGTGTCTGGCGGACAAGGACGCAAAGGACCTGTTCCTCAAAGGAGCGCAACGGCGGCTGCTGGTGGGCGTGGTGCAGGGTGCCGAGGATTTGCTCGAGTGCGAACATCTGCGCGCCCGTGATTTTTTTATCGATCTCGAGCATCCCGCCACCGGTAGCTTCAGGTTCCCGGGTGAGCTGGTGAAGTTGTCAGCCACTCCCATGTCGGTACGCAGGCGCTCACCGCTTTTGGACGAACACAGGTTTGAAGTGCTGGTCGATGAGCTCGGACTGACGCTGGAAGAGGCGGAAAGCCTCACCCCTGTCCGCGCGCGTTCAGGAGGCTTGTAACGCATGTCCAAGAAACCGACATTGCCTCTCGACGGAATCCGTGTGCTGGATTTGTCGTATGTGTTCGCGATTCCTTACCTCGGGGGACTGTTGAGCGACCTGGGCGCCGAGGTGATCAAGATCGAATCCCCTCACCGCCTGGACCAGACGCGGGGAAGGGCTT
>Ga0082335_1008811_pt1 | contig 11246 bp, 13 predicted proteins | sample Subgrocontami58m_FD_72375 | JGI IMG/M metagenome (GOLD analysis project Ga0082335, IMG submission 72375) | Subsurface groundwater microbial communities from S. Glens Falls, New York, USA - GMW37 contaminated, 5.8 m (SPADES assembly) (version 2) ...
TGATCCAGGTGGACATGTCGGAGTACATGGAGAAGCACTCCGTGTCCCGGCTCGTCGGCTCGCCTCCCGGCTACGTCGGCTACGACGAGGGCGGCCAGCTGACCGAGGCCGTGCGCCGCAAGCCGTACTCCGTCGTCCTCCTGGACGAGATCGAGAAGGCGCACCCTGACGTCTTCAACATCCTCCTGCAGATTCTCGAGGACGGGAAGCTGACCGACTCGCAGGGGCGCAAGGTGGACTTCCGCAACTCGATCGTGATCATGACGTCGAACATCGGCGCCGCCTCGATCTCGAAGAACCAGACGCTCGGCTTCTCGATCGGCGACGAGTCCGGCCTGTCGTACGAGGACATGAAGAGCCGGGTGATGAGCGAGCTGAAGAAGGTCTTCCGGCCCGAGCTGCTGAACCGGATCGACGAGGTGATCGTCTTCCACAAGCTCGAGAAGGACGAGATCCTGCTCATCGTCGACCTCATGCTGAAGCGGTTGCGTGAGCAGATGAGCGTGCACGAGGTGTCGATCGAGCTGACCTTGCCGGCGAAGCAGCTGCTCGTCGAGCAGGGCTACGACCCGGCGATGGGCGCCCGCCCGCTGCGCCGCGCGATTCAGCGCCTGATCGAGGATCCGCTCGCCGACTTCGTGCTCGGCCGCGAGCTGACTCCGGGCGCGACGATCCTCGTCGAGCGCCGGGCCGAGCCTGCCGAGGACGAGTCGCTCGTGGACATCCAGGTCCTCGAGCCCGTGGAGACGGTCGCGGTGACCGTGCCGCCGGACGAGCCCGAGGCGCCGGCCGAAGGGCCAGAGCCCGCCGCGGAGGAGTAGCCGGAGCTACGCAGGCTCGACGGCGGGCTTGCGTCGCTGGTCGAAGATGAGGTGCGTCTCGACGTGGAGGACCTCGCCGCGGACGGTCAGCGCATCGAGGACGAAGTCGTGCAGCGCGGGCACGTCGGCGACGGCGATGTGGACGAGGAAGTCGTCGGCGCCCGAGACGTGGAAGACCTGGATCGTCTCCGGCAGGGAGAGGATGTAGCTCCAGAAGGCGTCCACGAGCGCGCGTGCGTGCACGCGGATGCGCACCGAGATGATCGCCTCGATCGTGCGGCCGAGCGCGGCACGGTCGACCTCGGCGTGGTAGCCGCGGATGACGCCGCGGGCGCGCAGATTGCGCACGCGCTCGAGACAGGTCGAGGGCGCGAGCCCGACGAGCTCCGCGAGCTGCTTGTTCGGGAGCCGGGCGTTGTTCTGCAGGGCGGCCAGGATCGCCCGGTCGGTTCGGTCAAGCTCGATCGCAAGGGACATATTCCGAAGGATATTCGGTCTTCTTTCGAATTGCCAGTGTATCTCGTAGTCTGAGAGTCGTGGGAGCGAATATCGATACGACAGCTGTGCACGCCGGGCGCGAGGACTTCGCCGGCCTGACGGTGCACGCGCCGCCGCTCGACTTCTCGAGCACGTACCCGCTCCAAGACCTCGGCGAGGCGCAGGACGCCTTCGACGCGCTCGGGCGGGGCGAGGCGGACGCCGCCAACCCGGTCTACGGGCGCCTGCACAACCCGACCGTGCGCCGCTACGAGCGCGCGCTCGCCGAGCTGGAGGGAACTGAGGATGCGGTCGCGTTCGCATCGGGCATGGCGGGCCTGACCGCGTGCCTGCTCGCGGCGTGCGGCGAGCGCCGGCACGTCGTCGCCCTCCGTCCTCTGTACGGCGGCACCGACCACCTGCTCGCCTGTGGCCTGCTCGGGCTGGACGTGAGCTGGACGACGGAGGCCGGCGTCGCTTCGGCCCTGCGCTCCGATACGGGCCTGGTCGTCCTCGAGACGCCGCAGAACCCGACGCTCGGCCAGGTGGACATCGAGGCCGTCGTCGCGGCCGCAGGCGGCGTACCCGTGCTCGTGGACAACACCTTTGCGACCCCGATCCTCCAGAATCCCGCCGCCCACGGGGCCGCGCTCGTCCTGCACAGCGCGACGAAGTACCTTGGCGGCCACGGCGACGTCATCGCGGGCATCGTGGCGGCGGGCCCGGAGTGGGCGGCGAAGCTGCGGCAGGTGCGGATCCTGACGGGCGCCATCCTGCACCCCCTCGGCGCCTACCTGCTCCACCGCTCGCTGCCGACCCTGCCGTTCCGCGTCCGCGAGGCGGAGAAGCGTGCGCAGATCGTCGCCGCGCGGATCGCGGGCGACCCGCGCGTCACACGCGTCTTCTTCCCGGGCCTGCCCGGCCAGGATCCGAAAGGCCTGCTCGGGCGCCAGCTCCGGGGCCCCGGCTCGGTGCTCGCCTTCGAGGTGAAGGGCGGCTTCGAGGCGGCCGCGCGGCTGCTGGCCTCCCTCCGCCTGATCACGCCTGCAGTCAGCCTCGGCTCCACGGACACGCTCATCCAGCATCCCGCGGCGCTGACGCACCGTCTGGTCGAGCCGGCGGCGAAGGCCGAGGCGGGCATTACGGACGGGCTGCTGCGCTTGTCCGTCGGGCTCGAGGACGCCGACGATCTCTGGGCCGACCTCGCCCGGGGGCTCGCCGCCGCGGGCTCGATGCTCGCCGCCTGAGCCCCCTTTTCCGGGGACGGATGCTCACGCGTTTCACACGCAACTCCGGCGCGCTTCGACCGACAACCAGGGCATGCGAATCCCCGCGGCCCGCCTGCGAGGCCGGACGTTCCGCTGGCTCTGCGTCGTCTTTGCCGCTGCGCTCTTTGCCGCGGCGCTGATAGCTGTCGTCGCTCTCCGGCGCGAGGCGGAGGAGATCGAAGCAGCACCGAGCTGATCCAGGCGGTCATGGTCGAGGCTCAAGCCCTCGACCGGATACGGCTCGAGGCGTTTGAGGCCGGAGGGCACGTCGCGCCGCGGCTGCGTGAGTACGTCCGTCTGGCCAACCGGATCGAGCGCCGGCTCGACACGCTCCCGGGGAACGACCTGATGGGCCCGCGCGCGCGTTTGCGGCGACGTGGCACGCTACGCGGGCGTCGGCGCGAGGCAGCTGGCGTTCGTGCGCGACGGGCACCTCGCCGCCGCGCGGCTGATCGAGGTCGACGAGGTCGAGCCTGCCTACAGGCGCCTCTCCGCGACCTCCGCGGAGGTCGCGGGCGCGCTCTCCGAGCACGCGCGTCGCGAAAGCCGGCGCGCCGAGGCTCTGACCCTGCTGGGGTTCGTCGCCGCGGCGCTCGCGCTCGCGGGCGCGTTCGCGTACGTCGCCCGCGTCCGGCACGCCGGCGCGCGGGCAGAGCGGACGGCGATCGAGCGCAGCGAGCGCCGGCTACGAGCGCTCGTGGAGCACGCCTACGACCTCGTGGGGATCGTCGGCCCGGACCGGACGATCGTGTGGGCGAGCGAGTCGGCGCGGCACGTGCTCGGCTACAAGGCGACCGATCTCGTCGTCAAGGACTTCATGCAGTTCGTCCACCCGGAGGACGTGGAGCGGACGGCGTCGTACCTGGCGGAGCTCGTCGAAGGGGGGCAAGACTCGGTTGACGTCGAAGTGCGGGCCAGGCACGCGGGCGGCGAGTGGCGGCAGCTCGAGGTCGCGGTCAGCAACAGGCTGGCCGACCCCGACGTCGGCGGCATCGTGCTCAACGTCCGCGACGTGACCGAGTTGCGGGAGGGCGAGGACAGGCTCAGGCAGGCGCAGAGGCTCGAGGCCATCGGGCGGCTCGTAGCTGCTCGCCTTCGGCCGCAGGCAGGTTCTGCTCCCGGAGACGTTCGAGCTCGATGCAGCTGTCGTCCGAGCAAGCCGGATGCTTCGGCGCCTGATCGAAGAGCACGTCGAGCTCGTCGTGCTTCCCGGCGCCGGCGCGGCAAGGGTTCGAGTCGACGCCGGGCAGCTCGAGCAGGTGCTCGTCAACCTGGCCGTCAACGCGCGCGACGCGATGCCGGAAGGAGGCACGCTGACGATCGCGACCGGCACCGAGCGGCTCGAGGCGCCGGTCGCCGGCGGCGGCAGCCAGGAGCTGCCGTCCGGTGAGTACGCGTTGCTGTCCGCTCGCGACACGTGCACCGGCATCGACGAGGAGATGCTCGACCGGATCTTCGATCCGTTCTTCACCACCAAGCAGGATGGCGAGGGCACCGGGCTCGGCCTGGCAACCGCGCACGGGATCGAGGCGCTCGCGTTGGCGCAGCGCCACGAGGGCTCGATCGACCTGCTCCCGACCGATGTCGTCATGCCCGGGATGAGCGGCCGCGCGCTCGCCGAGCGGCTGACCGCAGACAGGCCCGGCCTGCCGGTTCTCTACACCTCCGGCTATGCGGCGGGGGCGCTCGGCGCGGAGGACGTGTCCGCGCCCGGCACCGGGTTCCTGCAGAAGCCGTTCACGCTCGAGGAGTTGACGGCGGCGGTCGCCTGGGCGATCGCAGCCGACACGCTCGTCGCCTGATCTACGCTGCGCCGATGGCGCTCACGATCCGCAACGCCGAGCCGGCCGACTACCCCCGCGCGGTCGCCGTCGTGGACGCCTGGTGGGGCGGCCGGCGGATGTCCGACATGCTGCCGAGGCTCTTCTTCGTCCACTTTCGCGAGACGAGCTTCGTTGCCGAGGAGGACGGGCAGCTTGCGGGCTTTCTCTGCGGCTTCCTCTCGCAGACCCATCCCGATGAGGCGTACATCCACTTCGTCGGCGTCGCCCCGGAGAACCGCGGCACCGGCCTTGGCCGGGAGCTGTACGAGCGGCTGTTCGGTGTCGCCCGAGCCGCAGGTCGCAGCGTCGTGCGGTGCGTGACGTCGCCGGTGAACGAGGGCTCGATCGCCTTCCACCGCTCGCTCGGCTTCGAGGTCGAGCCTGGGGGAGAAGGCTACGACGGTGCCGGGCAGGACCGCGTGCTCCTGGTGAAGCGCCTCTAGCGCTGCGGCCGTGGACGATCTGCCACGCCGTCGGCCTGCGTGTGAGAAGGCTCAGAACCGTCACACCCCCGGCACGAAGCTCGTCTGCCGTCGCCCCTAGACTGGCTTCATGGCCAGGGTCGTCGTCCAGTTCGTCTGCTCGGAGTGTGGGACGGCGGCCGGGCGCTGGCTGGGGCGGTGCCCGGGCTGCGGCGCCTTCGGGACGCTCGTCGAGGAGTTACAGGGCCGCGAGAGCGAGGTCCAGGCCTCGCCCGCGCGGGCGCCGGTTCGCCTCGGCGACGTGCAGGTGGGCGAGGCCACGCGGATCCCGACCGGGGTCGCCGAGCTCGACCGCGTGCTCGGCGGTGGGCTCGTCCCGGCGTCGCTCGTCCTCGTCGGCGGCGAGCCCGGGGTCGGCAAGTCGACGTTGCTTCTGAGCGCGCTCGGGGCGATCGCCCGTGAGGGCCGCCGCGCGCTGCTCGTCACCGGCGAGGAGTCGGTCGCACAGGTAAAGCTCCGCGCCGCTCGGCTCGGCGGTGCGGAGGCGGTGGAGATCCTCGCGGAGACCGAGCTCGACGTCGTCTGCGCGACGCTCGAGCAGGAGCGGCCCGACGTGTGCGTGATCGACTCGGTGCAGACGCTCTACTCCGCCGAGCTCGGATCCGCGCCCGGCTCGGTCGCGCAGGTGCGCGAAGCCGCCGGCCGGCTGCTGCGCGTCGCCAAGGAGTCGGGCGTGGCCACGATCCTCGTCGGCCATGTGACCAAGGACGGCGCCGTCGCCGGCCCGCGCGTGCTCGAGCACCTCGTGGACTGCGTGCTCCAGTTCGAGGGCGACCGCTACCACGCCCATCGCATCCTGCGTGCGGCGAAGAACCGGTTCGGGTCGACCAACGAGATCGGCGTCTTCGAGATGACCGGCACCGGGCTCGTCGGTGTGCCCGATCCCTCCGAGCTCTTCGGGCGAACGCAGGCCGGGGAGGTCGGCGCCGCGGTCGCGTGCGTGCTCGAGGGCACACGCCCGCTGCTGCTCGAGATCCAGGCGCTCGTCGCGCCCACCGATCTCGCGATGCCGCGCCGGGTCGCGACCGGCGTGGATCCGAAGCGGCTCGCCATGATCGTCGCCGTCTGCTCCCGGCATGCGGGGCTCGCGCTGGGGGGCGCGGACGTCTTCGTCAACGTTGCGGGCGGTGTGCGCATCGACGAGCCCGGCGCGGATCTGCCGATCGCGCTCGCGATCGCCTCGGCGGCACGGGGCGCCCCCGTGCGGGAGGGCCTCGCGGCGTTCGGCGAGATCGGTCTCACGGGCCGCCTCCGGCCCGCTGCCCAGTCCGAGCGCCGGCTCGAGGAGTGCGCCAAGCTGGGCGTCGGCGTCGCGGTGGCTCCCACCGGTACGAGGCGCCGGGGCTCGATCCCGGTCGAGGAGGCCGAGACGTTGCGCCTGGCGATCGGGGCGGGCCTGGCCTCCGCGACCGAGCGCGGCTAGGCCTCAGGGAGAAATCCCTGCAAATCGCGGGGTCTGGAAAATGTGCATTTTCCAGGGGTTTCCGCTATACTGACCTCTCTTGCCGGCCGGAGAATGCGTGCCGGCACTTTTCACGAGACCGACACGGGACCGTTCCCAAGGGAGGCTGGGTTGTTCGACATCGGCGACAAGGTCGTGTATCCCCACCACGGGGCAGGAACGGTGGTCAAGAAGGAGTCGCGCGAGGTTCTCGGGCAGATTCGAGACTATCTGACCATCCAGATCCTCCACAACGACATGGTCGTCAACGTGCCGTGCGAGAACGCCGAGAAGGTCGGGCTCCGGCACGTGATCGAGGAGGATCTCGTCAACACCGTGCTCAAAGCGCTGACGGGCGGGTCGACGGAGATGCCGAAGAACTGGAACCGCCGCTTCAAGCACAACCGCGACAAGATGAAGACAGGGGACATCTTCGAGCTCGCCGAGGTCGTGAAGAACCTCTCCCTGCGCGATCATGAGAAGGGCCTCTCGACCGGCGAGAAGCAGATGTTCGTAAAGGCGAAGAAGATCCTCGCCTCCGAGCTGATGTACGCCAAGGCGATGTCCGAGGATGAGGCCGCCGAGTGGCTCGAGGGCGTTCTCACCGGCACCGACGGCGTCAAGAAGAAGACGAAGGCCAAGGCCAAGGTCGCAGCGGCCCGCGCCTGAGGGCGCCGACCGCCACGAGATGAGCGTCTGGGCGCTCCTGGTCGCGGCGGGGGCCGGGGAGCGGCTCGGCGGGGAGCTGCCGAAGGCATTCGTCAAGCTCCGCGCGCGGCCGCTGCTCGCCGAAAGCCTGGAGCGCCTCGAGGCCTCGGACTGGGTGGACGCGGTCGTGGTCGCCGCTCCCGCCGGGTGGGAGGAGCCGGTGATCCTGCTCGCGGAGGAGCTGGCCGCGTCGAAGGTCGCAGCCTGCGTGACCGGTGGGGCCACTCGCGCCGAATCGGTGCGCGCGGCGCTCGCCGAGGTGCCGGAGGACGCGGTCGCTGTGCTGGTACACGACGCCGCCCGGCCGCTCGTCGCGGACGACGTCATCGGGCGCGTGCTCGCGCCGCTGGCGGAAGGTTGGGACGGGGTCGTGCCGGTGCTTCGGCTCGCTGACACGGTCAAGCGCGTGCGCGGCGGGCAGGTCGTCGAGACGCTCGCTCGCGACGAGCTGGTCACGGTGCAGACGCCGCAGGCGTTCGTCGCGCCCGTGTTGCGCGAGGCGTACGCGGGCGACCTCTCCGGCGCGACCGACTGCTCCTCGCTCGTCGAGGCCCGCGGTGGTCGGGTGAAGGCCGTCGAGGGCGATCCCCGACTGCTCAAGATCACGACACGGGCCGACCTGGAGCTCGTTGCGTCGTGGCTCTGAAGGCTGTCTTCTTCGACGTCGGCGAGACGCTCGTGGACGAGGACGGCTACTGGCGTCGCGTCGCGCGGCTCATCGGCGCCCCCCAGCACGTCGTGCTCGCCGCGCTGGGCGTGACGATCGCCCGCGGCGAGCACCACAAGCGGCTGTTCGACCATCTCGGCGTCGAGCGGCCGGACGCGGTCGGCGACGTCGTGTACGGACGGGACGAGCTCTATCCGGACGCTGTCCCGTGCCTGGCACGTCTGAGGCGCGAGGGGTACCGGGTCGGGGTCGCCGGCAACCAGACCGCCGCGCTGGAGCGGTGGGCACGAGACGAGGGCCTGCCGGTGGACGTGATCGGCTCGTCTGCGAGCTGGGGCGCAGAGAAGCCCGGGCGGGCATTCTTCGAGCGCATGGTCGCCGAAGCGGGCTGTGAGCCGGGAGAGGTCGCCTACGTCGGCGACAGGATCGACAACGACGTCCTGCCCGCCGCCGAGGCCGGGCTTGTCCCGATCCACGTCCGGCGCGGGCCCTGGGGGATGCTGCAGGAGGAGGATGCCGCCCCGCACCTCTGCGTCGAGCGGCTGGCCGAGCTGCCGGAGGCCCTGCGTGGGATCTGAGCTCCGCATCGGGCTCGGCGTGGACGGCCACGCCCTCGTCGCAGGCGTCGCGCTCGTCCTGGGCGGCGTCGAGCTCGAGCACCCGCGCGGGCTCGCGGGCCACTCGGACGGCGACGTGATCGCGCATGCGCTCGTGGATGCCGTGCTCGGCGCAGCAGGCCTCGGCGACATCGGCTCGCTCTTCCCTTCCGGCGACGAGCGGTGGCGGGGCGCCGTCTCGCTCGATCTGCTCCGCGAGGCCTACGGGCAGGTGCGCGCTGCGGGCTTCGAGCTCGTGAGCGCGGACTGCGTCCTGATCGGCGAGGCGCCGCGGATCGCGCCGCACCGGGAGGAGATGTGTCGCCGGCTGGCGGGGGCGATGGGCGTCGAGCGGGAGCGCGTCAACGTGCGAGCGACGACGACCGACGGCCTCGGCTTCACGGGCCGTGGCGAGGGCCTCGCCGCGCAGGCGGTCGCGCTGCTGTGCCGCACCTAAGCGGGCAGGGCCGCCAGCCCGTCCTGGACGCGGACGAGGCCGTCCCGCTCCAGGGCTGCGACCGCCTCGGCGTCGAGGTCGGCGAGCGGGCGGGGCTTCTCGGCGACGAGACGGAGCGTCGCGGCGCGCCGCTGGCGGAACGAGCCCTCGAACGGGCCCTGCTTGCGCAGCGGCTCGTAGCGGCGGCCGCGCGACGGGCACGCGGGGGCGAGTGGGCAGGCGCCGCAGCGTGGGACGCGGGCGAGGCAGACCGTTGCGCCGAGGTCCATCAGCGCCTGCGCTGCCTCGGGGCCGAAGGCGTGGCCGGTCCGCTCCTGCACGCGCGCCACGTTGACGTCCACCGGCAGCACGGGCTCGCCGAAGGCGAAGTTGCGGACCGCGGCGGCGGTGTATGGCCCGACGCCGGGCAGCTCCGTCAGATCGGCCGGCCAGCCGTGCTCGGCGACGAGGCGGGCGGCACGGTGGAGGTTGAGCCCGCGCCGGTTGTAGCCGAGCCCCTGCCAGGCGCGGATCACGTCGGCGGCAGGGGCCGCCGCGAGCGCGGCCGCAGTCGGCCAGCGCTCGAGCCAGGCGCGCCAGCGCGGAAGCACGCGCTCGACTTGCGTCTGTTGTAGCATCACCTCGGAGACGAGGATTGCGTACGGATCGCGGGTGCGGCGCCACGGCAGATCGCGCCCGTTCGCCTGGAACCAAGCCATGAGCCGCTCGTCCATCGAGCGGAGCGTAGAGGCAGCGTCGGCCTGCTCGCTCCTCTCGTGCGAACACCGTGCGAACACGTGCGTGGTGCACTCCTGGCTATTCGGGTCGCTTCACGGGGCGCTTGAACAGGCGGTTCACGCCCTCGCTGCGGTGGCGCCTCGCGGCCGAACTATCGCCAGCTGGGCGAGAGATTCTCGCGGCTTCACGTTCGGGTCATCGTAAGGTCGCTGCTGGAGGCTGGGGCGTCCGTGGCGTTTCCGGAGAGCAGGCGGGCGCGACGCGCTCCCATGACGGTGGAGATGCAGATCGGGAGCAGAGCGAGCTGGAGATAGCCAGGGATCGCCATGGCGCTCGTCGGGGCAGGAAAGCCTAGGAGGCCACTAATGAGGATCGAGACGAAGAGCATCGAGCCGAAGGCGGTAGTGGCAAGGATGGCGACGGTGACCGCCGAGGCCCGGTGGTCCCGAGCTCTCACAGCCAGACCAACGACGGCCGTTGCCGTGACGCCGGCCGGAGCGAGCATCCACGCGGCACCACCAGTGGCGGCCAGATACGCGATCGCCAGTGAGGGCGGCAGCGCTGTCCCCACGATCGCTGCGAGCCCGACAGCCGCTCGGCGGCGAAGCGCTGCGGACCCGAGAGCGAGTGTGAAGGCTCCAAGCGCCAGCGTAACGGCGACAAAGGAAAGCGTGATGAAGAGTGCCGCGACCGCATCGGCGTCGATGTCCGCGTAGACCGGAGGAGTCAGCCGCCGATACGTTCTTGAGATACCGACCGTCCAGGCCAGCACGACTCCCGCGACGTAACTCACGCCGACGAACGAGCCGACGAACGCCAAGCGGCCCAAGATTCGCCGCGCCGTCCGTGTCGCATGGAGATCGTCGAAGCGTTTCGCAAGGCTTTCGGCGTCCCCGAATCGCGCGACGGCTCCGGGGTCATCGGTTGCCTCGTGAAGGTGGCCGCGAATCTCTTCGAGGATGCGCGCGCGTTCCCGCCCGGTCACGCGAAGCTCACGCTCGAGCGTTGCCAGGAACTGCGCCCGATCGTCGTCGCCGCTCACGCCGTGGCGCCGATCACCGATTCGACGGCGTTGGCCACCCGCCTCCACTCACGGACCTGGTAGGCGAGTGCATCTCGACCGCGGCGCGTGATCTCGTATTCGCGCTTGCGTCGCGGGCTTGATTCGACCCAACGGCTTGTGACCAGACCGTCGGCTTCAAGTCGGTGCAGGGCGGGATAGACGCTGCCCTCCAACAGTTCGAGCTCGTCTCGGCTGCGTGCGCGAACTCGCTCGATCACCGCGTAGCCATGCGCGGGTCCCTCCGCAAGGGCGGCGAGCAAGAGGAGGTCGAGTTGGATACGTGGGGTTGATGCCACGATCGGAATTAAAGCATAGAACCATGAGGTATCGTTCGCGGCCTGTGTTCACGCGCTCGTTGCTGTCGTAGAGGTCACCCTGATCGCCGAACGCGCCCGAACCATCTACGCTTGAGAGCACGTAGTGCTGATCGGACATGCGGTGCTGCCACGTGCTCGAAAGACAGCCGCCGTCAGCGCTTTCGCAAGTGTAGGACGATCCTCAGTCCCGACCGCGGAGCCGATGATCGTCATGTTGGCGCTGCGGTAGCGGATGAGCGACACACCTTGTTGTCTGGTCGGCGAGGCGGGGTGGCTCGGTCCAGCCTCGATTACCTGCTGAGACCCTCTTGGATCGTGTGCCGGCGGCCGCCGGGGTCCACGCCGGCACACGATCGCGCCGGCTCCCCCCCGCCCCCGCCCTGGCCGGGCCCCCCAGCCCCGAACGAGG
>Ga0082335_1008816_pt1 | contig 11241 bp, 10 predicted proteins | sample Subgrocontami58m_FD_72375 | JGI IMG/M metagenome (GOLD analysis project Ga0082335, IMG submission 72375) | Subsurface groundwater microbial communities from S. Glens Falls, New York, USA - GMW37 contaminated, 5.8 m (SPADES assembly) (version 2) ...
CTCGCCGCCGTCGACGGCGTCTCCTTCGAGATCCGGCGCGGCGAGTCCTTCGGCCTGCTCGGGCCCAACGGAGCCGGCAAGACCACCACCATCCACATGCTCGCCGGCGTCCTCGCTCCCTCCTCTGGGACCATCGCGCTCGACGGCGTCTCCGGCGACCTGCGGCGCAGCCTCGGCCTCGCCCCCCAGTCCCTCTCCCTCTACCTCGACTTCACCGCGGAGGAGAACGCCGCCTTCTTCGGCGGCCTCTACGGCCTCGCCGGTCTGCGCCTGCGCGAACGCGTCGACGCCGTCCTCGACCTCGTCGGGCTGAACGACCGCCGCCGCGATCGCGTGCGCACCTTCTCCGGAGGCATGCAGCGCCGGCTCAACCTCGCCTGCGCCCTGGTTCACGACCCGCCCTTCCTCATGCTCGACGAGCCCACGGTCGGCGTCGATCCCCAGTCGCGCAACCGCATTTTCGAGAACATCGAGTTGCTCAAGCGCCAGGGCCGCACGCTCCTCTACACCACCCATTACATGGAAGAAGCCGAGCGCCTGTGCGACCGCGTCGCGATCATGGACCACGGGCGGCTCCTCGCCCTCGACACGGTCGACCGGCTGGTCGACGCCCACGGCGGTCGCTCCGTTCTCAGCGCGCGCCTGCGCCGGCCCCCGGCCGACCCGGCCCGCCTCCCCTGGCCCGTCCAGGGCAACGAGCTTCGCGTCGAGACCGAGCGACCCTACGAGGACCTCGCGCGCCTCACCGCGGCCGGCGTCGAAATCGACCGCCTCCACGTCGATCGCCCCGACCTCGAAGCCGTCTTCCTCGCCCTCACCGGTCGGAGCCTGCGCGACCTATGAGCCCCGTCCTCCACCTCGCCGCCAAGGACCTGCGCCTGCTCGCGCGCGACCCGATGGGCCTGTTCTGGATCTTCGCCTTTCCCGTCATCATGGCCCTCTTCTTCGGCGCCATCTTCGGCGGCAACCACGACCCCAAGGCGCGCGCCCTTTCCATCGTCGTGGTCGACGAGGACGGCAGCGACGCCGCGCGCTCGTTCATCGCCCGGCTCGAGAAATCGGAAAGCCTGCTGGTCTCGCGCGGCACCCGCGACGAGGCGCGCGAGGCGGTGCGCCTCGGGAACCGGGCCGCCTACGTGGTGGTGCAGAAAGGCTTCGGGGAGTCGGCCGGCCTCTTCGGCGGGGGCCAGGCCCCGCGCCTCGAGGTCGGCATCGACCCGGCGCGCAAAGCCGAAGGCGGCTACCTTCAGGGCCTGCTCATCCAGGCCTCGTTCGAGGGCCTGCGCGAGAGCTTCGGCGACCCGAAGAAGATGCGCGAGATGGTCACGCGGGGCCGCTCCGACCTCGGCAAGGACGGCGGCCTCGACCCGGCGCAGCGCTCGGTCTTCGAATCGTTCTTTTCCGGCCTCGACCATTTCCTCGCCGACGTCGACCCCAAGGCGTACTCCGGCGGTCCGCAGTTCCGCGCGGCGGAGATCGAGCCGGTGGCGATCCCGACGGAACAGGAAGGGCCGCACTCCGCCTTCGAAGTGTCCTTCCCCCAGGGCATCCTCTGGGGCCTGCTCGGCTGCGCCGCCAGCTTCGCGATCTCGCTCGTGCTCGAGCGCGTGCACGGGACCTTCCTGCGCCTGAGCGTCGCCCCGCTCTCGCGCGCCCAGATCCTGGGGGGCAAGGCGGTCGCCTGCTTCGCCGCCTGCGTCTCGGTCACCCTCGCGCTGCTCCTCCTCGGCGTGGTCGCGTGCGGCGTGCGCTTGCAGAACCTCGTGGCCCTGGCCCTGGCCGTGCCCTGCACCGCCGCCTGCTTCGTCGGCCTGATGATGTTCGTGTCGGTGCTCGGCAAGACCGAGCCCTCGGTCTCCGGCGCCGGATGGGGGCTCAATACCGTGCTGGCGATGCTCGGCGGGGGCATGGTCCCGCTGTTCCTGATGCCGCCGTGGATGAAGACCCTGAGCCACGTGAGCCCGGTGAAGTGGGCGGTGCTGGCGCTGGAAGGGGCGATCTGGCGGGGCTTTTCGCCGGCGGAGATGGCTTGGCCTTGCGCGGCGCTGCTGGCGTTCGGCGGCGGCTTCTTCCTGCTCGGATGGTGGCGGCTCGGCCGATTGGAGAGGACCTGATGCGTGCGCGGATTCTCTGGACGGTCCCGGCCCTGGCGGCGGCGGCGTGGGCAGGATCGATCAGTCCCCCGAGCGACATCGTCCTCGCCGGGCGCTCGGAGTGGATCGTGGTGGGCACGCTCGAACAGGAGCTGCCGGATCGCGCGCCCGGCGGGTACTTGGGCACGCTCGCGATCTCCGAGTGGATCAAGGGGAAAGCCGAGGCAGGTACGTCGGCGGTCACTCTGCTGCTCGCGGCCAAGACGGAGCGGGAGCGCTTCGCCGCCGATCCCGGCCCCAAGGAATTGGGGGTGTTGCCGGAAGAGATCCCGGTCGGGTCGCCGCGGATCTTCTTTCTGCGCCGGACCGACGCCGCGGGGGTGTGGGATCTGGCGGACCACCACGTCGGGATGCGGGACGTGGAGGAGCGGGAGACGATCGCGCGGACGTTGGCGATCGCGGCGGATCCGCGTGGGTTCATCGACGACGCCGACGCCGAAGTGCGGGGCGCCGCGGCCTGGGCGCTCGGCCGCGATTGCGCCCCCGACGACCTGCCCGCGATCGAGCGGCTGCTGCGCGACCCCGAAGTCGAGGTCGGGTACGCCTTGCTGGAGTCGCTCGAACGCCCGCGCATCGGCGAGGAAATGCGCACCCTGCTGGAGCGGGCGCTGTTCGAGCACCCGGACCCGGAGTTCCGCTCGTACGTCGCCGATGTGCTCGGGTCGACCGTCGGGATCTCGCGGGAGCTGCTGCTGCGGGCGCTCCAGGACGACGACAACGGCTTCCGCGCCGGGGTGATGACGGCGTTCGAATACCCGATGCCGAACGACCCGGGGTACGGGGAGATCGTGCCTGCGCTGATCCGGGCGATGCGGAACCCGAAGGAGGACGGGGGCCTCGGCCCGGTGTCCGACGTCGCCGGGGCGCTGTGGGAGATCACCGCGGAGGACCTGGGCGCGTTCCGGCTGAACGCCGACGGCTCGCGCTCCTACAATCCGGAGGCGATCGAGTCGGCGGCGGAGGACCTGATCGAGCGCTGGGAAGCCTGGTGGGCCGAAGTGTTGCGGGCGTGTACGGCCAATCCGTTTCCGGCAACGCCGGAGAATCGCGCGAAGCTGCTGGCGCTGGTAGCGCAACTCGGCGACGCGGACTCCCAGAAGCGGGATACGGCGCAGCGGGAGCTTGCGGACCTGGGCGAGCTGGCCGCGGGCTTTCTCCATGACGCGGAGCAGTCGCGGGACGCCGAGGTGCAGTACCGGGCGCAGGCGATCCTCGCGGCGCTGGGCCGGCGGCGCAGCGCCGTGCGGTTCGCGGAACAGTGCATGCTCGGACGGAATCTGCGCTTTCTCGCGGGCCTGGTCGACCACGGCGACCCGCGGATCGCCAAGCGGGCGCAGGAGCGGCTGGGCTTCCTGACCGGCCACTCGTGGCCCGCGGGGCAGGAGCCGGACTGGCAGGCGTGGGTGGACGGGCACGCGGGCGACCTGGAGTGGAATCCCGAGCAGTCGAAGTACGTGGGGCGATGAGGCTCGCCATGCCGGGTCGCTTCGCATGAGCCTCCTGCTCCGCTGGTTGCGAGCCGTTCCGCTGCGGTTGGGCGCGCTGCGCCTGTACCTGCGCTCGTTCACGGGCTTTTCCCGGCCGGTGAAGCGGTTCCTGCTCGGGATGTTCGTTCTCGGGCTTTCGGGCAGCGTGAACTGGCTGGTGCTGAACTTCTACCTGAAGGCGCTCGGGCTGGACGATGGCTTCATCGGCCTGGTGAACTCGCTGCCCGCCGTGGCGCTGTTGATGGTCGGCTACCCGGTGGGGAGGTGGGGAGATCGGATGCCGCGGCACGTCGCGATCCGGGCGGGCGCGGTGCTGCTGGTGGCGTCGGGGTTCGGCCTGGCGCTGGCTCCGACGCCGTGGTTGATCGCGGTGTGCGTCGCGATCGCGGGCGTGGGCGGCCTCTTGCTGCAGGCGAACGCGCCGCCGTACATGGCGGAGAATTCGCAGGAGGGGGACCGGACGCACCTCTTCAGCGCGCAGGCGGCACTCAGCACCGGGACCGGGTTTCTCGGGAGCCTCCTCGGAGGGTGGATGCCCTCGCTGCTCGCAGGCCTCGGCGGGGGGAAGCCGGAGGACGTCGGGCCGCTGCGCGGCACGTTGTTCGTCGGCGCCCTGATCGGCGCGCTGTCCCTGATCGCCTTTCTCGGGGTGAAGCAGGGGGCGCAGGCGCGGAGCGCGGGCGCGGGGGAGGGCGGGCTGGACCCGGTGACCCGCGCGCTCTTTCTCAAGCTGCTGCTGCCGCACGCCGCGATTGCCTTGGGCGCGGGGATGATCATGCCGTTCCTCAATCTGTACGTGCATGGGAAGTGGGGGGTGGGGTATGACGTGATCGGCGTGATCTTCGGGGTATCGTCGCTGCTCACGGCGGGCTTCATGCTGATCCAGCCCTGGATGGCGGAGCGGGTCGGCAAGGTGCGGGCGGTGGTCTTCGGGCAGGCCGCGTCGGTCCCGTTCCTGCTGTTGCTCGGGTACTCGCCGTGGCTGGCACCCGCGGCGGTGGCGCTGTTCCTGCGGGGGGCGCTGATGAACATGGCGCAGCCGCTCTACACGGCGTTCAGCATGGAGGTGGTCCCGGAGACCCGGCGCGCGTATTTCATGAGCCTCGATGTCATGGTCTGGAGTGCGGCGTGGGCCGCGGGCTCGAACCTGAGCGGGCAGTTGCGTCAGGCCGTCGGTCCGGAGGCGGGATTTCAGGTGCTGTTCGCGACGATGGCGGCGCTCTATTCCGTGGGGATCGTGCTGTTCGCGATGTGGTTCCATCCGGCGTGGCGGGGCGGTCGGGCGAAGGCGGCGGGGTAGGGGCGTGCGTCGCGATTCGTCCGGGGGACCGGACCGGACTACATCCGGATTAGCCGGATTGGCCAGTTGCGGGCTTCCGGGCCAGGGCCATCGCATAGCGGCCGTCCTCGGTCGTCTCCTCCCGCTCGATCTCCAGCCCCGCCACGTCCCTTAGAAGGGCCGCGAAGTCGCCTGGCGCATACTTGTGTGACCCGCTCATCGTGACGGTCTCCCCCGCGGAGAGGACGAGCGTCTTTCCGGCGAGCTGAATGCTCAGATCGCGACGCGCGCGGAAGTGTTTGGTGACGCAGGTGAGTCCCGGGCGACGCGGGTCCGCGACCAGGTCAAAGCGCAACTCGCCGTCCGCTTCGGTCAACCCCACTCCGGCGAGCGGGGCGAACGCGAAGCGCCGATTGATCGGGTTGTCGTAGCCCGCGAGCGTGTCCGCGCCGGCACCGACCTCACCGTCCACGAGCAGCCGGTCCTCCGGGCGCAGGAAATCGCCCAGGGGTCCGGCGAAAAGGAGCGGGTCGAAGGCTCCGAGCATGTTGCCCAGGAGGAGGACCAACCGGGGCGGATCTCCGGGCGCACCTCGAAGGGCCTCCCGGTGCGCGGGATCGCCGACATCGGCCTTGAATCCCCGAACCGGGAAGCCTTCGGTGGCGACCGCAGCGCAGGCGGTCTCGAGCAGGCCGAGGCTGACGTCGACCGCCCGATAGGCGGGGGAGTCGCCGCGCTCGCGCAGGGTGCGGAGCAGGAGCAGGTCTTTTTCCGCGTTGCCCGGACCGAGGCTCCATACCTCCAGAGGTCCGGCCGGGAAGCACTTGGGGTGCCCGGCGAAGCGCTGGACCAACTGGTGGGAGCGAGAGAAGTTGCGATAGGGCCCTTGACCACAGAGATCCAGCCAGGCACGCACCGAGAGGGGGGAGCAGTAAAAGAGCTTTTCCGGTAGGTGGCGGGCACGAAAAGCGGCGGCGAGCTGATCGGCGATCGCGGTTTCCGGCAGGAGCACGCGGAGGTCGAGCATCGCCACAATAAACCCGTGCACAGGTCGTTCTTTTCCCTGGTTACCCGTATAATGCCGGTCCGTGAAGTGAAGGTCAAGGCTCGGAATTTCGTTAGGGAGGTCGGAATGAATCGGCGAGCATGGGTGGGAATCTGGGCGCTGCTCGGGTGGGTCGCTTTCGCGGCAGGGACTCCCGGGAAGGCGTGGGCCGAGGACGCTGCGGCAAGATTCATCGCCGCGGATGCCAACCGGGACGGCTCGATCGATCGCGTCGAATTCGAGCGATGGCTGGCCGGGATGAAGGGCGAGGCCGCGGTTGCTGCGCCGCCTCCCGGAGAGGAAGAAGGCGGCTGCGGTCCCGCCGGCGGCTGCGGCCCGGATTGTGGCGAAGAACACGGCCCGAAGGGCCCGCACGGCCCGAAGGGCCCGCACGGCCGGGGTGGGCAAGGCGGCCCGGATTGCGGCGAAGAACGCGGCCCGAAGGGCCCGCACGGCCCGGGTGGCGGAGGCCCGGGGGGACCCCACGGTCCGTATGATGCGCAACGCGACCTGATTGACACCCTCAAACAGCTTGCCAAGCACTTCCACGAAGCCGGTCAGAACGAGAAGGCCGAGCACATCGCGATGAAGCTGGTCGAGGCGCAAGTGCATGTTGCCGCCGCGCAAGTATTGGAGCGCAGCGGCGATCCCGAAGCCGCAGCGAACGAGCTGCGGGCCATTCTGGCCCCCGGTCCCCACGACATGCACGGGCAGCGTCGGCCCGACGGTCCCCAGGGTCCGCACGGTAGGGGCGAGGACGGTTCGCGGGCGCGCGAGGACCAAGGGCGGCGCGGACACGACGAGCGCGAAGCGGGCCAGGCGCGGGAGCGCCGTGCGCACGCGGAGCGCGAGGCACGTGAGCACGCGGAGCGCGGGGCGCGTGAGCACGCGGAGGGCGAAGGCCGCGAGCGACGGGAGCACGAGGAGCAAGCCGGCCGCGAGCGTGGAGAGGGCGGGGAAGCGGGCCCGATCGAACGCATCCGCCGGGCGCGCGCCGAAATCGGGGAGCAGATGGAGCGGCTGGAGCATGCGCTCGTCGAAATCAAGGGGCACATGAAGGGACTCAAGGGCGAGGACCTGGATCGCGCGGAGGAAAAGGCCCGCGACATCCATGCCCGCATGGAAGAACTCCATGGGCGTGCCAAGGAGATCGAAGAGGCCGCCCATCGCGCGCACGGCGGGCGCGACGAGCAACCTCCTGCCGAGGCCCTCGAGCGCCAGGCGAAGGAGATCCTCGGCGCAATGAAGGAACTCGAAGAGCACAAACAGGAACTGCGCCGGGTGATGGAGGAAAAGGGGAAGTCCGAGGAACTCGTGGAGAAATTCCAGCACATCGAAAACAAGCAGGGGGAGCTCAAGAAGCGCCTGCAGAAGATCGAGGAGGCGCTTTCGGGCAAGGAGCCCAGGAAGGCGCCCAAGAAGGCGCCCAAGAACAAGATGCTCCGGTTCCTGGTGATCTGCAAGTAGCGTTCGGGAGCGGGCGGGGCGCACGGCTCCGCCCGCTCATGTTTTCTCGTGCGGGTTCGGCGCCCCGCGCCGCGGCCGGATCGCGCCTTGATGTCCGCGCTCCGGACCGCGCTCTCACCCGCCCGGATGATTCACGAACGGCTGCGCCGTTTGCGAGAAACCCGGCAGCAACCAGCCTTGCAGGCCAGTTGCAGCGGGATCCGCCCCGCCCAGCGCGCGACCCAGAGTGTCGCGCGCCGGTCGGCCAGTAGGGCCGCGGGCGGACTCTTCATGAATCCGCTGACGCGGCTTCATGAATAATCCGGGCTATGGGTCTCCCGGAGGGCCGGCATCGGGAGGATCCGGGCGCGGCAGGTCTTCGTCCTGGGCGGGAGCGGCGGCCACGTCCGCGGGGCCCGGCCGACCGAGGTTCCGATGGGCCTCGCACGGACAGGAAGGGTCGCGCGGACGCGGGCACGCCTCCAGCAGCGCGCGAAGCATCTCGAATCCCGGAGCGGCGATCTGCTCGAAAAAGAACCGGGGCGGTCGGGCGGAGTCGCTTTCCACGCTGCAGTGGCAGCCTCGGCAGACCCACAGCGAGATCCTCCGGAGATCTCCCCCCGTCGTCATGACGTCGATCCCCGCGACATGCAGGAGGTCCCCGAAGCAGGCACGGCAGCCGCGGGAAAAGACATGGGGACCCGCAGCCGGGCCGGATGCGCCCAGCGGAGCCGAAAGCACGGCGCATGCCAGGCTCGCCAGGTCCGGATCGGCGGCCGCCGCGAGCGCCAGGCGCGCCCTCGCTGGCTCCCCGCCGGCGCGCACCAAGGCGTAGGCCGCGCGGCGGCGAAGCCCCGGAGTCTGCGATCCGTCCACGGCCAGCGCTGCGAGCGGCTCGATCGCGGCGGCGCGCTCCAGCCATTCGACGGCCAGTCGGGCCACGAGTTCCGAATCCTCCGCCCCGGCTTCCCGGGCCGCCGTTGCCACGGCCGGCGCGGCGTCATTCGTCACCGGCGAATCGGGCTGACGGTCCAGTGCGCCCAGCATCGCAAGCAGGGCGTTTGCGCGTTCGCGGTCGTCGCAGGCTGGGTGCGAGAGCGTCGCCACCGCGATCCAGATCCGTGCGCCGTCATCCCCGGGATCCATGAAAGCCTCCCGCCGAGAAGCTCACTTCCAGTGGATGCCTCAGCCGAAGGGGGCGACCTTGGGGCAGGAAACCTCCTTTCCCTGGGCCAACTCTCGTGCGGCGATGGCGGCAGGGAGGACGAGGTCCGCTCCGGATCCGCCGTTGTCGAGGGCGCCGCGGTAGCGGATCCGGCCCTCCCGGTCGAGCAGATAGGTGGCGGTCACCATGCGCGCGCCGAACTGTCGGGCCACGGTCGTGGCTTCGTCCATGTACACCGGGTAGGTGCAGCCGTGCTCCTTCGCAAGCGCGGCGGCCTTCTCCGTGGAATCGCCGTAGGAGTCCACGGCAAAGAAGTCGACGTCGTTGGTGCGGCACCAGTCGGCGAGCGCGGCATAGCCGGCCAGGTGCCCCTTGCCGGTCGGGCAGGTGGGGGACCAGAAGGAGATCACCGCGAGCCGCCCGTCGCGTCCTTCCCCCTTCCGGAGGTCGGCCAGGCGGATCGTCTTTCCGGCGGTATCGGTGAGCACCAGGTCCGGCGCAGGGTCGCCGGGTTGCGGGCCGAGCTTCTGGTTGGAATCTCGACCGAGCCACACAAGGGTCGACAGCCCGACCGCCGCGACCAGGAACACGACCATGAGGAGGCGGAAAATCAAGCTGCGACGCATGCCATGATTCTATCGCAGCGAATCCGGGATGGGAAGGTTCGGAGGCGCCGCCAGGTCACTTCTGGCAGCGCGGGCAGTAGAACGTCCCGCGATTGCCCCGCGCGCTGCGGCGGATCGCGGTGCCGCAGGATCGGCAGGGTTCTCCCGTGCGGCCGTAGACACGCAGGTGCCGCTGAAATTCGCCGGCCCGGTCGTCGCCGTCGCGATAGTCGGAGAAGGTAGTGCCGCACCAGCGGACCGCTTCCTGCAGGAGCAGGGGGATCTCGGAGGCGATTCGCTCCACCGTCGCGCGGGGCAGGCGACACGCGCGCGCCGCGGGTCGGACGCCGGCGCGGGCGAGGACTTCGTTGACGTAGATGTTGCCGAGACCGGCCACGACTCCCTGGTCCATCAAGAGGTCCTTGATCGAGCGCCCGGATGCGTGGACGCGATGCCACAGATCCTCCGGGTCGAGACCGTCCACCAGGGGATCGGGTCCGAGGGAGCGGAACGGGGGCCAGGCGGCGAGCTCGTTCGGGGCGAGCACGACCGCGAGCCCGAAGCGGCGCGGGTCGTGGAAGCGCAGCTCGAGCGGACCGGCGAGGCGAAGCACGAGGTGGTCGTGCCTTTCGCGCGGGCGATCGGGCGGAACGGCAATCAGCTTGCCTGACATCCCGAGGTGGACGATCCAAACGCAGTCGTCATCCAGGCAGGCGATGAGGTACTTGGCGCGGCGGCGCAGTTCGCGGATCGTCCGCCCTTCGAGGCGCGATGCGAAGTCCAAGGCCACGGGCATCCGCAGCCGGCGTTCGAGCACTTCGACCTGCTCGATGCGACGGTCGAGCACGCGGCGGCACAGGACCCGGCGGACGGTTTCGACTTCGGGGAGTTCAGGCATTACACTATGGGCGGAATTCGGGGATACGCCGGGAAACCCGGGTCGGCGGGGGCGCAGATGCCCCCGGCGGATCGGCCGCGGCGCGAGCGAAGATCGACCCGGCCGGGACGGCGTGCAAGGAGAAGGAGCAGATCATGAGCGAATCTCTCGCAGAGCGTCGGTGCGTACCTTGCCGAGGCGGCGTTCCACCCCTCTCCCTCGAGGAGGTCACGCGCCTGCTCGGACAGGTCGAAGGCTGGCAGGCGCCCGGGTCGCGCCGCCTCACCAAGTCGCTCGAGTTCTCGAATTTCGTCACCGCGCTGGATTTCGTCAATCACGTCGGTCGGCTCGCGGAGGAGCAGGGGCATCATCCCGACCTCCATCTGGCCTGGGGCAAGGTCGGCGTGGAGCTTTGGACCCACAAGATCGACGGCCTGACCGAGAGCGATTTCGTCATGGCGGCGAAGATCGATCGATTGCCGAGGTAGCGCCCGTCTGCGGAGGAGCCGCAACCAGCGGACGGTCCGTTCGCCGTTCCGCACGAGCACCATCCCCGCCGTGCCGGAAAGTCCTCTGCCGTTCGCCGTCGCCCGCGCCGAATCAGAATCGACCGCGGGCTCAGCCACGCCCTGCGTGTCGCTGCGCTCGCGGTTGCGCCCACGGCGTCCCGCCGGCCCGGTCCGAGGTTCTCAGACTGGCCGACCGCCCGCCAGCGGCGGGCAGGGCGATTCTCCGCCGGGTCGGAATCAGCGTCAACCGGACGACGACCGGACGACGACGGGACCCGGCAGCCTGCGCCGCCGGGTCCCGCGGGGAAGTACGTGAGTGCGTGAGCGCGCCAGGCCGCCTATGGGTCAATTCCCATTGGCCTGGTACCATTCGATCACGTGGCGCTGATCCTCGGTGCTGAGCAAGCGGAAGCGGCGACGGAGCTCGTCGCGAAAACGCTCCCGGATATCTCCGCCGCGAGATCTGCCTTCACCGCCCCGGGCGTCAGGGCGACCCGGACCGCGATCTTCGCCGCGCTGGGCGTCGGAGCGACCCGGACCGCGACCTTCACCGCGCCGGGCGTCCGGGCGACCCGGACCGCGACCTTCACCGCGCTGGGCGTCGGAGCGACCCGGACCGCGACCTTCGCCGCGCTGGGCGTCGGAGCGACCCGGACCGCGACCTTCGCCGCGCTG
>Ga0082335_1008817_pt1 | contig 11240 bp, 12 predicted proteins | sample Subgrocontami58m_FD_72375 | JGI IMG/M metagenome (GOLD analysis project Ga0082335, IMG submission 72375) | Subsurface groundwater microbial communities from S. Glens Falls, New York, USA - GMW37 contaminated, 5.8 m (SPADES assembly) (version 2) ...
AAACATGGGACCGACGCCCCCCATTTGCCACATCAGCCAGCACAGGGCGGCATAACGCTGGTGCAGATCCAGCGGCAGCAGTTTGCCCGTCTTGCCGGCCAGGTAAATCAGGATCGCGCCGGATTCAAACAGCGAAATCGGCTTGCCGTCCGGCCCGTCGTGGTCGACGATCGCCGGAATCCGGTTGTTCGGACTGATCTTGAGAAATTCCGGCTTGAACTGGTCGCCGGTGCGAATATTCACGCCATGCACGCGATACGGCAGCCCGGTTTCCTCGAGCATGATATGAATTTTGTGGCCGTTTGGGGTCGGCCAGCTGTAAATGTCGATCATTCTTGCCCTCCCTGAGGTATCACTCCGATACTACCAACAACCTTCCGGCGCCGCAAACAAGTCTTGCCCGTGCAGGCCGCGGCATTTCTTGTTAGGCTTTCCATCCCGAGTTCCCATGCTGCGCTTCCCTTTCGCCGCCTCTTTCATCCCGCCGGGCGTGCTTCCCGACGCGAGGCTGCTGCTGTGGGCGCGCGGCCTGCGCGCGTTCGGCGACGGCTACGTCAGCCTGCTGCTGCCCTATTATCTGATACTGCTGGGCTACAGCGCGCTCGAAATCGGCGCGATTGTCACCGCCACGCTGCTCGGCTCCGGGTTGATGACCCTCGGCGTCGGATTCATCGCCCACCGTTTCCGGCAGCGGACACTGCTCGAATTCGCGGCGTTGCTGATGGCCGCAACCGGAATTGCGTTCGTCTTGACGACTGATTTCTGGCCGCTGCTGCTGGTCGCGGCCGTCGGCACGATCAATCCGTCCAGCGGCGATGCCAGTATCTTCGCGCCGCTCGAGCATTCCTTGCTCACGCGCACGGTCAGCGCCGAGCACCGCACCTCGTTGTTTGCGCGCTACAGCCTGATCGGCGCATTGATCGGTGCGCTCGGCGCGCAGGCCTCGGGCCTGCCCACATTCGGCGAAAAATGGCTTGCGCTCGATATCAAGCACGCGATTCAGGTCATGTTTCTGCTATACGGCGTCTGCGGCGTGATCAGCTTCTCGCTCTACCGCCGCCTGTCGCCGCAACTGGAACCGCACGATGAGGCGCCGAGCGCCCCGCTCGGCAAGTCGAAGCGCATGGTCTATACGCTCGCCGCCGTTTTCAGCCTCGATGCGTTTGCCGGCGGTTTCGCAGTGCAATCGCTGCTGGCACTGTGGCTCCTGCAGCGCTTTGAGCTTTCGATCGTGACCGCGGGGACCATCTTCTTCTGGGCCGGCATCCTCAGCGCGTTTTCGCAACTCGCGGCGGCACGGCTGGCGCGCCGCATCGGCTTGATCAACACCATGGTATTCACGCATCTGCCGTCGAACGCATTTCTGATCCTGGTGCCCCTGATGCCGACTCTGCCGCTCGCGCTGCTGTGCCTGATGCTGCGTTTCGCGCTATCGCAAATGGACGTGCCGGCGCGCACTTCCTACGTAATGGCGGTAGTCACGCCCGGTGAGCGGCCCGCGGCAGCAAGCCTCACCGCGGTGCCACGCAGCCTGGCCTCGTCGATCAGCCCGATGTTCGCCGGCTGGCTGCTCACGCTCTCTCCTTTCGGCTGGCCGCTCGTCATATGCGGCGGGCTCAAAATCGTTTACGATCTGCTGCTGCTGGCGATGTTCCGCCGCGTGCGGCCGCCGGAAGAACAACGATGAATCCACCCTCACAGGAGGCGCAATGAAACTGCTGACTTTTCGTCCCGCGCGTGCGCGCACCGGCCATTTCGGAGTGCTGCTCGCAGGTAATCGTGTATTGGACGTTACCGCACTCGCCGGCCGTAAGCTCCCCGCGACCCTGCTCGAATGCATCCAGAAGGGGGACGCCGCGCTCGCAGCGGTCCGGGCTGCCGCCGCCGATGCCGAAGTAGCGCTCGCGCGCGGCGAGCAACTGCCGCACGTGTTCGCGCTCGACGCGGTCACGCTGGAAGCGCCGCTCATACCCGGCAAGATCATGGCGGTTGGCAAAAACTACGCCGATCACGCGGCCGAAGGCTCGGGTCAGACCTACTCCCGCGTCGCCGGTTTCATCAAAGTCTCCAGTTGCGTGGTGCCGCACGGCGCAACCGTCCGCAAGCCGGCATGGACCGAAACTTTCGACTACGAAAACGAACTTGCGATCGTGATCGGCCGCGAGTGCAGCGACGTCGCCCCCGAGGCAGCCTATGACTGCGTGTTCGGCTACACCATCATGAACGACCTCTCCTGCCGCGAAGTGCAGCAGGCGGAGCGCAAGGAAGGCAACATCTGCATCGGCAAGAACTTCCCGACTGCGGCCCCGCTCGGCCCCTGGATCGTCACCCGGGACGAGATCCCCGATCCGCACAATTTGCGCCTCGTCACGCGCGTCAACGGTGAAGTGCGCCAGAACGGCAATACCGGCAACCAGATTTACCGCATTCCGGCACAAATCGCCTGGTACTCCCACGCTGGATTCGAGCCCGGTGATTTGATCTCGAGCGGAACGCCCGCCGGCACCGCGATGGGCTACAAGGGCCCCGGCACGTGGTATTTGCAGCACGGTGACAGCATCGAATGCGAAATCGAAGGCATCGGCGTGCTCGCCAACACCGTCTCGACGCGCAAGCGCAAAAGCTGACCGGGGATGGATGGGGCGCGGCTGTCTTCAGCAGCCGCGCCCAGTGCCATCAGGATCTTCCCGGGTGAAATGCTCACCCGGATTGCGAATCGCGCTTCCAGCGCAGCCATACCCGCAGTTTTCTGAATTCCCCGGCATCGAGACTGTCCGGCAGGATCACGGCATGCGTGATTTTGCCGCTGTCGGTCCGCTTCAGATTCAGGATCGCGAGAAAGGAAATCACGTAAGTGCTGCCCAGCACCTCGCATTCAATCCACCCGCCGCGCCGCGTTTGAATGCTGAACTTGTCGTCGGAAGTGATTTCGAGCCCGATCACCGCATCCGTGGCGCGCAGTAATGCGCTCTGGCGCACGTTGAATACGAGACTCGCCGCCAGCGCTGCGATCGCGAGCGCATCCAGCCACGGCGCCATGCCGGCCATCACGATCATGGCAATCGCCGCGCCGTGCGCGAGCACGAGTGTCGCAGCGAGTATCCGGGAGGGCCGCAGACTGATGGTTGACACTGACAGGCATCCACAATGCGCCGGACATCATAACATTGGCGACCCATCTCATTCTTGCAGCTCCCCAACAGCAGCCTATAATGCGGGAAGCTCCAAGGGCCATTGGTAATGCGGGTTATCAGAGCAGTCCGAACCACGAAGGAGGATTGACGATGAGCAGGTTGTTCAGCGCAGTTACGTCAGCGGTTTTGGCCGTCACGATGGGGCTCGGGATCAGTGCCTCCTATGCCCAGCAGAAACCGACGCGGCTCCTGATATTCGCGGCGGGCGGACCGGTCGATTTCGTGGGCCGTCATCTCGCCGTCAAGTTGAGCCCGCTGCTGGGCGGGCCGGTCGTGGTTGAACCTCGCCCCGGTGCGAGTGGCGTGGTCGCCGCGCAGGCGGTTGTGAATTCAGCACCCGACGGCACCACGCTGATCTTGAGCAGTTCCGGCTTGCTTACCATCACCCCGACCATCACCAAGGACCTGCCGTACGACACGGACAAGGACCTCGCGCCGGTGTCGCGCGTCGTGATCAATGCCACGGCGTTGGTGGTCGGGGCGTCGACGCCCGCGAATAACGTGAGCGAGTTCGTCGCGTTCGCGAAACCGCTCAAGGAACCGTTGGCTTTCGGTTCGCCCGGAGTTGGAAATATCGGGCAAATATGGATAGAGACGTTCAAAACCGCGACCAAGCTCAACATTACGAATGTGCCCTACAAGGGCATTGCCCCGGTACTGATCGATCTCCTTGGCGGCCGGGTCGCCGGTACCTTTGGCGACATGCCTGCCCTGTTGTCGCATATCAAGGCCGGCAAAATGAAAGCGCTCGGCCTGGTAGGTACCAAGCGAAATTCGGCAGCGCCGGATATTCCGACGATTCACGAGCAGGGGTTCCCGGGAGTCGATGCGTTGTCCTGGTACGGCGTGCTCGCCCCATCGAAGACACCGCCCGCGATCGTTGCGAAACTTGCCGAGGCGATCGCACGCGCGCTGGCGGATCCGGAGTTGAAGGCGAAACTGGCTGAGTCCGGGGTCGAGGCCTCCTCGTCGACGCCCGAGGAATTCAGGCAGCTTATCCGCAATGACCGGACACGCCTGGCAAAGATCATCGCCGAGCTCAATATCACCGCGCAATAAGAGCAAAGGCTGACATGAACCAACCCAGCCGTCGCACCAGCGCGGGCGTTGAGGGCGCGGCCATCGTCGAGGCGATCAAGCGCAGCGGCGTCGAATTTGTCATCTCGGTGCCCGACCGCGTCACCAGCGAAACCGTGCTGCGCCGGGTCGCATCCGATTCCGCGTTGAGGCTCGTGCGCGTCTGCAAGGAAGACGAGGGGGTCTCGATTTGCGCCGCGCTGTCGTTTTGCGGCAAGCGCGCGGTGCTGCTGATGCAAAACACCGGCTTGCTCGATTCGGTGAACGCGCTGCGGGGAATCGCCGTCGAATACCGCCTGCCCGTCGTCATGATGGTCGGACTGCTTGCCCACGAATCCGATGCTCCGCCGGTGCAGTCGCGCAGCTACGGCGTGCGCATCGTCACCCCGATCCTCGATGCCATGGGAATCGAGCATGAATTCCTGCACGGCGCCGGCGACGAGCAGCGGATTGCGCCTGCGATCGAACGCGCCTACGTGAATTCCACCCCGCTGGTACTGCTCGTCGGAAGGAGCCCGGTATGATGAAGCGTGACCAGTGCCTGAAGCTCCTCGCGAAATTCCATCGCGACGAACTCGTGGTGCCCGTATACCAGGCAACCTTCGAGTGGCTGGCAATCAAGCCGGATGCGCCGACTTTCACCGCGGTCGGCGCGATGGGCCAGGCGTCATCGCTGGCGCTGGGCCTGGCGCTGGGCCTGCCGGAGCGCCGGGTGATCGTGCTCGATGGCGATGGCAGCCTCCTGATGAACCTGGGCAGCCTGGTGACCATTGCGAACGCCGCGCCCAACAATCTGCTGCACTTCGTCTGCGAGAACGGCACGTACGAAGCCAACGGCGGGCATCCGATTCCGGGCAAGGACAAGCTCAGCTTTGCCGGACTCGCGCGTGCGGCAGGTTATCGCGAAGCGCACGAATTCTCGGCGCTTGACGCGCTGGAAGCTGCGCTGCCCGCCATACTGCGCGCGACCGGCCCGGTATTGGTCGACCTCAAGGTCGAACCGGGCGAGAGTTATCCGCAGGATTGGGCCTACATGCACGGCTCCGCGGCACGCGAAAAGTTCAGGGCTGCGGTACGCCAATCGCAAAGCGCCTGAGTCGCCGGACGCAGGCAGACACGTTCTCGATACGTCCGGCAAGCAGCACTACTTGGGTGCCGTCTTGTCCGGATGATCAACGCTCATCAGCGCACGAAACACCAATACCGGAATCGAAGCCCGATGCAGCACGCGGCTCGATTCGTTCCTCAGTATCAGGGCGGCCAATCCCTTGCGATAACGGGCGGTCATCACAATCAGGTCGCAGGCACGCGCATTGGCGGTATTGACGATGGCGTCGTAGGGCCGGTCATTGGTCGCAACCACGGTATCGCACGGCACCCCGGCCGCATCCGCCGTCTGCTGCACAAACGCCAGGAACTTATCGGCCCGGGCACGCGCTTCCTCTTCCGCCTGATCCTGCATCGACGGGTTGAACGAGCTCTCTTCCGCCATTGCCAGGCGAAAATCCGGCATGACGTGTATCCCGGTGACTTTCGCACCGCAAAGCTTCGCAAGCTCGATGCCGCGTTCAATGGCCCTTTCGGAATGCTCCGAGCCATCAGTTGGCATCAGTATGTGTTTGAACATGGCCTCCTCCTCACGTTGTGAATTCGCGCTGCCTGCCAGGCATGCCGTGTGCCGCTTCTTTTTTGTAATTCAGCCGCTTGGAGAGCAAGCTTCCACCACCCGCGCGCCGCCGTCAAGCACCAGACTTGCGAAGCGCCCCGGCTAATCCGTTCAGTCGCCCTCGAACTCGCACAGGGCAAACACTTGCTGCCCGTGTTTTTCCAGCCGTTTGCGCCCCCCCAGATCAGGAAGATCGATCACAAAACAGCATTCGATTATCTTTCCGCCTGTTTTTTCGATGAGTTTTACCGCGGCCTCGGCGGTTCCGCCGGTGGCGATCAAATCGTCCACGAGCAATATCCGGTCCCCCGGCGTGATCGCATCGACGTGCATTTCGATGCGGTCCGAACCGTATTCCAGGTCGTAATCGTGCCCGATCGTCTCAGCCGGCAGCTTGCCTTTCTTGCGTATCGGCACGAACCCGACCCCCAGCTGAAACGCCAGCGCCGCCCCGACGATAAACCCCCGTGACTCGATCGCCGCGATCTTGTCGATCCGGGATCCGGTGTAGCGGTTCACCAGTTCATTGATGGTGATCCGCAGTCCCACCGGGTCTTTCAATAATGTCGTGATGTCTCTGAACATCACCCCCTGCTTGGGGTAATGCGGTACGGTGCGTATGCGTGATTTGATCGGCATGAAATCATTCCCTGAACGTTATCGGTTTTTCAGCAGGCGGCCGGCGACGGCATCGAGTTTCATCACCATTTCCGGGTCACGAGCCTCAGGAGCGGTAATCAGGGCATGCTCCAGCGCGCTTCGACAGCCGCACTGGCGTGACGTTGCGTCATCGCGCAAGCGTGGCGCCAGGCGCCGGACCAGGGCTCGCGCATTGTCCGCATTGGCGAGCAGGACCTTGATGATCGCATCCACCGTCACGTCATCATGATTCGGGTGCCAGCAATCATAATCGGTCACCATCGCGATGGTGGCGTAGCACAGCTCGGCCTCGCGAGCGAGCTTCGCCTCGGGCATATTGGTCATGCCGACCACATCGCAATTCCAGTTCCGGTAGAGTTCCGACTCCGCCAGACCCGAAAACTGCGGTCCCTCCATCACCAAATACGTGCCGCCCCGCGCAACGTCGATGCCGGCCTCGTGCGCCGCCCGCTCGACGTGATCGCCAAGCCGCCCGCAAACCGGATGCGCCATTGAAACATGCGCCACGAGTCCCGTGCCAAAAAAGCTTTTCTCCCGGGCGAATGTACGGTCGATGAACTGGTCGACGATCACGAACTTTCCGGGCTGCAAATGCTCCCGCAAAGATCCGACGGCGCTCACGGAAATGACATCCGTGACACCGGCGCGTTTGAGCGCGTCGATGTTGGCGCGAAAATTGATTTCGGACGGCGGCACGCGATGGCCGCGGCCGTGGCGCGGCAGAAACACCATTTCCTGCCCCGCCAGTTCTCCCATGAGGAATTCATCGGAAGTTTCGCCGAAAGGAGAAGCCACTTTTTCCCAGCGCTTGTTGACGAGACCGTCAATGTCGTAAACGCCGCTTCCCCCGATGATACCGAGCACTTGCCGCTTGTTCGTCACGCTCATGTCAAAACACCCCCAGCGATCACCACCAACCGGTTACCGCAAGCCCGGCCAGGATTCCGATAATTATGCGCCTTCGAGCCAAGGTGCGGATAATAGCAGCTATCGTTCCGGGCCCGACGCATTGCCCTTATAATGCGGCTTGTCATGAATTCGTGAGACACGAGCAGGAGTCATTCGATGGCCGATACCGAAGGCAGCAAAGACACCAAGGACTACTTTCTAGGCGTTCCCGCGCGCCACGATGGTTTCCACCTCAAGGGCGCGCACCAGCTCGACTGGGGCATGCGTAACCGCCTCGCGCGCATTTTCCGTCCCGCCAGCGGGCGCACGGTCATGCTGGCGATCGACCACGGCTACTTCCTCGGACCCACGTCGGGTTTGGAGCGCATCGACCAGACGATCGTGCCGCTGCTGCCGTATGCCGATGCCCTGATGTGCACTCGCGGCATCCTGCGCTCGACGATTCCGGCGTCGTTCGGCAACGGTGTCGTCATGCGCTCGAGCGGCGGCCCGAGCACGCTCAAGGAGCTCTCGAACGAGCGCATTGCGGTAGACATCGACGACGCGGTCCGGATGAACGTTTCGGCCATGGCGGTGCAGGTGTTCATCGGCGGCGAGTTCGAAACGCAGACGGTGCACAACATGACCCAGCTCGTCGATATGGGATTGCGTTACGGAATTCCCACGCTGGGTGTGACGGCCGTGGGCAAGAACCTCACGCGCGACGCACGCTACCTCGGGTTGGCCACGCGCATCTGCGCGGAGCTTGGCGCGCAGGTGGTCAAGACCTACTACTGCGCCGAAGACTTCGAGACCGTGACGGCAGGCTGCCCGGTGCCGATCGTCATGGCCGGCGGCACGAAATTGCCCGAGATGGATGCGCTGACCATGGCATATAACGCGGTCAATCAGGGTGCAGCGGGCGTCGACATGGGCCGCAACATCTTCCAGTCAGACGCGCCGGCGGCCATGATCCAGGCGGTGGGCAAGGTGGTGCACGAACTCCTGAAACCCAAGCAGGCCTACGACTGCTATCTCACGCTCAAGAGCGAACAGGCGAAAGCCGGGAAGTAAGCCGGGAGCAATTCATGGCATCTTCCAGCAATACGCCGCTCAAGGTACAGCACCTCGAAGGTACCGAATGGCAGAAGACCCGCAGCTTTTCACCCGCGGTAATTACGGAGGGCGGGCGCATCATCTGGCTGGCCGGTCAAACCACCGTCGTGGACCTGGAGGGCAACGACATTGCGGGCAACTTTGACGCGCAGGCCCGCACCGTATTCGCGTTGCTCGATCGAACGCTCAAACGCGCCGGCGGCTCGCTCGCGAACATGGTGACGATGACGGTGTTCATCAATGATCCGCGCAACGGCGACCGTCTGGTCAATATCCGGCGCGAGTTTTTTCCGGACGGACGGGCGCCCGGAAGCGCATTGCTGACTGTTTCAAACTTTGCCCGCCCGGGCTGCGTGATCGAAATTCAGGGCGTGGCCGTGATTTAGGCTCAGTCACGCAGCGCGTCAATCAGCTCGCGCACGCCGCGCAGGGTTTCGAGTTTCCGGACGAGCGCAACAACCCGATCCGTCTTCGACTGACCAAGCACCGGTGTTGCGATAAGCCGGAATTTCTCCTCGATATCCGGCTGCGTCGGCGTCAGATAGCGGCCCCGCGCGCTGCGGTCCCCTTCCCGCGAGTAGGACTTGCCGTTACGCAGGCGCAGGGTAACTCGCGCCAGGCTGCGCGCCGGATATTGCCGCTCGTAATCCGCATTTACGGTAATGCGCACTTTTTCGGCGGCGGCCCAGATGGCTTTATTGGCGAGCACGTCCGGACGGAACGCGGGCCCGAGCAACTGACTGCGGTCGCGCGTACACACGGCGACCGCGAGGCAATAGGGCAAGCTTGCCCTGGCGGTGAGCTCGTTCTCCGGATGCCGCGTATTGAAAATCGCGAGGCGCTGCATGCAGTCCACGTGGATCTCTACGATATCATCAGCCTCGATGTCGTTTTCGTTGATGAGATCGAATGTTTCATCGAGCGGGGTGGTCATGCAGCCAACCGTGGCGTAATACTTGGTCAAAATCCCGCTTAGCAATTCCCACTGCGTGATGGTGCCACCGGCAGCGATACCCTCGGTCAGCCGCTCAGGATGGAATTCATCCGCGACCGCCGGCAGCCAGCCGCCCGCGATGTCGCGCATCCCGGTTGTGCCGCGCACCGCCATTTCTGCCGCGAGCAACCCCGCTGTACACGCCTGCCCTCCGATCAGCCATTTGAAGCTCCCCCCTTCTTCGTTGGCGTGCGTCGTCGTGGCCGGCAGCAAGTTAAGTACGATCCCGATCGCATTGTCCATGCCTGTTGCATCGAGTCCGAGCAGGTGGCCCGCCGTTACGGCAGGACCGATCGCGCCGAACATTCCCGGCGTCCACCAGCCACGGTAAAACGCACCCGGAAACAACGACCGACCGATCCGAATCTCGATCTCATAACCGGCAACAATCGCCGGCAGAATGGCGGCGCCCCCGAGCCCGAGCCGCTCGGCCAAGGCCAGTGCCGCCGGAATAATTTCCTTGCCCGGATGCACCGTGGCGCGCGGCGCCGCATCCGACAACTCAAGTCCATGGATGTAGGTCGCGTGCGCAAGCCCCGCCAGCGCGACGGTCGTTTTTTGCCCACCGGGTAGCAGCGTCGCCTCGGGAACGCCTCCCTGGGCAAGCACGTAGGAACGGATCGCATCGGCAATTCCGGCGTGGTATCCGGCAATCAGGCAGCCTAATGTGTCGAGAACGCGCTGCTTTGCGCGTTGCACCACTTCTGCCGGAAGAGTTTCAATGCGTAGACTGGCGGCAGCCACACCCAAAATCGCAAGCGGATCCGGCGTTCTTTCGTGCTTCATACGAATTCCCTTTATGCGGTTGCCTCGTTCCCGCTGGGGGCTGCATTACGTGCGAACGAATATTGCCGTCGTCCCGGCCCGAGGTCCGCGCAGTCGCCCGGTCAATAGGCTTTGATACCCTGGCGCTGGATGAGCGGGAGCCATTTCTTTCTTTCAGCGACTATGAAAGCTGTCAGGTCCTTCGGCACTCCTCCCATGAGGTTAACGCCAAGTTCAGTCATCTGCGTCCTGTACTCGGGCTCCTGAAACACGGCATTGAGGGTACGATTTATCGCCGACACGACGGCGGCGGGCGTCCCCGCCCGCACGAAGATGCCGTACGGAATACTGGTGTAGAAATTCGCAACCCCGCCTTCGGCGAATGTCGGTACATCCGGCAATGCCACAGCCCGCGTTTTGCTCGCGATCGCCAGGCCCCGTACGCGACCACCACGAATCTGACCCAACGCAGCTGAGGCGTTGTCAAAAAGCATCTGAATTTCATCGCCCAGCATGGCCGTAATCGCTGGTGCGGCGCCTTTGTACGGCACGTGCACCAGGTTGATACCGGCGATCGATTTGAGCAATTCTCCCGCGAGATGCTGGGAAGTCCCCTGCCCGCCCGAGCCGAAGTTCAGCGTTCCCGGACGCTCTTTCGCGAGCGCAATGAGCTGGGGCAGCGTCGTCGCGCGAAACGCGGCGCTGACCACCAGCAGATGCGGCGTTTCGCTCATCAGAATGACGGGGGTGAAATCACGGTCCGGATCGAAAGGCAGCTTCCGGTATATGACCGGGTTGGTGACGAAGATGGGGAGCGATGCAAAGAACATCGTGTAGCCATCCGGCTCGCTGTTTGCAACCGCTACCGCCGCCAGATTGC
>Ga0082335_1008819_pt1 | contig 11235 bp, 10 predicted proteins | sample Subgrocontami58m_FD_72375 | JGI IMG/M metagenome (GOLD analysis project Ga0082335, IMG submission 72375) | Subsurface groundwater microbial communities from S. Glens Falls, New York, USA - GMW37 contaminated, 5.8 m (SPADES assembly) (version 2) ...
TCGCTCACCGTTTTCGAAAAGATGCCCCTGCAGCAAGCTTTTTCGGATAGCAACTACGATTTTGAGCATACGATGTCATCTAAGCAATTGAATTTATTCCCAGCTTAACGAGACGGGAGTGTTATGTAACAGGTTCTTTGTGTCGTGTCCCTGCGTGGCGGCTTCCGGTTTTACTGGCTTTCCTTGATCCACTGCGCTGCGTCGAGCGCGTAGTAAGTGAGTACGCCGTCGGCGCCGGCGCGCTTGAAGGCGAGCAGGGCCTCCATGGCGCAGGTTTTCTCGTTGATCCAGCCGTTCATGCCCGCCGCCTTGAGCATGGCATACTCGCCGCTCACCTGATAAACGAAAGTGGGCGCCTTGAACTCGTCTTTCACACGCCGCACGATGTCCAGATAGGGCATGCCCGGCTTCACCATTACCATGTCGGCGCCTTCCTGCAGGTCCAATCCCACTTCCCATAACGCTTCATCGGTATTGGCCGGGTCCATTTGATAGGTGAATTTGTTGCCCTTGCCCAAGTTCGCCGCGGAACCGACCGCGTCGCGAAACGGGCCATAATAGCCGGACGCATACTTCGCCGAGTACGCCATGATGCGGGTGTGGATGAATTGCCTTTTGTCCAAGGCGGAGCGGATGCGGCCAATGCGCCCGTCCATCATGTCCGAGGGAGCAACGATATCCACCCCGGCCGCGGCCTGGGTGAGCGCTTGCTTTTCCAGAATGGCGAGCGTGGCGTCGTTGAGGATGTAGCCGCTTGCATCGACTACGCCGTCCTGGCCGTGGCTGGTATAGGGGTCTAGCGCGACGTCGCACATTACCCCGAGTTCCGGGAATTCTTTTTTCAGCCTGGCGACCACGCGCGGGATCAACCCTTTTGGGTTGGTTGCTTCCTTGCCGTCCAGGGTCTTGAGCTTGGCGTCGATCACGGGAAACAGTGCCATCGCCGGGACCTGCAGTTGCAGACAGCGTTCCGCCACCGGCAGCAGCTTGTCCAGGGTCATCCGCTCCACCCCCGGCATCGAAGCCACGGCTTGAGTTTTCCTCACCCCCTCCATCACGAACACCGGGTAAATGAGATCATTGGTAGTGAGCACATACTCTCGCATTAAGCGACGTGTAAACTCGTCGTGCCGCATGCGGCGCATACGCAGCGCGGGGAAGTTGCCGTAAATGTTCATGATGGTCTCTAACCTTCTCAATCGATATATCAGAAAAAGCTGGGTTTCTGTTGCCGGTTCCGGAAACTTTATTGAAGATTTTATATCTTATAAACGGGTGACCACGGTCATCTCCCGCTTCTCCTCCCTGAGCGGGTGCCTTAATTCCATTTAAGGCGTTCTTGCCCCCGGTCTTATCCCCCTTTGCCGGGGGCTTTTTTTTGTGCTTTCGTGCTTGATGCCCAACCAGTTCCCGATCATTTGTTCTGTTTCTTCCATGCCTTGCTTTTTCGGGCTGGAAAAAAGCTGCGCCGTATAATTGTCTGCATACTTTGACAACTCGGCACGCACTTTGCGCAGTGTCGTTTGCCCCTCCTGCCGCGAGAGTTTGTCCGACTTGGACAATAGCACGTGCACCGGCTTGCCCGTCGACGCGAACCAGTTCAGCATCTGCCGGTCGAGCGGCGTGAGCGGATGGCGTGCATCCATGATCAACACCATCCCGAACAGCGAACCGCGGGTCTGCAGATAGGTCGAGAGCAATTGCTCCCAATGGGCGCGCAGCTCGCGCTGGACCTTGGCGTAGCCATAGCCGGGCAGGTCGACCAGGAAAGCACCGCCGCGCAGGCTGAAAAAATTGATCTGCTGGGTGCGCCCCGGCGTCTTGCTGACGAAAGCCAGGCGGTTATGGTCGACCAGCGTGTTGATGGCGCTGGATTTTCCCGCGTTGGAGCGTCCGGCGAAGGCAATCTCCGGGCCTAGCGGAGGCGGCAGATCGCTGAGATGGTGTGCAGTGATGTAGAAGCTGGCGCCGCGGAACAACGACATGGCAGTGCAGGCCCAAATGCCGGAAAGTCGGATAGAATATCAGCTTTTCCGATACATCCTGCTTCGAGGAGCACAAGCATGAAACGCATCATGGCCCTCGCCGCTATGCTTCCGGCTCTGGCAGCAGCAGCCGAGCCGCCGTTCAAAGGGGATGCCGCCAAAGGGCAAGCCGTTGCCAATCAGACCTGTGCTGCCTGCCATGGAGCAGACGGCAACAGCCAGATCGCGGTCAATCCCAAGCTGGCCGGCCAGATTCCCGAGTATCTGCACAAACAGCTCGTAAACTTCAAAGCGGCGGCAGGCAAGAAAGCCGAACGCGATAACCCGCTGATGGCGGGTATGGTGGCGAGCCTGTCGCCCGAGGCCATGCGCAATCTCGCTGCTTATTACGCCGGCCGGACGGCTAAACCCGGCACGGCGAAGAGCAAGGATCTGGTCGCGCTGGGGCAAAAAATTTACCGCGGCGGCGTCGCCGGCAAGGGTGTCGGAGCCTGCGCTTCCTGCCACGGGCCGAACGGAGCCGGCATGCCGGCGCAGTATCCGCGCCTGGCTGGTCAGCACGCCGAGTACACTGAGACGCAGCTGAAAGCCTTCCGCGCCGGCGAGCGCGCCAACGATCCCAACAACGCCATGCGCGGCGTGGCGGGGAAACTCTCCGACCGTGAAATCCAGGGAGTCTCGGATTACATCGCCGGCCTGCGTTAGCGTAATAGCGGCTGCAAGCAGGGGGCGCAAGCCCTTTTTTCATTTGTGGACGACGATCGTGAACATCTGCGCTTGGCGCAGGGGATCGAGTTCATCGACGGATTGCGCCTATCGATGAGCATCATCGCGACGTTATCGTGCCGGGTCCGGCTGAATCTTGCCGGCGCTGGAATAAACCCATCTGCCCCGCTGTTTGATCCTTGGCAGCCCCCGATTTTTTTCATGTCATCACGCAATAAGCCCGGCATTGCTATGATGTCGTGATGGAAAGCACAGAGATCGTCGCGCACATCCCCCGCTTGCGGCGCTATGCGCGCGCCTTGGCGGGGGACAGCCACCGGGCCGATGACCTGGTGCAAGACACGCTCGAGCGGGCGCTGGCCAAATTCTATTTGTGGCGGCGCGGAAGCGATTTGCGCGCCTGGCTGTTCACCATCATGCACAACGTGTTCATCAATCAACTGAAGGCGCGGCGCGAACTGGCTCTCGACGATGCCGTCGAAGACGGGCTGCAGAGCGCGCCGCAGTCCGACCCGCTGGAATTGCGCGACCTGGACGCGGCGCTGATGTTGCTGCCTGTAGGGCAGCGCGAAGTCCTGCTGTTGGTCGGCCTGGAACAACTGAGTTATGCCGAGGTGAGCAAGGCACTGAGCATTCCGGTCGGTACGGTAATGTCGCGCTTGTCACGCGGGCGCGAGCGCCTGCGCGCCTTGATGTCGGGCACCGCTACGCTAACAAGTCTTAAAGTAGTGAAATGAGCAATCTCACCGAAACCGATCTGCACGCTTACGCCGACAGGCAACTGGATGACGTGCGCCGCGTTCAGGTGGAAGCCCATCTGGCGCACGACTCGGCGGCGACCGAGAGTGTGCGCGTCTGGCGCGAGCAAAACGAAGCGCTGCGCGCGCTCTACAATCCGGTGCTGAATGAGCCGGTGCCGCAGCGGCTGCTCGCCGCGCGCCCGTCGCGGGGGCGCTGGCCGTATTACGCGCTTGCTGCGGGGGCGATGGGGCTCGGCTTCGGGCTGGGTTGGATCTCGCAGTCCTACCGAACCGACCGGTTTGTGGAGGCCGCGGCACTGCCGCGCCGGGCCGCAGTCGCATACGCGGTGTATGCCCCCGAAGTGCGGCACCCGGTCGAAGTCGGCGCCGATCAGCAGGACCATCTGGTGAAATGGCTGTCCAAGCGCCTAGGGCACGAACTTAGAGCGCCGTTGCTGACGCAGCAGGGCTTCGATCTGGTGGGTGGGCGGCTATTGCCCGGCGGCAAGGGGCCGGTGGCGCAATTCATGTATCAGGACGCCAAGGGCCAGCGTATCACGCTGTACGTATCCCTCAGGGATGCCGAGCCGCGCGACACCGCCTTCCGTTTCAGCCAGGAAGACAAGGTCGCCGTGTTCTATTGGATCGACGGAAAACTCGGCTACGCGTTGTCCGGGGAGATGGACCGCGCGAGCCTTCTGGCCGTGGCTACCGTCGTCTACCGCCAGCTCAACCCTTAGGGCCAGTGATTAGAACCCGTAGCAAAAGTCATTTTGCTACGGGCCGATTTAGGGGAGCACGAGGGGAGGTATCCCCTCGTATAGTTACAGACTCTTAGTCGGCCGCGCCGAGCCCTGCCTCGGCAGGCGCGCCGCGCCGCCGCGTCAGCCACTCCTGCAGGCGCTCGAAATAAAGGTAGATCACCGGCGTAATGTAGAGCGTCAGTACCTGCGACACGGCCAGGCCGCCGACCACGGCCAGGCCCAGAGGCTTCCTCGCGTCGCCGCCGGCGCCGATGGCCAGGGCGATCGGCAGGCTGCCCATCAGCGCCGCCATGGTGGTCATCATGATCGGCCGGAAGCGGACGATGCAGGCCTCGTACATGGCGTCGGCCGGGGTCTTGCCTTCCTTTCTCTGCGCTTCGATGGCGAAGTCGATCATCATGATCGCGTTCTTCTTGACGATGCCGATCAGCATGACCATGCCGACGAAGGCGTACATGTTGAGCTCGATACCGAATACCAGCAGCGTCAGCAGCGCGCCGAGGGCGGCGGTCGGCAGGCCCGACAGGATCGTGAGCGGATGGACGAAGCTTTCGTAAAGTATCCCGAGCACCAGGTAGATCACCACGATGGCCAGCAGCAGCAGCAGGCCCATGCCCTGGAGCGAGGCCTGGAACGCCTGCGCCGTGCCCTGGAATGTGGTGTTGAGCGTCGCCGGCACCTGCAGCTCCCGCGTAGCCTGGTTGATTTCCCCAATCGCCTGCGATAGTGCGACGCCCGGTCGAAGATCGAAGGAAAAAGTAACCGAGGGCAACTGGCCGAGGTGGCTGACCGAGAGCGGCCCGACGCCGTAGGTCATTTTGGCGAGGGAGCTGAGCGGTACGAGTGCCCCGGTCGAGGCGCGCACGTAGAGCATCGGCAGCACCGACGGGTCGGTCTGGAAGCGCGGCTCGAGTTCCAGGATCACCCAGTACTGGTTGGTCGCGGTGTAAATGGTCGAAATCTGGCGCTCGCCGTAGGCATTGTTCAGCGTGAGTTCGATCTGTTGCACGCTGACTCCTAGGGCGGAGGCCTTTTCGCGGTCGATTTCCACGGTCACCTGCGGGCGCGTGATCTGCAGATCACTGCCTACGTCGATCAGCGTGGGCAGGGTTTTCAGCTTCGCCTCGATGATCGGCACCCAGTGGTAGAGCTCCTCGGTGTTCGCGCCCTGCAGCACGTACTGATACGGGCTCTTGGTAAGCTGCCCGCCGATGCGGATCGCCGGCACGTTCTGCATGAAGGCCTTGATGCCGAGCACGGTGTTGACTTTCGGCCGCAGTCCGCGGATCACCTCGTCGGCGGACTTGCGCTCCTTGCGCGGCTTTAGGGTGATGGTGATGCGACCGGCATTGAGCGCGGGATTGAAGCCGCTCGCGCCGATGAAGGACATCACCGCTTCGACATTGGGATCCTGGCGGATGATCTCGGCCACCTGGGTCTGCAGCCCGGCCATGGCGTCGAAGGAAATGTCCTGGGGGGCCTCGGTGATGCAGAAAAGCTGCCCCGAGTCCTCGCTCGGGAGGAACCCTTTGGGCATCGTGGCAAACAGGAATCCGGTGACGACGATGATGCCGAGGAACAGCGCCATGGTGAATCGCTGGTGCCCGAGCGTCCAACGCAAAGTCACGGTGTACGCATTCTTGACCGCCTCGAACGCGCGCTCGCTCAGCATGAACACGCGCCCGTGCTTTTCCGCGGAATGAGGCTTCAAGATGCGGCTGCACATCATCGGCGTGAGCGTGAGCGAGACGAAGCCCGAAATCAGCACGGCGACCATGATTACTATCGCAAACTCGTGCAGCAGCCGCCCGAGTATGCCGCCCATGAACAGTACCGGGATGAATACGGCGATAAGGGAGATTGTCATCGACACGATGGTAAAGCCGATTTCTTTCGAGCCGTCGAGGGTTGCCTGCCAGCGGCTCTTGCCCATCTCGACGTGGCGGGTGATGTTCTCCAGCATCACGATGGCGTCGTCCACGACGAAACCGACCGACAAAGTAAGTGCCATCAACGAGATGTTGTCCAGGCTGTGACCGAACAGGTACATCGCCGCGAAAGTACCGATGATGGACAGAGGCAGCGCAATGCTGGGGATGAGGGTCGCCGGAATGTTGCGCAGAAAAATGAAAATCACCATGACTACCAGCGCGAGCGACAGCAGCAGCGTGAATTCGACCTCTTGGACCGAGGCGCGGATGGTGACCGAGCGGTCATACAGGATGTTGATGTCGATCCCTGCCGGAACCTCGGCGCGGAAGGTCGGCAGCAGCTTCTTGATCGAGTCCACCACTTCGATGGTGTTGGTGCCGGGCTGGCGCTGGATCGCGAGCACGATGCCGCGTTTGCCTTTGAACCAGGCGGCGACCTTGTCGCTCTGCACCGAATCGATGACCCGACCGATTTCGTTCAGGCGTACCGCAGAGCCGTTGCGATAAGTGACAATAACCGGGCGGAACGCGGCCGCGTTGAACAGTTGCCCGGTGGCCTGCACCGCGAACATGCGGTCCTTGCCATAGAGCGTGCCGGTGGGCAGGTTGACGTTGGCCTGGGCGATGGCCTGCTCGACCTCGTTGATGCCGACGCCGCGCGCCGCGAGCTGGCTCGGGTCCAGTTGCACGCGCACGGCATATTTCTGTTGCCCGTACACCAGCACCTGGGCTACGCCGCTGATGGTGGAAATGCGCTGGGCGAGAAAGGTTTCGGCGTATTCGTTGACCGTCGACAGCGGCAGCACGTCGGAAGTGAGCGCGAGGTAATAGACCGGGAAGTCGGCAGGATTCACCTTGCGGAAGGAGGGCGGCGCGGGCATGGTCGCCGGCAGTTGCCGCGCCGCCGAGGCGATGGCGGAGTTGACGTCCTGGGCGGCGGCATCGATGTCACGGTCGAGCGCGAATTGAATGGTAATCGACGTGGTACCCTGGCCACTGACCGAAGTCATGGTATCGATGCCGGCAATGGTCGAGAATTGTTTCTCCAGCGGCGTGGCCACGGCGGAGGCCATCGTCTCCGGACTGGCCCCGGGCAGTTGCGCCGTGACCTGTATGGTCGGGAAATCGATGTTGGGCAGTTGGCTCACCGGCAGCAGGCGAAAGCCCGCCAGTCCGAAGATCACGATCCCGATCATGACCAGGACGGTCATGACCGGTCGCCGGACAAACAGCTCGGCGATGTTCACGGTTTCTCGGCCGACGGCTTGGCGATCATGACCTTGGCCCCTGGTGCCAGACGCAACTGACCCTTGAGCACGACCGTTTCGCCTTTCTGCAGGCCTTTGGCGATGATGGCGTTGTCGCCATCGACCCGGTCCACCTCGACCTTGCGCACTTCGGTGGTCATATCCTGCTTGACCACATAGACGTACTGGCCGCTGGGCCCGGTCTGCACCGACTGGGACGGGACCGTCAGCGCTTCCTTCTGATCATAGAGCTTGAGGCTGGCGCCGACGAACTGGCCTGGCCACAGGGCAAGGTCCTTGTTCGGGAACACGGCCTTCAGCTTGATGGTGCCGGTCGTGGTGTCGACGGTATTGTCGACGAAACTCAGCTTTCCTGGTACTGCCGCCCTGCCCGAGTTGGGCGGCAGCGCTTCTGCGGACAACTGTCCCTTCGCCATATGGCCGCGAACCGCGGAAAGGCTCTGCTCGGGTATCGCGAAATTGACGTAGATCGGCCGCACCTGGTTGATGATCACCAGCGCGTTGGTGTCGTTGGCCTTGACCATATTGCCGATCTGCAGCATGACCCTTCCGACAAAGCCGTCTATCGGCGAGCGGATGGTGCAGTATTCGAGCTGCAGTTTCGCGTTTTCGACCGCGGCCTTGCTGGCGAGCGCAACCGCTTCGGCGCTATCGGCGTTGGTGCGGATCTGCGCATAGGCTTCCTTGGAGACGAAGTTCTTCTGCAGCAACTCCTGGTAGCGCCGTTCCTGCGACCGCGTTTGCTCCCTCTGCGCGGTATCGCGCGTCAGATTGGCCTCGGCCTGGCGCAGCGTCGCCTCGAACGGGCGCGAATCGATTTTGAACAACACGGCGCCTTTTCTTACTTCCCGGCCTTCCTTGAAGTTGACCTCGACGATCTGTCCGTCCACGCGCGCCTTGAGCGCTACCGTGGAGTAAGCCTCGACATTGCCGATCGCCTGGATGCGCACCGCAACGGTCTGTTGCGCGACCGTTGCGACCGACACGAGAATGTCGGGAGCGGCCCTGGCGGGTTTCGCGTCTTGGGCGCGAATCTCGGCCCCCCGATAGGCGAACAGCGCTCCCGCGACGAGCGCGGCGCAGACGATTCCGGAAAATAGCAGTTTCTTCGGTCTGGTCACCGGCATCTCGAAATGCAATATTTTGGATTTAGGTGAAATGGGCTCGGGCGAATGCGCTTCAGGCCGTTCCAACCGGAATCGGACCAAGCCGGAGATTTCTATCAACGCGGCCGGCCTTGCTCGTTCTCAAATATGCCGGATGCTCTTCTCTTCAGGCGGCGCAGCTGCTTCGGGGCGCCATCCAGACTGCGCAATCTAACGCAAAACGTGTTCCAAGGCAAAAAGCGCTTCGGGGCGTTCGCGCTCGCGCACCAGGTGCGTCCTGGTCCCGTCTACCATGACCTCGGCCGCGCGCGGCCGGCTGTTGTAATTGGAACTCATGCACATGGCGTAGGCGCCGGCCGACATCACCGCCAGCAGGTCGCCTTCGCGCACGGCTAGTTCGCGCTCCTTGCCGAGGAAATCGGCGCTTTCGCAGACCGGTCCCACTACATCGTAAACAGTCTTCGGCCCGCCGTTATTCCTTACGCCAACAATGTCGTGCCAGGCATCGTACAGGACCGGGCGGATCAGGTCGTTCATAGCGGCATCGACCACGGCGAAATTGCGCGCCGCGCCGGGCTTGACCCGGAACGAGACCGGCGCACGCCTTCCCATTTTGCCCGCGACGGCGGCGAGCCGCGCAAGCTCCGCGCCTGATTCGACGTTGAAGCACAGGATGCCGCTCTGCAGGGCGTAGCGCATCTCGGCCGTGCTCTTGCCTACCCCGGGAAAACCACCTTGCCCGGATCGCCGGCGGCGGCAATGACGCGCGCGAGCTCGCCCCCCGAGACGATGTCGAAGCCGGCACCCATGCCGTCGAACAGGTTGAGAACGGCGAGATTTGAATTCGCCTTCATCGCGTAGCACACCAGGGCGTCGTGCCCGCCGCAGGCGGCCTGGAACCGGGTCAGCGCCGCGGCGAGGGCGGCGCGGGAATAGACGTAGCAGGGCGTGCCGAACTCGCGCGCGATGGCCTCCAGTGGAACCGACTCAACGTGCAGCGAGCCGTTGCGAAACTCGAACATGGCGCCTAGTTTTGTTTGTTGCTATTGGACTGCTGCTGCTCGGTGCCCGGTTTGGGCGGGATAATGAGTGCGCCCTTGGAGCCGCAGGCCCCGAGCAGCACGCAAATCAGGATGGCGGAAACGATCACACGCATGGTTAAATCTTAGCATGAGAGCACCTGGCACGAGACCGATGCAGGAGAGCGAATTCATCCGGCTACCCCGGCCAGCCCGTTTCCCCTTGCGCGTCAGAACAACTGGCTTTTGACTTCCTCCGCACTGCGCGTACCGCCGTCAGGCGCGTCGCGTTTTTGCGCCGCCGGGATGTTCTCGCGATAGAAGTATTCGATCAGCTTGCCATCGCCGGCAACCTGGCCCGTATCGGGATTGACGCTGACGCTGGCGACCCCCTCGGGGACTTTCTGGAACATCTCGTCCACGCCCTTGAGCGCCTTGCTCGCGTAGCTCATCCAGATGGGCAGGGCGGCGACGCTGCCGGTCTCGTTATTGCCGAGCTTGCGCGGCTGGTCGAAGCCGATCCAGGCGATTGCTACCAGGGTCGGCTGATAACCGGCGAACCAGGCATCGACGAGGTCGTTGGTGGTGCCGGTCTTGCCCGCAAGATCTCTGCGGCCCAGCGACATCGCGCGCGCAGCAGTGCCGTAACGCACCACATCGTGCATCATGCTGTCCATGACGAAGGCGTTGCGCGCGTCGATCACGCGCAGGCTTTCGTCGCCGGCGCGCGGCGGTTGCGCTTGGGCGAGGATATTGCCGCGGTCGTCGACGATGCGCTGCACCACGAAGGGTTCGATGCGGTAGCCGCCATTGGCAAATACCGAAAAGCCGCGCGCCATCTGCCAGGGCGTGACCGAGCCCGCACCGAGGGCCATGGTGAGGTAAGGCGGGTGCTTGTCGGCGTCGAAGCCGAAGCGGGTGATGTAGTCCTGCGCATACTCGGGGCCGATGGCCTGCAGCACGCGGATAGAGACCATGTTCTTCGACTTTGCCAGACCAGTGCGCAGGCGTATTGGGCCTTCGTACTTGCCGTCGTAGTTGTGCGGCTCCCAGGTCTGTCCGCCGGTCTGGGCGGCGTCGACCACTACCGGGGCATCGTTGACTATTGTGGCCGGGGTGAAGCCTTTCTCCAGCGCTGCCGAATAGATGAAAGGCTTGAAACTCGAGCCGGGCTGGCGCCAAGCCTGGGTAACGTGGTTGTACTTATTGCGGTTGAAGTCGAAGCCGCCAACCAGCGCGCGCACGCTACCGTCGATGGGGCTGACGGCGACGAGCGCCGCCTCGGCTTGCGGCAGTTGCAGGATCTGCCAATTGTGTTTTTCGTCCTTCTGGATGCGGATCAGGGCGCCGCGCCGGATTTTCCTGTTCGGCGCGGCTTTGTCATCGAGCATTTTCTGCGCGAATTTGAGGCCCTCGCCCGCTATGCTCACCAGTTCCCCGCCGCGGCGGTAGGCGCGCACCTGCCACGGGCTGGCCTCCAGCACCACCGCGGCGAGGAGGTCGTCGCTGTCGGACGCCTCCGACAGCGCCTCTTCCACCGCCTCGTCCGGCTGGCCCTCCGGGGGCAGTTCGACGTAGCCCTCGGGGCCGCGGTAGCCATGGCGCTTGTCGTAGTCCAGCACGCCGCGGCGCAGCGCGGCGTAGGCCGCCTCCTGGTCGGCCTTGGTGATAGTGGTGTAAATGCGATAACCCTTGC
>Ga0082335_1008822_pt1 | contig 11233 bp, 7 predicted proteins | sample Subgrocontami58m_FD_72375 | JGI IMG/M metagenome (GOLD analysis project Ga0082335, IMG submission 72375) | Subsurface groundwater microbial communities from S. Glens Falls, New York, USA - GMW37 contaminated, 5.8 m (SPADES assembly) (version 2) ...
AGGGCCCCGCGGCGGCGCGCGCCCTCCCCGCCGTCCGCTGCGGCGGCGAGGTTCCCTCGCGGCGCGCCGGCCGCGGGGCCGCATCCCGCCCCGCCCGATGCGCGGGCATCGCGCGCCGGCCTGCGGCCGGCGTCCGCTTCGCCGCGGCTCGCGCGTCGGGCATTCATCCAGGCAAAGCGCATGCGCTTTGAAGGCTCAGTGTTTGGGTCAGCACCGCCCATGTGCGGTGCTGGCCCTTTGCCCCATCGCGCCTCATGCGCGATGGGGGCGGATGGGTCCCTCAGGACGGGGGTCACGATCGTCGTTCGGAGGCTCGATCGGCGTGCAGTCCTGCACGTTTTCGACGCCAGGTCGGCGATCCGGGAAGTGACACCCCCCCTCCCTACCCTGGAGGGTACGGCCCTTGCCCTGCCGGAGTCCTCGCAGAGACTCCGAGCTGCCGTTCCTGAGCCTCAGGCTGCCCGTCCCGGAGTCCTTGCAAGGACTCTGGGCTGCCGTGCCAGAGTCTCCGGGCTGCCGTGCCGAAGTCCTCGCAGAGACTCCGGTCTGCTCTGCCTGAGTCCTTGCCTGGACTCCGGGCTGCCCGTGGCCTGCGAGTGGTCTGCCCTTGGCTTGCTCGGGCCTCGGGGACTCGATCCGCGGAGCCTTCGATCGCGCTTCCGTGATCTTCGGGTCGCGTCGGATCGGGATGGCGGGAGGGAGGGGCGCGAGGCCGCGGACGACGTCGGCGGCGATCTGGCGGGGCTGCTCCTGCGCGGACGCCCGCGCGGCGCCGTGCTCGTGCTCGACCTCGCGCGCGTGGAGGAGGTGGTCGACGGCGCGGCGTGCGAGGTCGCGGATCTCCTCCGCGGCGTTCTTCGGGTTGTCGCTCTCGTGACGTGCTTCCACGGGACGAGCCTCATGACCGCGGTGAGCGGTCGGGCCTCATCCCCCCTCTGCGGGGAGTATACCCGGGGGAAGGCCGCGCCGGTAGCGCGAATCGGATTTTCCTTTAGCTGCCGACGGCGTCGGTCTGGCGCGTGGCGAGCCGGCATGGGGCGAAGGTCCGATATAGCGTGGTTATGGGATATCCCGGTGAGCCACCCGAACCCCTCGCGGTGAGCCGGTCGCCGCGTCGGCCCTACCCGCGCCCGTTCGCGTCGCGGGCCATGAGGTCGATGTAGCGGAGCACCGCCTTGAGGTCGCCCGGGGGGAGCGCCTCTATCTTCTCGATCACCTTCCAAAGCCTGGGGTTCTTCGGCGGACGCGCCGAGGAGGCCCGGCCGTGCAGCTCGTAGACGGAGACCTTGAGTACGTCGGCGATCTTGAGGAGCGTCTCGGCCGGGATGCGGAGCTCGTCGTTCTCGTAGTGGCTCATGACCCGCTGGACGACGCCGACCCGTTCTCCCAGCTCGCCCTGCGAGAGGTCGCGTTCTCGACGGAGCCGTGCGATGCGTGCGCCGAGGGTTTCTTCGGCCCGGCTCGATGACTTGCTCTTCGCGGATGATCGTTCTGCCATGGTCAGGATTTCACCCTGCGGGGGAATGTCGACGGCACTCATTGTACGGGTCCTCACGAGGGTCTCGGACTCATGTGCTGGAATTCGCTTGACGATGTAGAGTATAACACTCTACATTCCACGCGCAACGACGGTGGGGGATCGGACGAGCGGTCCGCGCGAATTCGTTCTTGACACGTGTCCGAGATCGGAGGGCTTTTCGTGGCGCGCATCCCTGAGGAGGAGCTGGCGCGGCTGAAGGCGGAGACGGACCTGGCTGCGCTGGTGCGGGCCTCGGGCGTCGAGCTCTCCCCCGTCGGCGAGGACCTGCGGGGCCTCTGCTGCTTCCACGAGGAGAAGACGCCCTCGCTGGTGATCACGCCGGCCAAGGGGCTGTGGCACTGTTTCGGGTGCAACCTCGGGGGCTCGGCGGTGGACTGGGTGATGCGTACGCAGGGGCTCTCCTTCAGGCACTCGGTCGAGGTCTTGCGCGCGGGGCTTCCCGCGTTCGCCGCACCGGCGCGGCACGTGAAGGTCTCGCGGCTGAGCCATCTCCCCACGGCCGTCGCGCTCGACGCGGATGACCAGCGGCTCCTCAACCAGGTGATCGACTTCTATCACCAGACCCTCGTCTCGACGACCGATGCCCAGGACTACCTCGCCGAGCGGGGCCTGCGCTCTTCGGAGATGGTCGAGCGCTTCAAGCTCGGCTATGCGAACCGCACGCTCGGGTACCGCCTGCCGTCGAAGAACCAGAAGGCGGGCGCGGAGCTGCGCGGGCGCCTCGCGGCGCTCGGCATCTACCGCAAGAGCGGGCACGAGCATTTCGCGGGGTCGCTCATCGTGCCGGTGATCGAGGACGGCCAGGTGCGCGAGGTGTACGGCCGAAAGATCGCAGCGGGCCAGCGCGAGGGAACGCCGCTGCACCTGTACCTGAAAGGGCCGCACGAAGGGGTCTGGAACGTCGAGGCGCTCTCGGCCTCGAAGGAGGTCATTCTTGCGGAGGCCCCGCTCGACGCGCTGACCTGGTGGTGCTCAGGCTTCAAGGCCGTGACGACCTCGTACGGGGTCTACGGCTTCACGGCGGACCACCTGGCCGCGTTCGCGCGCTACGGCACCGAGCGGATCTTCCTCGCCTACGACGGCGATGAGGAAGGCGACAAGGCTGCGGAGGCGCTCGCGCCGCGCCTGGCGGAGGCGGGGATCGACGTGCACCGCGTCCTCTTCCCTCGCGTGAAGGAGGAGAAGGACGCGAATGGCTACGCGCGGAAAGCGTCCTCGCCTGCGGAGGCGCTCGGGCACCTGCTCCGCTCGGCGCGATTCATGACAAAGGGACGCCGGCCCGGGGGCGCCATCTGGGCCGGGCACCCCGGCGAAGTGTCAGCAGCTAAAGAGGGAAGCTCCCCGGACGCTCAGGGCCGAAACGCCCTTGGGTCCGGACCTGCGGAAGAGGTCTCCTCGCCCCCGACGGCGGTGCCGACAAGCGAGGGGGCCTCGACTCCGCATGGCCCGCGAGCGGGCGCCCTGGACCTGGGCGCGGCTGTCGAACCCTCCCCCTCCGCTCCCGCCTCGGGGGACGGGTCCGCGGCAGCGCCGCCCTTGCCTGAGGCGGCAGCGCCGCCCTTGCCTGAGGCGGCAGCGCCGCCCTTGCCTGAGACGGCAACGCCCCCTCCTCCTCCGTCCGCCGCCGAACCCCTCCCTTTCGCCGCCCCTTCCCTCGTGGTGAACGGGGACCAGGCGGACCTCACGATCGGGGACCGCTCCTACCGCGTCGGGAACCTGGCGAAGAACCTCTCGCCGAACGCGATGCGCGTGACGCTGCGCGTCTCCCGAGGCGAGCGCGTCCACGTCGACACGCTGGAGCTGCTCTCGGACCGGGCGCGGCAACTCTACGTGAAGCGGGCCGCCGACGAGCTGGCGGTCGAGCCCGAGACGGTGAAGAAGGACCTGGCCAGACTCCTCCTGGCGCTGGAGGAGGTCCAGGGGCAGCGGATCGGGAGGGTCCTGGCGCCGAAGCCCTCGGGGGTCGAAATCCCCGAGGCGGAGAAGGCGGAGGCGCTCGCGTTGCTTCGCGACCCTCGTCTCCTCGAGCGCGTCGTCGAGGGCTTCGACCGGATCGGCCTCGTCGGCGAGCGGACGAACAAGCTCGTAGGGTACCTCGCGGCGGTCTCGCGGAAGCTCGCCTCGCCGCTCGCCGTCCTCCTCCAGTCGAACTCGGCCGCGGGGAAGAGCGCGCTCATGGACGCGATCCTCGAACTCGTGCCGCCGGAGGACGTGGAGCGGTACACGGCGATGACGGGGCAGTCGCTCTACTACCTCGCCGACACGAGCCTCAGGCACAAGGTGCTCGCGATCGCGGAGGTCGCGGGGGCGGACCGGGCGGGGTACGCGATCAAGATGCTGCAGAGCGAGGGGAAGATCAGCATCGCGACGACGGTGAAGGACCCCGAGAGCGGCGAGATGAAGACGAAGAAGCACGAGGTCGAGGGTCCCGTCGCCATCTTCCTGACGACGACGGAGGCGACGATCGACGAGGAGCTGCAGAACCGTGCCGTCGTGCTCACGGTGAACGAGGACCGGGAGCAGACGCGGGCGATCCACGAGGCGCAGCGGCGCGCGGAGACCTTGGAGGGCATCCTCGCGACGGAGGAGCGCCAGGCGGTGGTGCGGCTGCACAGGAACGCGCAGCGGCTCCTGCGCCCGCTTCGCGTCGTGAACCCCTACGCCGTCGGCCTGACGTTCCTCGACACGAAGCTCCGCACGAGGCGGGACCACGCGAAGTACCTGACGCTCATCCGGGCGATCGCGCTCCTCCACCAGTACCAGCGGCCGATCAAGCAGGAGACACGGAACGGGCGCGTGGTCCCGTACATCGAGGTGACGCTCTCGGACGTCGAGGTCGCCAACCACCTCGCGAACGACGCCATCGGCCGCTCGCTTGACGAGCTGGCGCCGCAGGCCCGGCGCCTCCTCGGACTCCTCGACGAGATGGTGGCGAAGCGTTGCGCCGAGCGGAAGATCGACCGCGAGGACTACCGCTTCACGCGGCGGGAGGTCCGCGAGCACACGCAGTGGAGCGACCCGCAGCTCTGGAAGCACCTCTCGCGGCTCGTGGAGCTGGAGCATGTGCTCGCGCACCGAGGGGTCCGAGGGCACAGCTACCTCTACGAGCTGCTCTACGCTGGCGAGGGGAAGGACGGGGGCCGTTTCCTCGTCGGACTCATCGACCCGAAGCGGCTTGCGACGCGGGGCGAGGCCCGCGCTGCATGTACGACGGTCGATCTCACCCCCTCGGAGGGGCGATCTCACCCCCCGATTTACCCCCCTTTTACCCCCGATTTACGGGTCTTAACGGTGGGCGGAAACGGGTCAGGAGCCACTCTTTCCCCACCGTAGTGCCAGAATCCCGAAATGCGGCGCTGGAACGCATAGTTAAGGGCCCGGTGCGAGCGGCCCCATCGTAGTCGTACGTCGGATCCCCTCTTCTCTAAGAGAGCTGCTATTCCCTTTAGCCGCTAAAGGGAAGGCGGCAGCGAAAGGAAGAAGGCCGTGGAGACAGAGAACGGCTCCGGCGGCGTGATGACGGGGATCGACCCCGAGGGCTTCGAGCGGCGGGTCTCGCAGTACCTGGAGTGGATGCGGGTCCACCACTTCTCGGAGCGGACGGTGGTCGGCCGCGCGTACGAGCTGGCGCGCCTCGTGGGCTGGTGCGCGGAGCGGGGCGTCGTGCGGCCCACGGAGGTGACGAAGCCGACCCTGGAGGAGTACCAGGCTGCGCTCTTCCACGCGCATCGGGAGAGGACGGAGCGGCCCCTCGCGGCCTCGACGCAGCGCCAGTACCTGCAGAGCGTGCGGGGCTTCTTCAAGTGGCTCGCGCGAGGGAACCACGTCCTCTACAACGCCGCCGCGGACCTGATCCTGCCGAGCGTACCGAAGCGCCTCCCGCGGGAGGTGCTCTCGGCCTCGGAGGCGGAGAGGGTGATCAACGCGACGGAGGTCGCCACTCCGCTCGGCTTGCGGGACCGGGCGATCCTGGAGGTCCTCTACTCGACGGGGATGCGGAGGATGGAGCTGGCCTCGCTGTCCGTGTACGACCTGGACCGCGAGCGGGGGACGGTGATGATCCGCCACGGGAAGGGGAGGCGCCAGCGCGTGGTGCCGATCGGCGACCGGGCGCTCGCGTGGGTGGAGAAGTACCTCGCGGAGGGGCGGCCGGAGCTGGTGGTGCCGCCGGACGAGGGGCTCTTGTTCCTCACGAACCACGGGGCGCCGATCGCGCTCGACACGCTCACGGAGACGGTGCACGGGTACGTCGAGAGGGCGCGGGTCGAGAAGCGCGGGGCGGTGCACCTCTTCCGGCACACGTGCGCCACGCTGATGCTGGAGGGGGGCGCGGACGTGCGCTACGTCCAGGAGATGCTCGGGCACGCGAACCTGGGGACGACGCAGGTCTATACGCACGTCTCGATCCAGAAGCTCAAGGAGGTCCACACGGCCTCGCACCCCGCGCGCCTGGTGGCCGCAGCGCGGCCCACACTGGAGGCCGCAGCGCGGCCCACACTGGAGGCCGCAGCGCGGCCCGCGGGCGCGGACGGCGCGAGCGGAGACGCCGAGGCCGCCCTTCCCGTCCTTGACGCGTCCGGGTCCGGGGGGGAGAATCCTCCTCGGTGATAGGCAGCCACGCCTATCTCCGGCATTTGACTCGGAAGGCCAGCGCATCCGCTGGCCTTCTGCATTTCCGGGACGGCGCGCCCGCGAGGAACTCCTCGCCTCGCGGCGGAAGGGGCTGGTAGAATCTCCGCTGTTCCATGAGGCGGAGCGATGGTCGCGACCCTCCCGCGCACCGAGAAGACGCACGCCCAGGCCTCGGCGCCGCCGCGCCGGAATCGCGCCCGGCTGCCTCTCCCTTTAGCCGCTGCGTCGTGTCAGGGCCAGGGCCTTTCGTGGCGGGGAGTCACGTATGCCCCCGCACTTGAGGTGAAGGAGGGCGCGGCCTCGATCGCGGACTACTTCTGGGCGGGCGAGCGGGTCGCAAAGCGCGTCTACCCGAACGGCATCCGCCTGGAGGCGTTCTACGACGGCGCCAAGCGGGCCACGACTTGGGCCAACAAGGACGCCCTCGGGGCCGACGTCTCCAGCTTCCAGTACGCCTACGACAAGGCCCACAACCGCAAGTACGAGGCTCGCGTCCACGATGCGAAGGGCGACGTGTACCGCTACGACGGCATCTACGAGCTGACGGGCGTCCGCTACGGCGTGCCGATCGCCGACCTTGACCCGACGAAGGTCTACACGGACTACCTCACGTTCGACCGCGAGCAGACCTTCGAGTTCGACGGCGTCGGCAACCGCAAGACCATGGTCGACGGCGCGGTCACGACCGAGTACAACCGCCCCGCAGGCGGCGGAGCCTACACCCCTGACCCCGTGAACCGCATCTACAGGACGCGGGAGAGCGGGGTGGACACCAACCGCGTCCACGACGCCAACGGGAACCTGACGAACGACGGCATCCGCACCTACACGTACAACTACAAGAACGAGCAGATCGAAGTCCACGCCGTCTCCGGCGGCGCCCTCGTCGAGAGCGCCAACTACAACTGCTTCGGGATCCGCATCACCCGCACGGCCAGCCCACCTGAATACTACATCACGGACGGGGCGAGGGTGGTCGAGGTGCGCGACTCGACAGACGCGGTCGCGGCGACCTACGTCTTCGGGCCGTGGATCGACGAGGTCCTCACGATGACCCGCGCAGGCGCCACCTACTACTACTCGCAGCAGGCGCTCTTCTCGGTCGTCCACATCAGCGACGCCTCCGGGAACAACGTCGAGAAGATCCAGTACGACCCCTTCGGGCGGCCGAGCTACTTCCACTGGCTCCCCGGCCCCATCGTCTCCACGTGGGTGGCCGTCACCGCCAGCCTGATCGGCAACCCCTTCGCCTTCACGGGGAGAGAGTGGAGCTCCGCGACCGCGAGCTACTACTTCCGCGCGAGGTACATGGACCCCCAGCATGGGAGGTTCTTCGCGCGCGATCGTGGTCGACGGAAGTGTCCGCCATTCATACTCGACCAGTACAACTACGTCGAGAATATGCCAACGGTGCTGGTTGATCCGTCAGGCCTTGACCCCGATGCGGATGAGACAGAAGTGGCCGTAGAGACTAGGGAAGTCAACGAAGGGGGCGTAACGGTCGGCATGCATTCGAGCGTCGTCGTGTCGTGCAAGGGCATGCCCACCTTGAGGTGCGAGATAGCGGGGACATCGTCTAGCTCAGGGGGTTCGTCGGAGAACGAAACGGACAAAGAGGCCCGAAAGAGCTATGCTCCTATTGATGAGGACTACCTAAGCAAGCCGCCAGCGTCAAATAGCGACTGGAAGAACCGCTTTAAGGTAAACTGCAAGCGGGGAAAGAGTAAGTGCGACACATACTACTGCCTGTGGGAGGCCATGCGTAAGGCGCAGCTCTCCGGGTACAACGCAGCACTGGATAATTCCAATACGTTTGTACAGGCGCTGCTGTGGAAGTGCGGCTGCGAACTCGTTCCGGGGCAGGCAGGCCTGGAGGATACCTCTTGCATCTCGATACTCGATTCGGACGACTGGGATCCGTTCCACCCAGAGATGGTGACGAGACCTAAGGGTGCTATTGGCTGGGATCGGCGCAAGAAGGAGATTCGTGACCTTTGGGGAGGCTGGGAGCACAAGTGGGGCAGCGTGAATCCTGCTGGACCGGCCCGTCCGAAGTAACGTAAATGGAGCAGGGCCTGCGGGAGGTGGTCAGGGCCGCCGTGGAATCTGGAAGTGGGGCAAGTAGTCGCCTGGGTGCCTTGAGCAGGGTCCTACTTCAGTCCGGAGTGCATGACCATTCGCAGGTATCTACCAATCCCATGAGACCGGGCTACTTGCCTGACTCGTCAGGTGCGGTGGGCAGTGCCGCGGATGTGGGTCTTCTGGCACTTCCATACCAGCCCGCTCGCGCTGATTGCCGCAAACGTCTGGATCCTGACGTCAGTCGTGTGACGCTATTGAAACGGCTACGAGCAGGTACTCAGCATTGGTTTGAGAATACTGTCCTAGGGCTTGACAACCACAACGTACTTCAGCACTACTGCGCGAAGGCTCGTCTGGCTCTCCTGTCTCGTCCTGGAGGCGCCGCAGACGCTGCTCTACCTATCGGGCCGTGCGCGTGAACGGAGGCGCCAAGCGGCGTCGTGCGACATGCCCCAGGACAACGCGGATGGTATCGAAAGAGCCTGGTCCGAAGAGCTCGTGACGGTAGGATCGAGAAGGCTCTCTCGATCGGAGTGGGAAGGGGAGGTGATGACAGCGGCGGCGGGATGGACCGCGATCGCGCACGACGGGACTGTGTTCTTCTTCTCGTTCGTCTGGTTTGTGAAGGACTTCCGGAACACGGGGTCTAACAACGGACTCAGCTGCTATGGGGCACTCATGGTGATCGGAGTGGCTGAGTTCTTCGCTGCGAGTGGCGTGCTCGGACGAGGCCGAAGGTCTCGCGACATTCTGGTGGGAATCTCGCTACTATGGCTCCTCGGCATCGCGCTGTTTGGGTTGATGTTGTGGTCATTGAATGCAAACGCGGAGCACGGGCCCTACTTGCTCCTCTTCCTGGCGGCGAACTACATTCCTGAGCTATTCATCCTGTATGCGCTGGTTGGCCGCATGGGGAGATTCACTCTTGCGGGGGCGAGAGACCGCGATCCGCTATCCCCGCTGCGGAGTGCCTGGACGGTGGGAGGGAGCGTGCGCGCTTGGGCTGCCTATGTCATGGTGTGGGTGACCATCCTACTTGGAGGGACCCTGGCGGCGGTCGCGATCTTCATGCCACCTTCGCATGGTGCGCTGTGACTGTCGATGATCGCCCCAAGTCGTACCATCAAGGAGTTCATCCGACGATTCGGTGGTAGGACTTGAGCAGTCCGCCCGCGCGGCTCTGGTCGGCGCGCCGAGCGGCGACAGCGCAATGCGCGGGCGTGGGGCAACTATCGGGCTGTCGCAGCGCATGCCTGCCCTGCCGTCGCTCAGGGTGGGCGGGCTACTTCCTAGCGGCGGCGGTGAGGCGGTCGGCGACGTCGATTAGGCCGCAGTCGTTGCACAGCGCGGCGCGGAGGACGTCGAGGGTTCATGTGGCGGACACAGGGCGGGTCGTCCAGGGCGGTGCAGATGTCGCGGCGAAAGCCCGAAGGGCCGGCCCACGCGCGAGCGGCGTGATCGGGGGCCTGCGAGGGGGGCGGAGGGCGACGAGCAGCGGTGAAGGCGACCTGGAGCGGGGATCCGGACTCGCGATCGCGTCGGGAAGGGGCCGGAGGAGGGCCAACGGCGCTGTCCCGGGCTCGACGGGACGGAGTATCCTGGGGCGGGGTGGGCATGGGGGCTCGGGATCTCGCGATCATGCGTGCCAGTCGCGCCAGCGTGCGCCGGCGAGGGGACGCGGCGCGACGCGCTTGATGCGGATCTGGATGACCTCGCCGATCGCGGGGGCGCGCCTCGGCTGGAACTCCACGAACGGACGCTCGCGGTCGAGGACCACCTTGCGCGCCTTCTCGGCCTCGTCGTAGCCGACCCAGGCGCCGACGGGGATCGTCTCCGCCCAGCCACGCGAGTCGCGCAGCGCGGGCCGACGGGCGATCGCGCGATGCGCGGCCTTCACCAGACTTCCGCTCCGGGACCCGTCCCTCCAGACCTCCTCGATCAGCTTCTTGATCTCCTTCGCTCGCTGCTCGGGCGTGGCCCCGAGCGCGGACCACATGGCGGGAACGTGGGTGACGATCCCGTTCGGCTTCGCGGCGAAGTAGACCTCCGCATCGTTGAACTCGTAGTCCTCGGCGCGTCTCACGGCGCGGTGCTTCACCGGGTTCATCACGGTGTAGACGATCGACTTGAGGACCTGCGCGGCGTCGCCGCGTGGAAACGACCTATAGGAACGCTCCCAGGCTCGACCGCTGAGTGAGAAATGCCCGTTCATCCAGCGAGTTGCGCGCATTTCGAAATTTCGCATCATCGGGGCGATGCCCAGGCGGCGGTCGGCATCATGGCCCGACATTTCCTGGGCGAGGACAAGGTGCAAATGGTTGACCTCTATCGTGACGCAAAGGACCCGGACCTGGCACCGGGCCGCCTCGAACGCGATGAGGCGCTCGAGCTCCTCGGCGACGACGGCGTCGTCGATGAGCTTGACGCGCCACGCGCAGCGGAGCTCGATCTCGACGGGCTCGAGGGCACGGAAGCAGCGGGGACGAGAGGGCACGAGACACTCCTCGGAGGCACTCGAGCGAGGAGGTGCATGTCCGGTGCCAGGGGCGCGCGGGGGCGCGACCGTTGCCTTGCTTCCGATCCCTGGCGCCGATTGCGGGTTGCACTGCGGATGCGAGGCGGCAGGTCTGGCACCACGGTGCGGGCCGCTGGGATTGGCGACTCCCCTCTCCCGGGGCTGTCGGAATTCGCCCCTCCCCTACGACGACAGCGCAGAGGAGCCGCAGATGCGCATGCGCCGTCCTGGGGCATCCATAGGGCTGCCGCAGCGCATGGATGCCCTGCCGTCGCTCAGGCTGAGCGAGGACAGCGCATACATACAGACATAAGCTACCGCAGCGCGGCATGCGGCGGCGGACCCGCTCCGCGGGTGCCCCCGCGCATGCGCAGGCGCGCGGCCCACGGGGCGGGTCGCGGCCAGCCCGCTCGCGCGGGGCGCGTTGCGGGAGGTGGGGGGGGGGGCGGGGGGCCCCCCCGGGG
>Ga0082335_1008824_pt1 | contig 11233 bp, 10 predicted proteins | sample Subgrocontami58m_FD_72375 | JGI IMG/M metagenome (GOLD analysis project Ga0082335, IMG submission 72375) | Subsurface groundwater microbial communities from S. Glens Falls, New York, USA - GMW37 contaminated, 5.8 m (SPADES assembly) (version 2) ...
TTCGTGCGCGTGTCCACCTCCATGCCGAGCAGCTCGAGCAGTTTGCGCGCCTCGATGTGCATGCCGCGATGATCGATGTGACCGGGAACGCGGCTCGCGAACTCGCGGCCGAGAAAGATGTTCTGCGCGATGTCGAGGAACGGGACCAGCGAGAATTCCTGGAAGATCACCGCGACGCCGAGACGCCGCGCGTCGGCGGGCGACGCTATCTCGACCTTCCTGCCGTGGTGGAGTATCTCGCCCGCGTCGGCCGCGTAGGCGCCGTAGAGCACCTTGATGAGCGAGGACTTGCCCGCGCCGTTCTCCCCGAGCAGCATGTGCACTTCGCCTGCTCGGATCGTGAACGACACGTCATCCAGCGCGCGCACTCCGGGGAACAGCTTGGAGATCCCGCGCAACTCGAGCGCCGGCGTCGCCCCATCGCGCGGCATGACTTCAGCGGCGGCCGGACCCGGATTCTTCGCTTGTTCTGTCAACACGTGATTCGAATGGTTGATCGCTGTTCCGCTCCGGCACGCAAGGAATTATACAATGGTGGTCTGTCCCCCTAAACCGCGTCGAGCGCAAGCAATTCCGGCGGCGCGCAGCGGCTCAATTGGCCTTGATTCCGGCCGCCTTGATCAGGCGGGCGTTCGCCTCGAATTCGTCGCGTATCATGGCCTCGAACTCCGCCAGCGGCATGGTCAGCGGGTCGGCGCCGAGCTTCAGGAAGCGCTCCTTCACCTCGGGCGCATTCACCGCGGCGGTGAACTCCCGGTTCAGGCGCAGCACGATTTCGCGCGGCGTCTTCGCCGACATCAGCGCGCCGACCCAGAAGTTGTAGTCGGAATTCGGATAGCCGGCCTCGACCGTCGTGGCCACATCGGGAAACAGCGCGCTGCGCTTCGGCGAGCCCACCGCGAGCGCGAGCAGCTTGCCGCTCTTGACGTTGGCTGCCACCTGGAACGGCAGGGCGAAGTAGAAGTCCGCGCGCCCGGTAAGCACCTCGGTGAGCGCCTCCGGCGCGCCCTTCAACGGCACGTGCAGCACGTCGATGCCGGCGGAGATGCGGAAGCGCTCCAGGTTCATGTGCGTGGCGCTGCCGACTCCCGCCGACGAGGCGACGACCTGACCGGGCTTCGCCTTGGCGGCCGCCACGAGGTCGGCGACCGACTTGTAGCCTTTCGACGGGATGACCACGAGCACCGTCGGCACGGTGGCCATCGTGGCGACCGGCACCAGGTCCTTCGGATCGAGCGCTCCGGGATTGAGCAGCGGCGCCAGGGTGAACGCCGAGGCGTAGACCATGATCGTGTGGCCGTCGGGCTCGGCCTTGGCGACGTACTGCGCGCCGATCAGGCCACCCGCGCCGAGCCGGTTCTCGACGATCACCGGCTGCCCGAGGCTTGCCTGCAGCTTCTCGGCCACGATGCGCGCCATCGTGTCCGATGCGCTGCCCGGCGTCACGCCCGACACCAGCCTCACCGTCTTGCTCGGAAAACCCTGTGCGAGCGCGGCGCACGCCGCGAGCGCGAACATCGAGCCGAGCAGACCTTTCAGGATTCCTGTACGCATGAGATTGCCTCCTTTTTTCAGACTTTGGGAAGTCCCAGCCGACCGGCCATCCAGTCCGCGGTTCTCAGCCGGTATCGGTAGGGACGGTTGTTTGCTATGTGGTTGCCGTCCTCGACCACGAGCAGCTCGACCGGGCCGGCCGCCTCCGAGGCGATCCGCTGCACCGATTGCCAGGGAACGAGGCGATCGAGCTTTCCCGCGACGAGGAACAACGGGCATTCGATCCGCCCGGCGAGGCCCTTCAGGGACAAGGTCCCCGCGTAGCGCCTCGCCTCGTCCCGGGTCGCGAGGTGGCTGCGCACGCGAAACGCCTCCTGGGTCAGCTCAGGCAGCCCGTCCCAGATTTCGGCCCAGTCGTACGGCCCGGCGAGCGCGATGCAGGCGCGGATGCGCTTCTCGAAAGCCGCCGCGCGCGGCGCATAGTAGCCGCCCAGGCTCACGCCCCACAGCCCGATGCGATCGGCGTCCAGGCCGGTGCGTCCCGCGACCCAGTCGACCATCGCCCTGACGGGCACCTCGTAGTCGCCCCGGATCGGGAAATCGTATTCGGCTTCACCCTGCCCGGGACCGTCGACCATCAGCGTCGCCATTCCCCGCGCGAGGAAAGGCAGCTCGTAGGCCTCCATCTCCTCCTTGGCCGAGTCCAGCCCGGGAATCATGATGATCACGGGCGGCCGGGCGGCGCCCGCCGGGCGGCGGAGTATCGCTGCCAGATGACGGCCTTCGTAGGGAATCTCGACGCGCTCGCCCGGGGGTCTCAGGTGGGGCAAGGCGATGCGCCGGCATTCGACCGCCTTCAGGTGCGCCGCGCGCATCTGCTCGCGGTCGTGGACGAACACGAACTTGGCGAAATGGTAGTAGACCCCGGCGCGCGACAGGTGCTCGCCCGCGCTCAACGCATGGCCCTCGCCGAGCGCCTCGCGTCCCAGCGCCTCGTGCACGGCGGCGCGAGCCGACCAGGCGCGGCACCAGTCCTCCCAGCGCTCGATGCCCGCGGTGACTTCCTGGAAATCGGCCAGCAGCACGCCGTTCGAGACGAACCGCGGCGCCCAGTGCGAGATCGCGGATTCGACGCGTTGATCCTTCGCCATGTAGTCCCCGACCGCGAGAATGTCTCCGCGCCGTTCCCGGTGCGCGGCTGCGCCGTGCTGCGCGCCGCCGCGTCGGGACCGCGGCTACTGCGGCTTGATTCCTGCCACCTTCACCACCTTGGCGTAGTCTTCCATTTCCCTGCGCACGAATTTGCCGAATTCCCCCGGCGTCATGCTCATCGTGTCGTTGCCCAGCTTGGCGAGCTGGCCACTGACGCCGGAATCGGCGAGCGCGCGGTTCACGTCCCGGTTGATCTTCTCGACGACGTTCGCCGGCGTGCCCGCCGGCGCCCACAGGCCGAACCAGAGCGTGAACTCGAAGCCGGGCACGCCGGATTCGGCGATGGTCGGCACGTCGGGCAGCTGACTCGAGCGCTTCGCGGTGCTCACGGCGAGAGGCCGGAGCTTGCCGTTGCGCATCGCCGATATCGCCGCCGAGATCGGCGCGAAGTAGTAGTCGACGCGCCCGGTGAGGAGGTCGCCGAACACTTCGGGCGAACCCTTGTAGGGGATGTGCGTGACGTCGACCCCGGTCGCCAGCTTGAACTTCTCCAGGTTGAGGTGCGTTCCGCTGCCGACGCCGGCCGAGGCGAAGTTGATCGCGCCCGGCTTCGCCTTTGCCGCGGCGATCATGTCGGCGACCGACTTGATGGGCGAACTGGGGGGCACCACGAGGACATTCGGCTGCCCGGCAAGCGACGCGATCTCGACGAAGTCCTTGAGCGTGTCATAGGGCAGTCTTGCGAAAGTGGCGGGGTTCACCGCGTGCGCGGTGGAATTGATGAGCAGCGTATAGCCGTCAGGAGCCGCCTTCGCCACGATGGCCGTGCCGATCGAGCCTCCGGCGCCGCCGCGGTTCTCCGCGACCACGGGCTGGCCCCAGTACTCCGAGAGTTTCTGGCAGACGACGCGCCCCACGATGTCGGTCGCGGTTCCAGCCGGGAATGTGATGACCACGTGGACCGGCTTGTTGGGATACTCCTGCGCGGACGCCTGCAGGCTGCCCGCCGCGAGCAGCACCGCCGCCGCGACGTGAATGAACTTACGCATATCGACCTCCTCCGATTGAGTTGACGATCCAGGGGGGGTACGCCCCCTCTTCTTCCCTTGACGCAGCCGCCGGTCGCCCGGTTACGGCCTGATCCGAATCAGTGCAGCCCGTCCCCGACCTCGACGTTCTCGGGTTCGAGCTCGATGCCCGAGGCCTTCGCCTGCTGGATGAGCAGGGTCGAGAAATCCTGGTCGGTCATGCCGTTGCCCATCATCGACTGGACCAGGTCGCGCGTGATCGAGGCAAGCGGCATCGGCACCTCGAACTCACGGCCCGCCGAAAGCCCCAGGTCCAGGTCCTTGCGCAGCAGGTACGGGGTGAACGTTACCTTGAAATCGAGGTTCACGAAAGCCGGGGTCTTGTAGCGCGTGAACATCGATCCCATGACGCTCTGGTTGAGGAAGTCGAGGAACGCGTGCCGCGGCACCCCCGCCTTCTGCGCGAGGACGGTGATCTCAGCCATGCACTGGGTCACGACGCCCAGCATGACGTTGTGGCAGATCTTGACGATGCGGGCGAGCTCGCCTTCGCCGACATAGGAAGAGCTCGGCCCGATGTGCGCGAGCAGCGGCGCGACCTCGTCGTAGGCCGCCTTCGGCCCGGAGCAGACGAAGGTGAGCTTGCCCGCCTTGATCACCTTGGCGTTGCCCGATACCGGCGCGGCCAGCGTCTGCGTTCCGTACCCTGCGAGGATCTCGCGCAACTCGGCCGAACCCTGCAGCGAAATCGACGAGCATTCCACCAGCATGCGCGGAGCCGGTCCCTTGCCGCACTTTTCCCCCGTGGACGACCTGGACAGCAGGCCCTGCGGGCCGACGATGACTTCCTTCACGTCGTCCCAGGTCGACACCATGCAGAACACGATGTCGCAGCCGGCGAGCTCGCTGAGGTGGCCGGCAATCTTCGCGCCGTCCTTCGCGAGCGGCTCGGCCTTGGCGCGGGTGCGGTTCCACACCGTGATGTCGCGCCCGGCCTTTGCCAGCCGCTGCGCCATCTCGAACCCCATGCGCCCGGTTCCGATCCAGCCGAGCCTCGGTTGCTTTGTCGTCATCGTTGCTTTCCTGTCTCCACCTGTCATTCCGAGGGCGCAGCCCGAGGAATCTGCTTTTGCATGCGATCGAAAAGCAGATCCCTCGCTGCGCTCGGGATGACTCCGCAATAAGGGTCAGTATGGGTTGGCGACCGGCAATTCCTGCGCCGGGTACAGCGAGATGATCTGCGCCCCCTTGGGGCCGAGGATCACCATCTCCTCGATGCGCGCCGCCGACACGCCGTCGGTGGCGGGGCAGTAGGTCTCCACTGCGAACACCATGCCGGCCTTCAGCTCGATCGGCTCCTTGAAGGAGTTGACGCGCGAGATCAGCGGCCGCTCGTGCAGTCCCAGTCCAAGGCCGTGGCAGAAGTTCAGCCCGAAGGCCTCCATCTCGCTCGAGAAGCCGATGTCGCTCGCCTTGGGCAGCACCTTGGCCACCTTGTCCGTGGTCATGCCCGGGCGCAGCAGGTCGATCGCCTTGTCCATCCACTCGCGCGCCTTGCGGTAGGCGGTGCGCTGCGGCGCGGTGGCGCGCCCGACGCTGAAGGTGCGGTAGTAGCAGGTGCGGTAGCCGATGAACGACTGGATGATGTCGAAGAAGGCCTGGTCCCCCGGCCGGATGAGCCGGTCGGTGAAGTTGTGCGGATGCGGCGAGCAGCGCTCCCCCGAGATGGAGTTGATCGCCTCGACGCAGTCCGAGCCCATCTCGTACAGGCGCCCGGTCGCGAGCGCGACGATCTCGGATTCCTTCACGCCGGGCTTGAGCGCCTCGGCGATGTCCTGGTAGACCCCGTCCACCATGGCCGAGGCCATGTTGAGCAGCACCATCTCGTCGATGTTCTTCACCTCGCGCGCCATCAGCATCGCCTGCTGGCCGTCGCGCACCTCGATGCCGGCCTTCTGCAGCTCGAACAGCATCGGCGGCTCGACCACGTCCACGCCGAGCGGCATGTCGGCCACGCCCTCGGCCTCGAGGATGGCCTTGATTTCCTTCGCCGCGTCGCGGAAGTACTCGATGTCCGCGCCCGTCGCGCCGCGCATGCCGAGCATGCCCGCCTTGCAGTGGTCGTTGTGCAGCCAGGGTGCGTACAGCCGGTGATGCTTGGCCGCCGAGCCGAAGTCCCAGATGTACGGATCGCCGTTGCCGGTCAGCAGCGAATAGCGGGTCAGCTTGTCGCGCGCCCATTCGCCGATCACCGTGCTGGTGGTGTAGCGGATGTTGTGCTGATCGAAGCACAGCAGCGCGCCCAGCCCCGACTCGCCGAGCGCCGCGCGCGTGCGCGCCAGGCGGTAATCGTGCAGCCGGCGGAAATTGACGCGCTCCTCGAAATCGACCTGGGTGTGGCCGGGCGCATGGATCGGCCGGGTCCAGTTGTGGTGCGGATTGATGTCGTCGGGACGGATGAGCTTGGGCTCGGGCAGCTGCTTTCTTGCCATGGGAGGGTTCCTCGTATCGGAGGGCCGCGGCCTGCTTGCGCAGCCGGGCCGATCCGTGCAATCGTTTCCAGTGTCGCGTAACGATAGACCATCTGGAGCGCCGCGGCAATCGCCCCGGGTTCGCTTGCGCTCAGCCCGGCCTACGAACCCGCGAACCAGCGGCGCGCACGGGTTAGAATGACGCCCCTTGGCAATACGCGAGACAGTCCCTTGGAAATCCCGCGCAATCATTTCAAGCACGCGATCAAGGCAGGCAAGCTGCAGATCGGCCTGTGGTGCAGCCTTTGCAGTCCGTACTCGACCGAAATCGTCTCGGGCTCGGGCTTCGACTGGCTGCTGATCGACGCAGAGCATTCGCCGAACGACCTGCCCCTGGTCGCGAGCCAGTTGCAGGTGGCGCTGGGCTCGGAGAGCCACGCCATCGTGCGCCCGCCGTGGAACGACATGGTGCAGATCAAGCAGTACCTGGACGCCGGCGCGCAATCGCTGCTCATTCCCTACGTGCAGAGCGCGGAGGAAGCGCGGGCCGCGGTCGCCCACACGCGCTACCCGCCGGCCGGCGTGCGCGGGGTCGCGGGAACGACGCGGGCCACGCGCTTCGCGCGCGTGCACGACTACTTCGCCCGCGCCGCCGAGGAGACCTGCGTGCTGGTGCAGGTCGAGACGCGCGCGGGCCTGGACAACCTGGAGGCGATCGCGGGAGTCGAAGGGGTGGACGGCGTGTTCATCGGACCTGCGGACCTCTCCGCCGCCCTGGGCCACCTGGGCGATACCGCGCATCCCGAGGTGGCGTCGGCGATCGCCGACGCCATCGGCCGTGTGCGCGCCTGCGGCAAGGCCGCCGGCATCATCGCCACGGATGAGGCGCTCGCACGCCGCTATGTCGAACTGGGCTGCCTGTTCGTCGCCGTCGGCCAGGACATCGTCCTGCTCGCGCGCGGCGCGGACAGACTCGCCGCCGCATTCAAGAAGAGCTGACGCGGCCCCGGCCGCGCGCAACGTCCCATTCACCTCGGATCAAAGCTGCATGAAACCTGATGTCCTGATCGCCGGTCCCTTGTACCAGCCCACCCTGGCCGCGCTCGATCGCGAGTTCACCACGCACAAGCTCTGGCTCGCTCCAGACCGCAAGGCCTTCCTCGCCGGCTGCGCGGACCGCGTGCGCGGCGTGGCCACCAGCGGCTTCATCGGCGCCGACGCGGCGCTCATCGACGCTCTGCCCAAGCTCGAGATCATTTCGTGCTTCGGCGTCGGCTACGACGCGGTGGACGTCGATGCGGCGACGCGGCGCGGCGTCATCGTCACGAACACGCCCGGCGTGCTGAACGACGCAGTCGCCGACCTCACCCTCGGACTCATCATCGCCGCGGCGCGCCGCATTCCGCAGGGCGACCGGTTCGTGCGCGAGGGCAAGTGGCTGCGGCAGGGGCTGCCGCTCGCGCAGCACGTCACCGGCAAGCGCCTGGGCATCATCGGCATGGGGCGCATCGGCCAGGCGATCGCGAAGCGCGCCGCGGGCTTCGACCTGAAGGTCGCCTATCACAGCCGCCGCCGCGTCGAAGGCTCGCCGCACACCTACTATGAGCGGCTGGTCGACCTCGCCTCGAACAGCGATTTCCTCGTCGCCATCCTCCCGGGCGGCAAGGAGACCTGGCACATCGTCAACGAGGAGGTCATGCGCGCGCTCGGCCCCAAGGGCATCCTGGTCAACGTCGCGCGCGGCTCCGTGGTGGACGAGGCGGCCCTGGTGAAGTGCCTACGGGAGGGGGCGCTGGGCGGCGCCGCGCTCGACGTGTTCGAGGACGAGCCCAGGGTGCCCGAGGCGCTCCTCGCGATGGACAACGTCGTGCTGCAGCCCCACGTGGGAAGCGCCACGCACGAAACCCGGACTGCGATGGGACAGCTCACCGTCGACAACCTGATCGCGCATTTCGCGGGCAAGCCGCCGCTCACGCCGGTCAACTGAGCCGGGCGGTCAGGGCCGGGACGTCGATGCTTCAGGGCACGCACTGGCGGGCGGTACTCGCCGCGCTCTCGGCCGGCATCGTCGCCGGCATGTCCATCGGCAAGATGGCACCGGCGCTGCCGCTGCTTCGGTCCGAGTTCGGGCTCTCGCTCATCGGCACGGGATGGCTGGTGTCGATGTTCAATACCATTGCCGTGGCGGGCGCGATCTTCTTCGGGGTGCTCTGCGACCGCGCGGGAGCGCTGCGCTTCTGCGGATTCGGCCTCGCCTGCATCATCACCGGCGGCGTCGCGGGAACGCTCGCCTCGACCGCCGAGTGGCTCATCGCCTCGCGAATCCTCGAAGGCACGGGCTTCGTCGCGGTCATCGTCGCCGGACCGAACCTCGTCGCCGGAGTCAGCACGCCTTCGCAGCGCGGCCTGGCGCTCGGGCTGTGGGGAACGTACATGCCCATCGGCGGCGCGCTTTCGGTGGGGGCGAGCCCGCTCCTTTTCTCCTCCTTCGGCTGGCGCGGCGCCTGGGTGGCGGTCGTGGCGCTCGCCTCGCTCTCGGCGCTGTTTCTCTGGTTCCAGTCGCGCAGGTTCTCCGCCATGCGCAGGGGCAGCCCGAGATCCCTCGCCAGCATCCGCGCCTCGCTCGCACAACCCGTTCCCTGGCTGCTCAGCGTGATTTTCGCCACTTACACGCTGCAGTTCTACACGGTGATGATCTGGCTGCCGACCTACCTGCTGCAGACCCGTGCGGCCGATGCGATCACTGCGTCGCTGCTCACCGCGATCTTCATCTTCGTCAACGCATTCGGCAACATCCTGGGCGGCTGGCTGCTGCACCGGAACCTGCCCCGCGGCCGGGTCATAGGCGTCAGTTTCATCCTGACGACGATCGCATTCATCCTGATGTTCGCGGGCGGGTTGCCCGACGGTCTTCGCTATGCCTGCGTGCTCGCCTACAGCTTCATCACCGGCATCGTTCCGCCGGCAGTGATCTCGGGCGGCGCGCGTTACGCGCATTCGCCCGCCGAAGCGGGAAGCATCCAGGGTCTGATCGTGCAGATATCCAACTTTGGTTCGTTCATCGGGCCGCCGCTCGTCGCCGCGGCGGTCACCCACGGCGGCGGCTGGGACGCCGCGCTCTGGGTGATCCTCCCCGCCGCGGCGCTCGGCTTCGCCCTGTCACGCGCCGTTTCGCGCATCGAAGCCGGGCAGGGCGCGCCGCGCCCCGCCCGGTGAGCCCGCCGGGGCCGCGGCGCGACGTGCCGGTCGGGCGCCGGGGGGACGGTATAATCGGCCGCCAACACCCGAACGCCATGACATGAAGACCTATCAGCACTCGGTGATCGTTCACTGGGGCGACACCGACCCGGCCAAGATCGTCTTCTACCCGAACTACTTCATCTGGTTCGACGAGAGCACGCGCATGTTCTTCGACAGCGTCGGCCTCAACTGGGACGAGCTCATGGACCACTACGGCGTGGTCGGATTCCCGATAGTCGACGCCCATGCGCGCTTTCTCCTGCCCTCGATGTTCCGCGACGAGATCGTCGTCGAGAGCAGCATCGGCGAGTGGAAGGAAAAGACATTCGTGATGAATCACGTCGTCATCAACAGGGGAAAGAGGAGCGTCGAGGGTTCCGAGACGCGCGTCTGGGCGATGCGCCACCCGGAGGACCCGACCCGGCTCAAGGCGGGCGTCATCCCGCCCGAGATCATCAAGGCATTCGATTAGCCGCGGGACCGTCGGGGGGAACCGGTCCGCCGCGCCGCGATGGCTGCGGCGCGCTGCTGCGGTGCGCTGTGGGTTTGACCTCGGTCAACCCACGCTCGCATTGGGCTTTGCGGCGGGGGTCCGTTGTGCAATGATGCGATCGAAGACCTACCCCACGGGGAGACGACCATGACGTACAAGACCATCCTGGTACATGTCGACAACAGCAAGTACTGCCCCGCACGCCTGGACATGGCCGTTCGCCTGGCGCGCCGGTTCGACGCGCACCTGGTTGGGTTGCACGCGCTGACGGCGCTGCGTCTGCCCGCCTATGCGGTCGCCGAGGCGGGCGCCACGCTGCTCGAGGCGCAGAGACAGATCGCGCACGAGCAGGCCACACGCGCGGAGGCCCTGTTTCGCCGCGGGACCGGGAGCGCCGGGCTGCCCGGGATCGAATGGCGCGTCACGGGCGACGACGCCGTGGACGCGACGACCTTGCATGCGCGCTACGCCGACCTGGTCGTGCTCGGGCAGCCGCGCGAGGGCGACAATTCCGGCGTCGAGCCGGATTTCCCGGAGCGCGTTGCCCTCGCCGCAGGGCGCCCCGTGCTGATAGTCCCCTACGCGGGCAGCTTCGACGCCGTGGGCAAGCGTGTCCTGGTGGCCTGGAACACCAGCCGCGAAGCCACCCGCGCGGTCACCGATGCGATCCCGCTGCTGCGCGAGGCCGAACAGGTCAACGTGGTCGTGTTCAATCCCCAGGGCGTCGCGCACGGCGCAGTCCCGGGCGCCGACATCGGCCTGTACCTGGCGCGCCACGGCGTGCGCGTCGAAGTCGCATACCACCGCGCCAACGACATTGACGTCGGCAACCAGCTGCTTTCGCGCGTGGCCGACCTCGGCTCCGACCTGATCGTGATGGGCGCCTACGGCCACTCGCGCATGCGCGAGCTGATCATGGGTGGCGCAACGCGCACCGTGCTGCAGTCGATGACCGCACCGGTGCTGCTCTCGCACTGAAATTTCAGGGCGGCGTTTTCAGCCCGTAGGTCGGAGTGAGCGCAGCGAAGTCCGACACTGGGCCTTCGCCGACGTTGGACTTCGCTGCGCTCAGTCCAACCTACATACCGATGTACCTTCCCTAGAGTGGCGTGACGCGCGCGTGGAGCACCGCGGCGCGGCCGCCGCGGACCTCCGCCAGACAGCGCCGGATCGCGGCGGGCACCTCCGCGGGATCGGTCAGCATTTCTCCGTAGCCACCCGCGGCCTCGGCCACCTTGGCGAAGTCCATTTCGGGCGCGAGCCTCGCCTCGTACTGGCCGCTCGCCTTGGCCTCTCCCTCGGGGTACATGCGCAGCGTGGCTTCCTTGACCGCCGCCCAGCCCGAGTTGTCCAGA
>Ga0082335_1008825_pt1 | contig 11233 bp, 8 predicted proteins | sample Subgrocontami58m_FD_72375 | JGI IMG/M metagenome (GOLD analysis project Ga0082335, IMG submission 72375) | Subsurface groundwater microbial communities from S. Glens Falls, New York, USA - GMW37 contaminated, 5.8 m (SPADES assembly) (version 2) ...
GTACAAAAATGCTTGGAATGGCCACAAATTCTGCGAGTGCTGGTGGGACAGTGACAGTTGCTTCAAATGGTATTGTGAGTGGGCTTTCCGGTCTTACTGCTGGTTCCATATATTATTATAGTAATGCTACTGGTCTTACTACTTCTGCCACCACATATGAAGTGGGGGTCGCACTTTCTACTTCATCCATACTTCTCAATTCTAATAGTGGTGCCGGAGCAGATCAGTACTTCGGCGATATGATTTTTGCGAACGCCTTTAGAATTACTGAAGGTTGGGATAATCCTCAAAGTTTGATATTCAAGAGCCAGCTTGGTAGGGAGATTTTGGAGCTTGATGAGAATGGGAATTTGATTGCAGAAGGTAAATTTAATTCCAAAGGTTTGAATGTTGGGGTCCAATCTTTGGCTGTTGATCAAATCAGCGGTTTGGTTGGTATAGGGACCACTACTCCATCTTCAGCTCTGCATGTTGTTTCAAGTAGTACAGATGTAGTAGCAAGCTTCACTAACAATAACGGCACCTGTACCATCAATCCAACCACAGCCGGTTTCTTGTGTTCATCGGATGAACGTTTGAAGACGAACATAACTACCGTTGCAAGTTCAACAGAGATGCTTCGCCAGCTGCGTGGTGTTAATTTCAGCTGGATAAATGATTCAGCATCAACCACACGCATCGGATTTATTGCTCAGGAAGTTCAAGCAGTTCTGCCGGAGTTAGTATCAGTGGGGCCGGACGGAATGTTGGGGGTTAATTATCTAAACTTCGCCCCGATTCTGGTTAATAGTTTCAATGAACTAGATTCTCAGCTTGAAGAGTTAGCTTCTACCACCATGGCTTCACTTGCCGAACTTTCTCAGTCTATGCAGGACCAGAGTTTGCAGATAGAAAGTATGCAAGCAGATATTGCGGATTTAATGGCCCAAGCTTCGACCACCCTGGCCATGGTTAATACAGATAGTCAGAGAATCAGTGCGCTCGAGGATTTGATCGCGTCTTCATCTGTCTTTACTTTGACAGCCACATCCACCGCGACCTCTTCGCCGTTCCTGGCTTCTCTCATGGACGCATTGACGAACGTCTTCGCCAGTGTGACTACGTATTTCAAGGATATGATTGTCCTCGCTCTAACTATAGGTGAGGCGAACAAACCTACCGGTATCACGTTCTATGATTCAGTCACTGGTGAACCATATTGTCTGAAGGTGTCGAACGGTGTACAGGTTACCTCACCGGGAGTCTGCGTAGCCGGATCTATCGCCACCTCTACTCCCGCGGCTTCAACAACCACCACAACGGATTCAGTAACTTCAACTACAACGACAGATACATCCTCAACGACCTCAACAACTACTGACACAACTACTTCTACAACTTCAACTACAACAGATACTGGTACTACCACTACGGATACAACGGCCTCAACAACTCCGATAACAACAGATGCCACTGCATCAACAACCCCAGTTACCACTGATACGACTATTTCAACAACCACGGATTCGACAAGCTCACCGCAAGCAGACCCAACCACCACCGCAGACACTAGCACTACTACTCCGATAATATGATAAATTATTAAGGTCATGAATACTTTCAAATCCAGTTTAATTGTAGCCGCTTTCTTCTTATCCATAGCCCTTGTGATATACGGCGTATATGTGGGCGTGATCAAAGTTCGTGAAAGTTATTTCACCCCGAAAGGAAGTCTCATCGAAGAAGTTAACGAACTGCTGCGGCCGGCATCACCTCCAGAAGGAACACCCACGATCATGCCGATTGTAGATCTCGAACCACTAAAGGATCAACCGATCTTTCGAAACGCAAGGGTGGGGGACACTCTCCTTATCTACAACGAGGCCAAGAGAGCCATACTCTATAGACAGAGTGAAAACAGAATTATTGAGAACATTCCTTTTTAACACCGAATTTTGCACAGGTCGGACCTGTGCAAAATAACCAATGGTGATATTATGATTGAATAATGAGAAAAGTAGATCTTGTCCAGGGTGAGTTTTATCATATTTTTAATAGAGGCAATAGTAAACAAATAATCTTTAAAGACCAGAAAGATTATGAGCGATTCGTGAGAATACTTTTTATCGCCAACTCAGAAAATAATTTTAAATTCCGTGACGCTCTGTTAAAGGGGTACTCTGTGGATAGGGGGAATAGTCTTGTGTCGATTGGAGCTTGGTGTTTGATGCCCAATCATTTTCATCTATTGATAAAGGAAAATGGTGAAGGGGGAATTAGCAAATTTATGCAAAAGCTTACAACCGCTTATTCTATGTATTTTAATACTAAATATTCCAGAACAGGGGGGTTGTTTGAAGGACGTTTTAAATCAGCGCACATAGATGATGATCGTTATCTGAAATATATTTTTTCTTACATTAATTTAAATCCGGTGAAGCTTATTGATTCTGATTGGAAAGAAAAAGGTATAAAGAATAAAAAACTATCAATTGATTTTCTCTATAATTACAAATTTTCTAGCTTTTTGGATTTTCTTGGCATAATCCGAAAAGAGAGTGCCATTCTTGATCAAAAAAGTTTTCCGAAATACTTTCCAACAGGGGACTCTTTTAAAAGTGAAATTTTAGAGTGGATTAATTTTGAAGTTAAGTAGAAACCTGTACTTTATGCTGGCATGCACAGGTCGGACCTGTGCATAATTGATAATTATTGAGGGCCATGGTATAATAGTATCGGTATCGAGTAGTAACTCTTGTCTCACTTTATGTGAGGCAGGGGAGGAAAGTCGGGACAAAATGCTTTCAATGGCACCGTAGAGGGTAACGCCCTTCCACCGAAAGGTGCGAGTTGCGAACAGTGACGAACCGATTTAGTTCGGATGAAACGGCAAAATACTTACGGGTTTGCAAGGCCGTGCCCTGTGAGATGTCGCGCAAGCGCTATCTCACGGGGAGTGCCGCTCGAGCTCAGTGGTAACATTGGGCCCAGATAAATTACTACATAACACAGAATCCCGCTTATAGATACCATCATGAAAACCCCGCCGCAAGGCGGGGTTTTCATTCGGCATAAAACCCTTAATTTGCAATGTTTTATGCACATTTTAATGTTTGCCAGAGGGGGTATTTCGGCCTATAATTAATGTATTAATTAATAATTTACAAAGAAGAACATGGAAGGACAAATACAAAGGGAGATCGACGTTCGGGGCTTGTTTGTAGATAAGTTGGGGAGGGCTATTGTTATCGTGTTGGGCTTTCTTTTGCCTCTGTTTTTTATCCCCTCTATGGCAGTACCCTTGGAGTCGGCCAAGGTAATTCTTCTTGTTATAGGTATTGGTTTGGCTACTCTTCTCTTTATTATTTCGATAATTAGAAAGGGCTATTTGGAATTACCTAAACATAAAATGCTTCTTTCAGTATTGGTGATACCGATTGTATTTCTTCTCTCTTCTTTCTCTGGGCTCAATCCTCAAATCTCTCTTTTCGGATACGGCTTTGAGGCTGGGACTTTCGGTTCTGTCCTCTTGGGCTTCCTTCTTCTTCTTCTTGTTCCAACCTTCCTACGCTCGAGGGAACAAATAACCAAAAGTTTTATTGGTTTCCTCATTGGATTTATTTTGCTGGGTATTTTTTCTGCAGTGAAATTTATTTTTGGTGCCAATGTTCTAGTTTTTAAGGTTTTCTCTGAAGTGAATAGTAACAGTATAGGGGCGTGGACTGACCTTGCTGTGTTCTTTGGTCTAGGTCTAATTCTTATTCTCATAGCCATAGAAACGCTTTCTCTTAAAAAATTCCAGAAGATCGTTCTCTACCTCGCATTTATACTTTGTTTGTTTGTTTTAGTTGTTCTTAATTTCTCATCAGTTTGGATTGTTCTCGCCGCGTTTTCTTTGGTTTTCTTTGTTTACAATGTTTTCTTTGGAAATTCTCTGAATGTTTCTCAGGATTATGCACGAAAGTTTTCTTACCCCTCTATTTTTTTGCTAGCCATCTCTCTTGTTTTCTTCTTTAACCCCTCTGTTATTGGGAGCAATGCCAAGCTTGCGGAGATAGTTTCTAGAACGTTCAATGTTGCGAATGTAGAAGTTCGTCCTTCCCTTGGTACAACCTTTAATGTGGCGAAACCTGTTCTGGCCACTAATCCTCTTTTTGGTTCAGGACCTAATACTTTCGGCTTTGATTGGCTGTTGTATAAACCAGACGGCATAAATAATACCAATTTCTGGAACATAAGTTTCCCGTACGGATTCTCTCTCATCACGACTTTTTTGGTTACCACTGGGGTCTTGGGTTTTCTGGCCTGGATTTTGTTTTTGATCGCTTTTGTTTGGTTCGGCATAAGGACTTTGTTTGCTCCTGTTAAGGACAACCTCTCAAAGTTTCTAATGTCTTCGTCTTTCCTCGCTTCGTTATATTTATGGGTTATGCTGGCTCTTTATGCTCCTGGGATTGTTGTCTTCTCTCTGGCATTCTTCTTCACAGGTTTATTTGTAGCTGTAGCTATAAATGATGATCAAATAGAACGCACCAGGATTTCTTTTGCTCACAATCTAAGACTATCTTTCATTGTTGTTCTAGTCCTCATCGCATTGTTTGTGGGTTCCGTCGTGTTTAGTTATGTGGCTCTTCAGAAAATAGCTTCCGGGATTTATTATCAGAAAGCTCTTATCGCTGGGAATCAAAATAGTGATTTTGATACGACGGCTACTAATCTAAACTCGGCTATCGGATTGGCTTCGTACGATACTTACTATCGAACACTTTCGGAACTCAACGTTATTCGTATGAGACAAATTTCGAACCAAACTACGGGGACCGTTGAAGAGAGACAAAAACTTTTTGCCCAAGCACTCTCGGATAGTATTAGTAATGCTCAAACAGCCACCAGGATTAATGGTCTAAATTATCAAAACTGGGTAACGCTCGGTTCTGTTTATGAGTCGCTTGTTCCCAAGCCCCTTTCTGTCCAAGGTGCATATACCAACTCTAAGTCCACTTATGAAGAGGCCCTAAAGAGAAATCCACGCAGCCCAGAAATTTATTTCTTATTAGCTCGTCTCGAAGTGGCCAATAAGAATAATCAAGCGGCCAGGGACTATATCAAGAAATCTCTAGATTTGAAGAATGATTATGTAGATGCTTATTTCCTCCTAACCCAGATTGAAATTGAAGACAATAATCTGGGGGAAGCGATTAAGGCTGCGGAAGCCGTTGCTATATTATCTCCAAACAATTCTGGTGTATTCTTCCAGCTCGGATTGCTCAAATACAACAACGCCGACTATACCGGCGCCGTTCAAGCTCTCTCCAAGGCCCTAGAAATTATTCCAGAATATGCTAATGCCAAGTATTTCCTAGGTCTCTCAATGTATAAACTCGGTCAAAATGATTTGGCCATAAAACAATTTGAAGACCTCGTGAAGGCTAATCCGGGCAACACAGAAATAGCAGCCATTCTAAAGAATTTGCAGGACAAAAAAGATCCATTCTACAAACTTTCTACTCCAGGGAGCTCTACTCCAGAGAAAGGCAAGACTCCACCAATTACTAGCCAATAAATCAAGAATCCAATGGTGAGAAAGATATTCGGATTCTTGTATAAGGAGACACCCACCTTGCACAAGGCTGCTTATCTTTTGGGCTTCTTCGCCATCCTCTCGCAGATCCTGGCTTTCTTTCGGGATAGACTGCTTGCGCATATTTTCGGAGCAGGATCAGAGCTCGATATCTACTACGCGGCCTTTCGTATTCCGGATTTTGTTTTTGTGACTATCGCTTCGGTGGTTTCTATTTCTGTTTTGGTGCCGTTTATCGTAGATAGAGAGAAACGGGGACAAGCGGAACTCAGGGACTTCGTAGACAACATATTTTCTTTTTTCACTTTTCTCATCATCTTTGTTTGTGGTTTAACTTTCTTTCTTGTCCCAACTCTTTCGGAGTTTCTCTTCAAGGGCTTCAGTGCTCACGAACTTTCTCAAGTTATTCTTTTGTCGCGCATATTTCTCTTGTCGCCGATTCTCTTGGGAGTTTCTAATCTATTTGGCTCTCTTACCCAAGCCTATAACCGCTTCATCATTTATGCTTTCGCTCCGCTCCTCTACAACATCGGCATTATTCTGGGGACGGTTGTCTTGGGAGCGAAGTTGGGAGTTCTCGGTGTGGCCCTGGGAGTAGTTTTCGGCTCCTTGCTCCACGTCTTGGTTCAGGTGCCCTTCGTCTTGAAAATTGGTTTGTTCCCTCGCTTCCGTCCGTGGTTTGACTTCGCTTCTATTAAAAACGTAGTAGCCCTTTCTTTCCCTCGCACGCTTACTCTTTCTATGAATTATATTGCTACTATCTTTTTAATTTCTATGGCTTCAGTCATGGCCATTGGTTCTATTTCTGTTTATTCTTTCTCTCTAAACATTCAGTCCATACCGCTTTCTATTATTGGTGTGAGCTATTCTCTGGCTGCCTTCCCAACACTGATTAGACATTTCACCAATAAAGATCTGAAAGGTTTCGTCGAGCATATGGTGACTACCTCTCGGCACATTATTTTTTGGTCGCTACCTCTCACGGCCTTGTTTGTTGTTCTGCGAGCGCAGATTGTGAGAGTGCTTTTGGGCTCCGGACATTTTGACTGGAACGACACAAGACTCACGGCCGCATCCCTCGCCCTTTTCTCTATTTCGGCCGTCTTTCAATGCTTGATGCTTCTCTTCGTACGAGCTTTTTATTCTGCTGGACACACCAGGAAACCACTGATTATTAATACTATTTCAACCATTGTTTTGGTTTTGTGTTCGTACGCTCTGGTCCAAATATTTTATTCCTCGGCAGAGTTCCGTTACTTCATCGTGGCTCTAATGAAGGTAGAAGATTTGCCGGGTACGGCGGTGCTCATGTTGCCTTTGGGTTATTCTATCGGCACTATTATAAACGGCATCGTGCATTGGATAAGCTTCGAGAAGGACTTTAGGGGGTATTCCAAAGAAGTTTTGAGAACCTTCTTTCAATCATTTTCTGTTTCTGTCATCGTGGGTTATGTGGCTTTCATTGGTCTCAGTATTTTCGCTCCCATTTTCAACACAGAGACACTCATCGGTATTTTCCTTCAAGGTTTCTGCGCGGGTATTCTCGGCATCGTTGCGGGGATAGTGGTTCTCTTCCTTCTGAAGAGCAAGGAGTTTGGAGAATTCTGGAGCGCTATCCATACCAAGTTCTGGAAGGCCAGGGTCATTGCGACAGACCCAGAAATCGTGTAGCGTTAGTCTTCTCTTATGCAAAATATTCGTAACTTCAGTATCATCGCCCACATTGACCACGGCAAGTCCACTCTGGCTGATAGGATGTTGGAAATTACCGGCACCATAGACAAACGCAAGATGATGAATCAGGTGCTCGATTCTATGGAGCTTGAACGCGAACGAGGTATCACCATCAAAATGCAGCCGGTGAGAATGAAGTACAAGAATCATATTTTGAATTTAATAGATACTCCCGGGCACATAGATTTCTCTTATGAAGTTTCTCGCGCTCTCAAGGCGGTTGAAGGTTCGATTCTCCTCGTAGATGCTACACAGGGTGTGCAAGCTCAAACTCTCACTACGCTTAGTATGGCGAGAGAAGCGGGGCTCGTCATCATCCCAGTGCTTTCAAAAATTGATTCTCCTTTGGCCCGCAGAGATGATGTGAGAGGGGAAATCATCACTCTTCTTCATTGTGCTCCAGAAGATATAGTAGAAACTTCTGGTAAAACCGGAGAGGGAGTGGAAAGTTTACTTGATGTGATTATTAAGAAAATTCCGGCCCCAGCCCAAGGTGAGACCTTAAATACGAATTCTCAAGGTCTCACCTTAAGGGAGGGACATACCGCACCCGCCTCCGCCTTCAGAGCCCTGATTTTCGATTTCAAATATTCTAATCACACAGGTGTGATAGTTTTCGTTCGGGTGATGAGTGGAGAAGTGAAGAGGCAAACGGATTTGAAATTCAAGGTAGCTGGTGGGGTATTCAAGGCATTGGAAGTCGGAGTTTTCTTCCCAATAGAGACTCCTACAGAATCTCTTTCTGCTGGAGAAATTGGTTATATAGTCACGGGTATTAAAGAGCCCGGCATCGCATCTGTAGGAGACACCATAAGCCTGTCGAACGATACTTTGCAGCCCCTTGAGGGTTATATGGCCCCTCGGCCTGTGGTTTGGGCCTCTATTTATCCAGAATCCCAAGACGATTTTATTCTCCTCAAACAAGCCTTGCTCAAGCTCAAACTTTCTGATTCATCATTCACCTTTGAAGAAGAATCGTCAGGAGCTTTGGGCAGAGGTTTTAGATGCGGATTCCTTGGTATGCTACATTTGGAAATCATTACAGAGAGACTCCGTCGAGAATTTAACCTTGAACTCATTGTGACTCTGCCTTCTATTACTTATGAAGTGAGTTTAAAGAGTGGGAAGAAGGCGACGATTTATTCCCCGAGCTTTTTCCCCGAAGATCATTTAATTCAAAATGTTTCCGAACCGTGGATTAAAGCTGTGATTATCGCTCCGGCTCTCTATATGGGGCAGATTATGCAAATTCTCTATGAGCATGAAGCGGAGATAGGGGAGACAGAGAGCTTTGGTGATGCGAGGAATTCTATGACTGTACATATGCCTCTACGCGAACTCATGCGGGGCTTCTTCGATAAATTAAAAAGTGTCTCATCCGGCTTTGCTTCTATTTCTTATGAAATCGCAGAGATGAGGGTGGCCGATGTGGTGAAGCTCGATGTATTGGTGGCCGATGAAGTGGTGCCGGCTTTCTCCAGGATTGTCTCTCGAAGATTGGTGGAGATAGAAGCAGAACAGATGGTAGAAAAACTTTTTTCTGTTCTCCCGAGGCAGATGTTTACCACGAAGATCCAGGCCACGGGTCTTGGACGCATCATTTCATCTCGTACACTTTCGGCCATGAAGAAAGATGTCACTCAACATATGTATGGAGGAGACATCACGCGCAAAATGAAGTTAAGAGAGAAACAGAAAAAAGGCAAGAAGAAAATGCGTGCCCTGGGTAAGGTCGTGATTCCCCACGATGTCTTCCTAAAGATGATGAGGTCTGATTAGCGGAAACTCGGCATGTAGAGGAGAATCATGGAGATGATTATGAGTATGCCAAGAACGACCATGATGGCCTGGAATTTCTTCTTGTGTTGTTTATCGAATAGCATTCTAAGTATGCTAACATATTGATTAAATACTCACAATTGCCCATTTATAATGAAAGAACTAAGACAAAAACAGATAGTTAAGCGTCGACTGTATTCCACCCCAGTCCTGCTTCTCCTCGCAGTTATCACTGGGCTGACTATTCGTAGTACTTACCAAATTGTCCAAAAATATCGAGAAAGTGCCGGTTATGTGGATACTCTCAAACAGAAAGCTAATGACCTCGCCGATAGAGAAATTGAGCTCAAGGAGGACATTACCCGTTTGAGCACGGAGGAAGGCATAGACACCGAGATTAAAGAGAAGTTTAATGTTTCCAAGGAGGGGGAGAAAGTGGCTATTATCGTTGACCAGACTGATAATTCAAGCAATACGGCCACTTCTACCGAACATTGGTGGAAAAGACTTTGGGGTAGTATAATGGGGAACTGAATTTACAATTTTTAATTTTATAACCTCAAAATGTCTAAAAAAATAGAAATCTATTCAACAGAAACGTGTCACTATTGTCATATGGCCAAGGACTTTTTTAATGCTCACAACCTAGCCTTTACTGATTATAATGTGGGCAAAGATCAAGAAAAGCTCGTAGAAATGAGAGAGAAGAGTGGACAGCTCGGCGTGCCCGTCATCGTGATCGATAACGATGAAGTCATTGTTGGATTCGACCAAAGAAGGCTTGCTAGCGTTCTAGGTGTTTCTGCTTAGTGTTTTTTGTACTAAATCGTATTGAACAATTCGTCTAAAGACGGTTTTGTTTTTATGATATAATTTAATTATGCCCAAATTAAGAATAAGTGAAAAGGAAATAAAACAAATAGTCAATTTAAGGCGAACAGGTCATAGTTTGCCAGAAATTCAAAAAATTGTAGGAAGAGGAAACTCAACTGTTTTTAAATATATTCAAGGAGTTTCGATACTTCCTAAATATCAACAAATTCTTAAGGATAAACAAGGAGGAAGCAAGAAAAAATCTAGAAAAGACTGGGAGACTGCTTCAAAGAAAGCTAAAGATATTTTGGGTGAGGTTGATATTAAAACTAGATTGGTTATTTTAACTTGTTTATATTGGGGCGAGGGAGATAAAAGAGATCTTAGTTTGAACAATTCAGACCCAGCATTAATAAAAGTTTTTGTTGAGTGTCTTAAATGTATAGGGGTGAAAAAAGAAGATTTGCGTATTACTTTAAGATTGTATGAAGATTTAAATGAGAATCAAGCACGAGTTTATTGGGCCAAGGTAGTTGGGATATCAGAAGAAAAGATACTAAGTATCAATTTTTTGCCAGGGAAAAAGAAAGGGAAACTTAAATATGGCATGTGTCGTGTTCGCGTGACTAAGGGAGGGCCTCATTTCAAACTCATCATGAGTATGATAGATTTAATCAAATCCGATTTTAATGCTGCCGTAGTTCAACGGATAGAACAAGACACTCCTAACGTCTAGATCCAGGTTCAATTCCTGGCGGTGGCACCAATTTGAAAAAAGGCTGAATTTTGCTATAGTATTCCAATGACCCCAGAGGAAAAAGTACTTTTAGAACAAACACTTAAACTGTCTAAAGAAAACAACAAAATACTTCTGGGGCTTCGAAGTAGCGCTCGTTGGTCCACCTTTTGGAGTTTTGTAAGGTTTGCGCTGATTGTGGCGCCGCTTGTCCTTGGTTATCTATACTTAGAACCATATTTGGGTTCTTTCATGGGTACCTTCAAGAACGCCCAGGACATGTTACAAAGTTTGAGATAATGCCGAGGTAGCTCAGTTGGTAGAGCATTCGCCTGAAGAGCGAAGGGTCACCGGTTCAACCCCGGTCCTCGGCACCATAACAAAAATCCGCCTTGCTGGCGGATTTTTGATTGTTACTGCCCCCTAACCTTTAGTTTGGTTTGTCTATTTTTATCTACCTTTGGTAAGCGTAGGATAAGGAGACCGTATTTCTCGATAGCTTCGGCTTCATCCACATCAATTTCTTCTGGAAGTATTATGGTACGAGAGAATGAGCCCCAATAAAGTTCTCGATGAAAATAATCTTCTCCAGACATAGTGCGATCTTCCTC